>JACCDT011068123.1_pt1 | contig 23140 bp, 20 predicted proteins | sample 7446291 | NCBI WGS metagenome assembly JACCDT01 (sample SAMN15323446, study PRJNA562643) | freshwater metagenome | isolation source: river surface water | place: USA:Blue River Watershed | collected 2017-08-17 | reverse complement strand
TTGCGTCAAATGGGTCGATAGTGACAGTCGCTACATCGCGAAAATCTCGGCGACTCGCTTTTTCTTCTTCGGTAATGCCGTGCTCGTGTATCACTTTTGCTTCGTCGAGGACAGCCTGGGGGTAGCTGTCGTCAAAGCCTTTTTCAAGTGCGAGAGAGAGCATCTCTGCGTCGTTCTCGAGAGGTTTTCCGAGCACACGCACTACCTCGCCAATAGGTGTCGCCATAGGGTCGTTCCATTCTGTGATACTACAAAAGATTTTGTCGCCAGGTTTTGCACCCCCCAATTTATCTTCAGGGATATTTATATTTGTATAATTGCGAGAATCATTGTGGATGAGGCAGTGTGCGCCATTGTCCACAGAGAGAGTACCACTGTATCCAATCTTTGCGCGGCGGGTTATAGCAGTGACTATCCCTTGTGGGTTGAAGCCGTCTATCATACTCACCACTCGCGCCTCTACGGTGTCGCCAGGAAATGCTTTGTTGAGCCCTTCGCGAGGGATTTCGATAGTAAATCCAGCATCGCGGATTTTGACATACCCGACCCCTTTTCCTGAAATATTGATAGTACCTTCTCGTGTTTCGCCTATAGTTGGCTTTATTGTCTGCATGAGTATAACTGTAGCATATTTTATAAAAGCCCCGAAATCGTTTTTACGATTTCGGGGCTTACTTATTTTAAGTATTGCTTAATACTTTTTTCTATAACTTCTGAAACATTGTATGTAAGTATTTTTCTAGATGTAAACACAAAGCGAAATTTTAATGTTTCAAGATTGTTTAGAATAAATAACTTAATAGCTGCCTCATTTTTTGGAACCTTACTTATTTCCGCACTATTGCAAATATAAGTTATAAAATCATTAATATCTGCAACCGAGGTCTCTACTTTAGTATTTTTTTTCTTTTGATAAAGGATTACTATGGTCGCAAGGAAGACAATGCATATAGGATAAAAAACGATAGGCTCACTAAAGATGCTTGAAAGGAAGTTTTTCATATTTTTTCTTTTACCATATCATATATAAAAGGATTGTCATCTTATTGACTATATTCAAGCAATTTGCTATTATCTCCAGACATGTTGAAAATACGACTACAAAGAATAGGACGCAAGAACGAAGCGGCATTTCGCCTCGTTGTTACAGAATCAAAAAATGGCCCACAAAGTGGTAAGTTTTTGGAAGTGCTCGGCTCATACACAGTAAAGGCTGACAAAGTAGAGCTCAAGGCAGACCGTATCAAGCACTGGCTCGCACACGGCGTACAGCTCTCAGATACTGCACACAATATGCTTGTAAAACAAGGTGTTGTAGAAGGAAAGAAGCGAAACTCACTTTCAAAAAAGTCTCCTACAGTAAAACGCAAAGACGCTCCAAAGAAAAAGAAATAATATCACAAAAAACACCCACACACTGGGTGTTTTTTGTGATATAATGCTTCAAAATATTTAGTATATGGCAAAATCTAAGAAAAATAAGAAAAAAACACCAGCTGTAACTCGTAGTCATGTAAAAATTATAGACGGGAAACCTGTCTATTTCTATAAACGTGTTGGAGTATATAATGAAGTTACAAAAAGTGCTATTGGGAAATTTCCTGGTAGTCCAGTAGGTGATTAGCTCTGCAAAAGATTCCTCTAGTAGGAATCTTTTAATTTTTGTGGTATAGTATGCATACTATGACTGACAAAGAATTCCTAGAAACAGTAATAAAAGCACTTGTAGACAAGCCAGAGGAAGTCCGTATCGAGCGCACTGTGGACGAAATGGGGGTGCTCCTCACGCTCTCTGTGGCTACTAGCGATATGGGCAAGATTATTGGCCGCTCGGGCAATACTGCAAAGGCTATCCGCACCATACTCCGTGTAGTAGGGATGAAAAACAACGCCCGTGTGAATCTCAAAATCAACGAACCAGAAGGCTCTACTGCAGATCTCACTAGTTTTGATATAGACGCAGGATTGAACGATCTCTAAAATGAAATTCCATTATCTTACTATTTTCCCAGAGATGATCACTGGCTATACCAGCGAATCAATACTTAAGCGTGCTGCTGAAAAGAAGCTCGCGAGCTTTGCGGCGGTAAATATCCGCGACTATAGCAAGGATAGACATAGCAAAGTAGACGACAAGCCCTATGGCGGCGGCCCAGGTATGGTGATGGCGGCAGAGCCGATACTTCGCGCTTTTGCAAAGCTCAAAGTCACTCCAAAAGAGAAAAAGGGGAAGGTAAAGGTGATTCAGCTCTCGCCGAGTGGAGAGATGTTTACAAATACTGTCGCTGCAAAATTTGCGAAGCAATACACCGATATAGTGTTTGTCTGTGGCCGCTATGAAGGAGTGGATGACAGAGTACGCAAAATACTCAAAGCAGATGAATATTCGATAGGGGATTTTGTGCTCACAGGAGGGGAGCTCCCAGCACTCGTAATGACAGACGCTATTTGCCGCCAGATACCGGGCGTGCTCGGTAGTAGCGAGTCGCTCGAGGAAGCCCGCACTGCGAGCCCGCGCGTCTATACCCGCCCAGATGTACTCCTATGGCCCCAGTCTAAAAAGGAAAAAGCAAAGAAATACAAGGTCCCAGAGGTCCTACTCAACGGCGATCACAAAAAAATAGAGGAATGGCGAAAAGGAGAGCAGAAATAAGAGGGAATTGGATGCCGTAGGGACGTGGTCGTCGAAGATGGCTTTATGTTCTTGACATTTTTATACTATTGTGCTATCATATATACAAATATTACTTTATGCCAAATAAGAAAAAAGTTCAAGCAAGACTTGATAAAAAAAGAGAGGAGAAAAAAACAGCGTATCTAAATTCTAAAAATGCAGATACAAAAGAGGAAACTCCCGAAAGCACTTCTTTAGAGGTAAATGCGGAAGCAACACCAGTAGTACCTTTTAAAAAAGTTGAAATTCCAGTTTACGGTATTGCATCTCATATGAACTATAGATGCACCGGTATCAGTAATGGTACAAGCTGGGCCCCAACTTGTGATTCCTGGAAAACAAATCTTGCGTATGCAAACTAAAAAAATTATTTAGAAACCCCACTCAAAATAAAGTGGGGTTTCGTTGTTTCTGGGGTCCCTAAGCTCTGATTTGACACTTATTTCACAATGATATATAGTGTATTCATACAGACGACGGAAGAGTTACGATTAGAAATACTGTTTGTTTATTAGAGTTTTTGTTACAAGCCCAAAGGGTGTATCCTTTTGCGGCAAATTTTGCGTTTATATAAAATAATACTGAGTTTGATTTACTTATGCCCAACACCCACACACAAGTGCGCCCGAAAAAGTATTTTTCAAAATACAAAAAACCTTTAGTAGAATTTCCAAACCTTATCGAGAACCAGCTCAATTCATACAATTGGCTCGTTGAAAAAGGGATCAAAGAGACTTTTAAAGAATTTACTCCAATCCTCGACTACTCTGGCAAAAAATTCCAGCTCGATTTTCTTTCATTTCACCTCGTAGAGCCAAAGTTCGACGAGCATCATGCAAAAGAAAATAAACTCTCATACGAATGCCAGCTCAAAGCTCGCGTAAAACTCACAAATAAACAAACCGGCGGTGCAAAAGAGCAAGAGCTCTTTATGGCCGATATCCCAGTGATGACAAATCATGGGACTTTCATCATCAATGGTGTAGAGCGCACTATTATCCCACAGCTCTCTCGCTCATCAGGTGTATTTTTCACAGAACTTGAACTCAAAGGCAAGAAGTTTTTTGGCGCGAAAATAATTCCAAACAGGGGTGTATGGATTGAAATCGAGTCAGATACAGATGGCACTATATATGTACGTATCGACAAAAAGCGTAAATTCCCAATCGTAACTCTCCTTCGCGCACTCGGACTCGCAACTGATGCAGAAATCGTATCTGCATTTAAAGGCGCTCCTGAAGCAGTACAAAAGGTTGTTGCACACTGCATAGAAAAAGACCCAGTAAAAAACCAAGACGAAGCATTTGTAGAAATCTACCGTAAGCTCCGTGATGGTGACCTTGCAACAGCAGAAAATGCAAAAGAATTTATAAAGAACCTCTTTGGCGAAGATCGCTACGACCTCTCACCTGTTGGACGTTTCCGTTTCAACAAGCGTTTTGGGCTCGACATGTCAGATGATGCAATGAAAATAAAGACGCTGTCTCAGACAGACTTTATGCACATCGTGTCTAATATCGTAGCGCTCAATACTACTCCAGGTGCAAAGCCAGATGATATCGACAACCTCGCATCACGCCGCGTACGCTTTATGGGAGAGCTTCTCCAGCAAAAGATCTACATGGGTCTCACTCAGATCAAGCGTAATGTACAAGACCGTATGTCGACTATCGACTCAGCGGGAGCGCTTCCTATCCAAGTGGTAAACCAGCGTCCGCTCCAGGCTCGTATCAAAGAATTTTTCACAACAAACCAGCTCTCACAGTTTATGAACCAAGAAAACATCTTGGCAGAGCTCGAGGAGCTACGTACGCTCTCAGCGCTTGGTCCAGGTGGGCTCACTCGCGACCGCGCAACTCTCGAAGTGCGTGACGTACACACCTCTCACTATGGACGTGTGTGTCCTATCCACACTCCTGAAGGTCCAAACATCGGTCTTATCCTTCGTCAGGCTATCTATGCTCGTATCAATGAATTCGGTGTTATAGAGACTCCATATGCAAAAGTAAAAGATGGCAAAGTAACTGCAGAGATCGTGTACCTCAATGCTGCAGAAGAAGAAAAGTATGTGATCGCACATGCTGGTATGATGCCAGATGAAAAAGGACTATTGCCTGAGCGCGTAGAAGGCCGTATTCGTACATCTCCTGGAATCGTTGCTCGCAAAGAAGTAGACTTCATCGACGTAGCGCCAAACCAGGCATTCTCACTTGCGACAAGTATGATCCCATTCCTAGAGCACAACGAAGCAAACCGTGCGCTCATGGGAAGTAACATGCAAAAGCAAGGTGTACCACTCGTAGTACCAGAAGCACCACTCGTAGCTACTGGTATCGAAGGCGACGCAGCACCATTTTCTGGCCGTATGGTCATTGCAAAAGAAGCTGGTGAAGTCACCTATGTAGACGCTGCAAAAATCACTGTAAAAGGTGCAAAAGAAAGTACTACATACAAGCTCCTCACATTTGAACGGACAAACCAAAGTGGCGCATACCACCACCGCCCATCTGTTGCACTCGGACAAAAAGTAGAAAAGGGCAGTATCCTTGCAGATGCAAGTACTACTGCAAATGGCCAGATCGCACTCGGACAAAATATGTTTGTAGCGTTCATGTCATGGAATGGTGCAAACTTCGAAGACGCGATCATCCTCTCAGAGCGTGTTATCAAGAATTCAAAATTCACTTCTGTATATATTGCAGAATTCACTTGTGTAGTTCGTGATACAAAGCTCGGCCAAGAAATCACAACTCGTGATATCCCGAACGTAGGTGAAGCTAGACTCAAAGACCTCGATGAAGAAGGTATTATCCGTGTAGGTGCAGAAGTAAAAGAAGGAGATATTTTGGTTGGTAAAATCACACCAAAAGGCGAGACAGAGCTCACTCCAGAAGAAAGACTCCTCCGCTCTATCTTTGCTGAAAAAGCACGTGATGTAAAAGATACATCGCTCAAGATGGATCACGGCAAGCGTGGACGCATCATCCGTGTAAAAGTATTTTCTCGCGCAGAAGGCCACACTATGGAGTCTGGTGTGCTCAAGAAAATCGTTATCGAAGTAGCACAAATCCGTAATATCTCAGTGGGTGACAAGCTCGCAGGACGTCACGGAAACAAGGGTGTTATCTCAGTGGTTCTCCCAGAAGAAGACATGCCATACATGGCAGATGGTACTCCAGTAGACGTAGTGCTCACTCCGCTCGGTGTGCCATCACGTATGAACCTCGGACAAATCCTCGAGCTTCACTTGGGTCTCGCTGCACACACACTCGGCTACCAGGCTATCGTGCCACCATTCTGTGGTGCGACAGATACAGAAATCAAAGACGAGCTTGTAAAAGCAGGCTTCCCAGCATCTGGTAAAGTACCACTCTTTGACGGACGCACTGGTACAAAATTTGACCAGGATATTTCTATCGGATATATGTACATCTTGAAGCTTCACCACATGGTAGAAGACAAGATTCACATGCGTTCTATTGGTCCATACTCACTCATCACACAGCAGCCACTCGGCGGTAAAGCGCAGTCTGGAGGCCAGCGTTTTGGAGAAATGGAGGTCTGGGCATTGGAAGGCTACGGTGCATCACACGTACTTCGTGAGATGCTTACAATCAAGTCCGACGATATCAAAGGTCGTGCCGCTACATTTGACTCTATTATCAAAGGAGAGCAGATCAAGGATCCAAACATCCCTGCATCATTCTCTGTGATGTTGAATTACCTTCGAGGTCTATCACTTGATGTTGATCTACGAAAACCAAAAGTCGAAAACAGCCAGTCAGATTTAGAAGCGTAATCTCAAAGAGTAAATATATATGAAAACATTAGACACAACATATTTTGATCAAATCACTCTCAAGCTCGCATCTCCAGACAAAATCCGGGAATGGAGTTTTGGTGAAGTTACAAAACCAGAAACAATCAACTACCGTACTTCACGCAGTGAGCGCGGTGGACTCTTTGACGAGCGTATCTTTGGACCTGAAAAAGACTACGAATGTTACTGTGGAAAATACAAGCGTATTCGCTACAAAGGTATTATCTGTGAAAAGTGTGGAGTAGAGATTACTGAGTCTATCGTTCGTCGTGAGCGCATGGGCCACATCGAGCTCGCCAGCCCTGTAGCGCACATTTGGTTCCTCCGTGGAGTACCATCACGTATGAGTATCTTGCTCAATGTGACACTCACTGATCTCGAAAAGGTTATCTACTTTGCAGGATACATCGTGACTGCAGTACACGAAGACGAGCGTACACGCATCCTCGCAGATCTCGATTTGGAATTCAAAAACAAATTGAAAAATGCAGCAGACGAAGAAACTCGCGACAAGCTTCGCACACTCCTCACCAATACAAAAAAGGAGCTTAGTGATTTGCGTGTAGGAAAAGTATTGACCGAAATGTCATACCACCACTTCTCACTCAAGTACGGTTCTTGTTTTGATGCAGGGATCGGTGCAGAAGCAGTATACGAGCTCTTCAAGCAAGTAGATCTCGCAAAGCTCAAAACAGAGACAGAAAAACTTTTGTCCAAGGCTGGTGCAGCAGAAAAAGAAAAGCTCAACAAGCGTCTTTCACTCATCCGCTCACTCATGTATGCAGAGATTCGTCCAGAATGGATGTTCCTCACTACTATCCCCGTGATCCCACCAGCACTTCGTCCAATGGTAGCGCTCGAAGGAGGCCGCCATGCGACAAGTGATGTAAACGACCTTTACCGTCGTGTGATCAATCGCAACAACCGTTTGAAAAAATTGAAAGAAATCGGTGCGCCAGATGTTATCTTGCGTAACGAAAAGCGTATCCTCCAAGAAGCAGTAGACGCGCTCATAGACAATTCTATCGCAGGGCAGGATTCTCCAGCTATGTCTCAGGCACAGCGCCGCGCACTCAAGTCTCTTTCAGACAACCTCAAATCAAAACAAGGTTTGTTCCGTCAGAACTTGCTCGGTAAGCGTGTAGACTACTCAGGACGTTCTGTGATCATCGTGGGTCCTACGCTCAAGCTCAATCAATGTGGTCTTCCAAAGCACATGGCACTTGAACTTTTCCGCCCATTCGTTATTTCAAAAGTGATCTCTCGTGAGCTCGCATACAATATCCGCGGTGCAAACAAACTCATCGAAGAAGGTATTCCAGAAGTATGGGCAATCCTCGAAGAGGTGATCAAAGGCAAGTATGTGCTCCTCAACCGTGCGCCTACACTTCACCGTCTCGGTATTCAGGCTTTCATGCCAGTACTTATCGAAGGTAATGCTATCAAGGTTCACCCACTCGTGTGTCCTGCTTTTAACGCAGACTTCGACGGAGACCAGATGGGAGTATACGTACCACTTTCTGATATCGCGCAGCACGAAGCAGCGACACTTATCGCCGCAGACAAAAACTTGCTCAAGCCACAAAATGGTGAGCCTATCGTTTCATCAAAAATGTTGGATATCATCCTTGGTTCATACTGGATGACCTCTATCGTAGAAGGAGACAAAGGCGAAGGTAAATACTTTGCAAGTCCAAACGAAGCTATCACTGCAGCAGATTTTGAAATGGTGTCATACCGTGCAAAAATCCACGTGCTTGGTACAGAAAAAGTAAAATACGCAGCATACGCTGGTCAGGCATTTGAGACTACTGTTGGACGATTGCTCTTCAATGCGACACTCCCAGCAGAGTTCCCGTATGTAAACGAAGAACTCACTTCAAAGAAAATCATTGCACTCGTAGATACACTTATTTCACAATTTGGTATTGAGCTTATCGCACCAGTACTCGACCGTATCAAAGACTTCGGATACAAGTACGCGACAATCTCTGGTACTACATGGGCGATCGACAACGTACTCGTACCAAAAGAAAAACCAGAAATTATTGCAAAATACCGCAAGCTTGCAGAAGAAGTACTCTCACAATTTGAAGAAGGACTTCTCTCTGAAGAAGAGCGATATCAAAAGGTGATCGGTATCTGGGAAAAAGCAAAATCAGAAGTAGAAAAAGCACTCGTAACCACTGTAGTAAAACACTCTTCAGTGTACGACATGGTGACATCTGGTGCCCGAGGTAGTATGTCTCAGGTGACGCAGATGGCAGGTATGAAAGGTATGATCCAAAACACAACAGGACGTACTATCGACTTCCCGATTATCCCATCATACAAAGAAGGTCTTTCTCCTATTGAATACTTCATTACTACTCACGGATCACGTAAAGGTCTCGCCGACACAGCGCTCAACACAGCACGTGCTGGATATTTGACTCGCCGTCTTGTAGACGTAGCACAAGATGTGATCATCACTGAGGACGACTGCGGTACAAAAGCAGTAAAGCGTATTACAAAAGAAATCATTTCTGGTTTTGAAATCCCACTTTCAAAAAACATTCGTGGACGTGTACTCGCAAAGGATGTAGTAGTAGAAGGCAAGACACTCTTCAAAAAAGGTCACCTCGTAAGCAAAGACGATGCGATGGCAATTGAGAAATCTGGTATCGAAGAAGTCTACGCTCGCACACCGATGACATGTCGCACTATCTACGGTATCTGCCGTACATGTTATGGTCTCGACCTCGGACGCAACAAGTGGATCGAAAAGGGTGAAGCAGTAGGTATCGTTGCTGCGCAAGCAATCGGTGAGCCTGGTACACAGCTTACACTCCGTACATTCCACGCGGGTGGACTCTCTGGAGTGGATATCACACAGGGTCTCCCTCGTGTTGAAGAAATCTTTGAAAACCGCATCGTAAAAAATCCTGCAGTAGTTGCAAAATTTGCAGGTACAGTAGCAGAGATAAAGGATGAAGACGGTGAAAAGAAAATTGTTGTACTCTCTGACAAGCTCGATTCTAAAAAAGAATCTGTAGAATACGATGTAGCACCACGACGTGTACCTATCGTAAAAGTAGGACAAGAGGTTACAGCTGGTGAGCTCCTCACAGATGGATCTGCGACAATCACAGACGTGTACGCAGCAGGAGGACGCGAAGTAGCAGAAGACTACATCATCCGCGAAATCACCAAAGTGTACGAGCTCCAAGGCGCATCTATCGCCCGCAAGCACCTTGAAATCATCGTTCGTCAGATGTTCTCACGACGCAAGATCAAAGATGCAGGCGATACATCATTCTCTCCTGGAGATATTGTAGAAGCTACAGACTTTATGGAAGAAAATGCAAAGATGGCAGCAGGGGGACTTGCTCCAGCAAAAGCAGAGCTTATCATCCTCGGTATTACACAGACATCACTCCATGCAAAATCTTGGATCTCAGCAGCATCATTCCAAAACACAAACCGTGTCCTCATTGCAAATGCAGTAAAGGGTGGGGTAGATACACTCCGAGGTCTCAAAGAAAATGTAACCGTAGGACGACTTATCCCAGCGGGTACAGGATTCTACGAACGCAGCGTACTCGATGTTAACAACATAACAAGAGAAGATTAAATAATGGCACAGACGGTAATCGAACAAATAAAAGATCGATTGCCTATTGCAGAAGTCCTCGCAGGGTATATCACACTGATACCTGCGGGTTCTGCATTTAAGGCAAGGTGTCCTTTTCATAATGAAAAGACGCCGTCCTTTAGTGTTTCTCCAGCACAAGGCTTTTACTACTGCTTCGGCTGTGGAGAAAAAGGAGATATATTTTCTTTTGTCCAAAAGTTCGAAGGGCTCGATTTCAAAGGCGCACTCAAAGTCCTCGCAGATAGGGCAGGGGTAGAGCTCGTGTATGAAAAACGCGAAGCAAGCGTTGGCCCCGATGGTTACGAATTCCTCGACACCCTTACAAAAAAATACGAAGCATCACTTGCTACACATACTGCAGCACAAAAGTATCTCGCAGACCGCGGGCTCACACCTGAGACAATAGCGGCATTTCGCATTGGCTATGTGCCAGATGAATGGCAGTTTGTCGCAAGTGGCATAGCAAAAGAAGATACTGCGGTGGCGACTGATATGGGTATCATAAAGGAAGTCTCTAAAGACGGCGCATCACGCCTCTACGATAGATTCCGTGCTCGTATTATGTTCCCACTCATGGACAGTAGCGGCCGCGTGATCGCATTCTCGGGAAGAATATTTCCAAATAGCGACACTGGCCCAAAATATCTCAACAGCCCAGAGACAAGCCTCTTTCACAAATCAAAAGTCCTGTACGGTTTTGATAAAGCAAAAGGCGCTATCAAAAAACACGGCTTTAGTATCCTCGTAGAAGGCCAGATGGATATGGTGCTCAGCCATCAATATGGCTTCAGGAATACTGTGGCAACATCAGGGACTGCGGTGTCTATGGAGTCTGCAAAAGATCCCTTTAGTCATCTTGCTATCATCTCGCGCCTCTCGCCAAATATTATTTTGGCATTTGATGGAGATGAGGCGGGGATCAAAGCGCAGTCTCGTGCTGCACTTGTGGCGTACAGTCTCGGGATGAATCCAAAGGTGCTTACGTTGCCAGAAGGTATGGACCCGGCAGATTTTCTTGTGGCACATGGCGCAGATGCTTGGAAAGATTTGCTCAAAATAAGTAAGTCTTATATAGAAGCAGCGCTCGCGCGTATACCGCTTGCAAGCTCACCGAGTGCTATACCGCGGTTACTCCAAAAAGAAGTATTCCCCGCGCTCGCGCAGATCCGCTCAGAGATAGAACAATCTGCATATATACAGATCATCGCAAAAGAGCTATCGCTCCGCGAGAGTGCAGTACAGGCAGATTTTGAAAGCTTCTTGCTACATGTGCAAAAAGAAGACATAGTAGAGACAGTAGTAATCCAAAAAAAGAAAATTCCTGAGACATCACTCGCGCTCGCCGCACTTATTTCTTTTGTCCAAAATTCCGAGCTCGATGCTATATATACAGAAGTGCAAGATACATCTTTTGAAGATATGCGCATCGTGCTCCCAGAGTACACAGACGTAGACCTCGAGTACGCACGCATGTATATAGAGCAAGAGTACGGCCACCTCGAGATGAAAGAATTTATATTGCTCGCAAAAGAATTCTCAAAAAAGATAACGCACGGATTTTTTGAAAATATAAAACAGACACTCTCGCAGGCACTCGCACAAAAAGAACGCGCAGGACTACACGACGAAGCAGACGCAATCGCAAAAAAGCTCCACACCCTTACCAGTCGTCAACATGAGACATAGCCCTAAGGCTCAGGTCTATATTGACTTTTGGCGCACATACACTAAGATAGGAATACATACACAAATATGGCAATAAAAAAAACAACAACAAAAAAAATAGTGCAAAAAACAACGCCTGCAAAAAAGGCGCAAATACCTTCAAAGAAGACAGTCAAAACACCGACTAAACAAGTATCAAAAAAAACACTAGTAAAAAAAGTAGTTGCAAAGCCAATTCCTAAAAAAACAATAGTTAAGGCACCGGTAAAAAAAGTAGTAGCAAAAGCTCCTGCAAAAAAAGCAGTAGCTCCTAAAAAAGTAGTAGCAAAAGTAGCTCCAAAACAAGAAGCTCCTCGCGCAAAGCCAAAGCCAATGACTATCAAGCATGTCTCTGATGCTGGCAAAAAAGCTACCAATAATGAAAAGAAAATCAAAGAGATGGAAGCAAAAGCCCTCGAGCTCACCACAAAAGGCAAGAAGCGCGGCTTCGTGACCTACGATGAGATCCTCAAGCTTTTCCCAGATATCGAAAACAACATCCTTTTCTTGGATGAATTGTACGAGAAGCTCAGTACTGCAGGCGTAGACGTACTCGAAGGTGGCAACTTGCTCGACATGGACCACACGACAGACCTTGCAAAATACACCAAGGACGCGCACTCATTTAGCTCAGTGCAAATGTACCTCAAAGACATCGGGCAATATCCGCTCATCAATGGCGCACAAGAAAAAGACTATGCTCGCCGTATTGCAGCAGGAGATCTAGAAGCAAAAAATCTCCTCGCTCGTGCGAACCTCCGTCTCGTAGTATCTATTGCAAAAAAATATGCAAACCGTACCGCAGACCTCACACTGCTTGACTTGATCCAAGAGGGAAATATCGGTCTCTTTAAAGCAGTAGAAAAATTTGACTGGACAAAGGGCTACAAGTTCTCGACGTATGCGACATGGTGGATTCGTCAGTCTATCACTCGTGCGCTTGCAGACCAGTCTCGCACTATCCGTATCCCAGTGCACATGGTAGAGACAATTTCAAAATACAAACAAGTGATGCGCCGCCTCGCGCAGGACCTCGGCCGTGACCCAATGCCAGAGGAGATAGCGACAGAGATGGGTATCGAGGTAGAGAAGATCCACGTGATCGAGCAGATCAACCAGGAGACTCGCTCACTCGAGCAGCCTATAGGCGATGATGAAGACAAGTCTACATTTGGAGAGTTCATCCCCGATGACAAGATCCTCCGCCCAGACCAGGAAGCGTCTCGCCGTATGCTTACTGATGCAGTCCGCGAAGTACTCGAAGAGCTTTCTCCAAAAGAGAAGGTGATCCTCGAGATGCGCTACGGACTCAAAGATGGCGTGCAGCACACCCTCGAAGAAGTAGGCAAGGAATTTGGTGTTACTCGTGAGCGTATCCGCCAGATCGAAGCCAAGGTACACGAAAAGCTTCGCCAAAGCGACAAGATCCAACGCCTCCGCAATTACTTTGACTAGTCTATTTTACATAATAAAAAAACTCCCAGCGGGGAGTTTTTTTATTATGTAGTTAGTATTACTTAAGCAATTCGTCGATCATTTTCTTCACTTCGTCTTCTGGGTATGCACCAGCGATGATTTTTTGTTCGCCAGTCTTTATATTTAGTGCTACAGAAAATGGAGTGCCTTGCGCGCCAATACTTGCAGCTTCATTTGTTGTTGCAATTACTTTTTCTTGGATAGATTTGTCTTTCATGCAGGTCTTGAGGTCTGCTGTCTTTACCCCTACTTGCTCGCCAAATACATAGAGCTGCTCATTTGATTTTGGATCAGCATCGAGTGTTACACTTATTATTTTGTCGAGGAAGCCCCATGATGCATTTGTACCTGCAAGCTTGTCTACACAAAGGAGTGCCACAGCTTCGGTATTTGCATTTGGGTGCATTGCAAGAGGAAATGCGCGATATACCCACGCTACTTTGCCCTTGTATGCAGCTACAATGTTTTTCATAGTAGGGTGAAAGCGTTCGCAAAATGCACAATCGCTATCTGAATATTCAAACACTACTATAGGAGCATTTTTGTCGCCAAGTATCATGTCATCGGGGCGTACAGATGCGATGTTTTTTGGTACGACAATGGGCGCAGTGGGTGCGTTATTTTTTGGTGCTAATGCGCCGTACTCTGTATCAGTTTTTTTCATTGCGCCAGATACGAGTATCGCGATAGCCACGAGAAACCCCGCAGTGACGATAGCAGTACCAGTACTAATGTTCAATTTCTTTTCGTTTTTTTCTGGTTCTTGATGTGTTTGTTGTGTATCCATGTCATATAGTATAGCGCATCGCTCGGATTGAAAAAAGAGGCTATTTGTGCTAAAATCATATCCTATGCACACAGGCGAAATTATCACCTACGCTATCACATTTTTTGCCCTCTATGTCCAGCTTTTCTTCCTGGTGACCTTTTTTGAGCGTAGAAAAGAGCTCAAAGTACTCGCTATAGAAGAGCCTGTAAACACTGTATACCCGAGTGTGGCTGTCATAGTGCCATGCTGGAATGAAGACAAGACGGTGCACGGCACGGTAGAGAGCCTCCTCGCACTCGACTGGCCCAAAGACAAGCTACAGCTCGTACTAGTAGATGACGGCTCTACAGACAACACCTGGCAGGAGATTTTGAAATACAAAGACCACCCACAGATACATATTTTCCAAAAAGAAAATGGTGGTAAGCACACTGCGGTGAACTATGGTATAGAGCACACACAGAGCGACTTTGTATCGTGTCTCGATGCAGACTCCTTTGTAGCGCCAGATGCGCTCAAGCGCATTATGTACACCTTTGAAAAGCATCCTGATGTGATGGCAGTCGCACCATCTATAATCATCGACAAGCCAAAAAACATCATGCAGTCTATTCAGCGCGTGGAGTACAATATGTCGCTCTACAACAAGCGCATGCTCGCATTTCTCAACGCCATCCATGTGACCCCTGGGCCGTTTTCAGTATTCAAGCGCGAAGTATTTGAAAAGATTGGTGGCTTCCGCAAAGCACACAATACAGAGGACGCAGAGATCGCATTTCGTATGCAGGTAAACCATATGAAGATCGAGCACTGCCACACTGCACAGGTGTATACTGTGGCACCAGATACAGCACTCAAACTCTACAAGCAGCGCCTCCGCTGGACATACGGCTTTTTGCAAAATGTGATCGACTACCGCAAATATATTTTCAAAAAGAAATACGGCAACTTCGCTCTCTTTACAGTCCCTGCTGGCGTGATCTCTATCGGCACTGCTATGTATATTTTTGGACTGTTGATATATCAATTATTCCAAGCTATATACAAGCAATACGTGCAGTTTCGTACTGTCGGTTTTCGTTTTGCATTTAGTGGTTTTCATTTTGATCCATTCTTTATAAATACAAAAACTATTGTATTTATAAGTTTGCTTTTGTATGGTTTCCTCTTTTTTGCTATCATACATGGCCAGAAGCTCGCACAAGAAAAGCACCCTTTTAGTAAGTGGGTGATACCCTACATGATCATATATAGCTTGCTTGCGCCTTTTTGGCTCATCAAAGCAGTGTATAATGTATTAACAGCTAAAAAGCCTTCATGGCGATAATATAAAACATATGACAAACGGAAAAAAATACATACTAGTCTTTTTGCTCACCTGTGGCGTATTCGCTGTATCATGGTCTTTTAGCACCTATGCAAATCGCCAAAAGATCCAAGAGCTCCAAAACATTCAGAACAAAGTGTCTGTAGACTTGCTTTCATCTGAGACACAATTTGCGCTCCTCGAAGAGATGTCTTGTACGGATGTAGACAATTCTATCCTCTCACAAGAGATTGCAAATCTCGCAGACAAGCTCAACTACAGCGAGCAGAGCGTAGGCAACAAAGACGATATCGCACTCCTCAAAAAGCAATACACCATCCTCCAGATCAAAGATTTCTTGCTCTCAAAGCGTATTGGTGAGCGCTGTGGCAAGAAGCCAGTATCGATATTGTATTTCTATGGTGGCGCAGCTGTATGTGCAGACTGCCAGCGCGAGGGCTACGTGCTCGACGCACTCCGCCAAAAGTACCCTACAGTACGTGTATACTCTTTTGATTACACACTTGACCTCTCGACCATAAAGGCGCTCAAGTCTATCTACAAGCTCGACGACACGCTCCCAGCGCTCGTAGTGAACGGCAAGACTGTGACTGGCTTCAAGAGCCTCGATGAGCTCACAGCGCTCCTCCCACGCGAGCTCACAGCCCCAGCAAAGGCCGTGCCTACCGGCAGGCAGCAGGCTACAAAAGGGAAGTAAATACCTATGGAAAAAACAGTACACAAAAGCAAGCTCTTGTATCGCAAATACACCCATGTGGTAGGCTTTTATGGCAAACGAGTATTGCAATTGCTCGGGTACTATATTGTTAAGTTTTTCTACTTTTTATTTCCAAAAGCACGCCATGCATTCAAAAAAAGAGACCAGATGGCAGGTTTAAAGCACGGCCCGAGCTCGTTTTTCCTACACAAAATATCTGAGGCAAAGAGGGCGCGCCCCAGCACGAGAGGGGTTGCCAAAAAACGCAAGGCTGTGCTAGAATAGGGAACGTAAGAAATTGAAAAATAAAAAGCCGCTTTAGCTCAGTTGGTAGAGCAACGCTTTTGTAAAGCGAAGGTCCTCAGTTCGAGTCTGAGAAGCGGCTCAGTAATAAAAAAGACTATCCAAAATGGGTAGTCTTTTTTATTACCTAAAGCCGCGAAAAGCACGACATCTGCATGTCGTGCGTCAGACGAGAAAGACACAGCGCTGTGCGAAGCACCGCGAGTCGGGGTCGCGAACACTTGGCAGATTTCGAGCTTTGCGAAGAAATATGCTTAGTGATTTGTGACCGAGTCTGAGAAGCGGCTGAAATTTTGAGGATATATCTAAAAATGTTAGTATATGTTTATATCAACATATCTTAAAAACTCATCTTATGAATCTCGAAAATTTTAATATAAATAATGAAGAACTAAAAGCAACATCTAAAGATTTAGAACAAAATGAGATAGGTGTAGAAAAAGATTTAAACAATCTTAAAATAAAATCCGAAATTGTTTTAGGTGAACTAAAAGAGGATGATAAAAAACAGCAGCAAAAAACTTTGGCAGAAATGCGCGCTTCAAATATTACAAAAAAGCTAAAAGATATTTTTCAAAATGAACAAGAATTTTCTGAAGCAAACAGAATTGCTTTAAAAATTAACGACTTAGTTGAATCTCTACCAGAAGACAAGCAAAAAGATGCTTCTGAAAAACTAAGACAACTTTTGAATAGCAAGGATATTTATTTTTACAAAGAGCTTCACGATAATGTTTTGGAAGATAAAAAAAGATTTGAGAGTATGAAGCAAGATGTGGAAAATAAATCATTTATTAACGCAAAAGATTTCGACGAGGTAATTAAGCAAATTGATATAATGGGTGGAGTTCAAGGTTCAAGTGAATTTTTTACTCCGGGCATGATTAAAAATATTATTCAAGGTGTTCGTTCTGGTGAGCGTAAAATTACTGACGTAACGAGTGCTGGAGGATTAAGACAAAAAATCGCTTTGTTATTAGCAGAGCCAGACCCAATGAAAGCTGTTCGTTATGAATCTGTAATTATAAATGGAGAATCAAGAAACATTCAAACACAATATTTTAAAGACCCAGACAAAATAAAAGTCAATCTAGGTCGTGGTTGGGAAATAATGAGTAAAGATGATTTTAGTAAATTACACCAAGAATCTGAAAGATTAAAAGTGCAAAATTCTCAAAGTATAATAGATGAAGAAAAAACTGAAATAAAAATAGAAGAACCCTTAAGTAAAGAGGATGCTTTAAAAGAAATGATATACACACAAGGAATGAGTGTTGATCAAATTAAAGCTCATATGGCAAAGAGCCCAGAAGAAAGAAGACGTTTGCGCAATTTTTTGGTTCTTGAGGAGAAAGGTCTTGAAAATCAAATAAAGCCAGATAAAAAAACGGAAGAAGAAGTGCTTAATATAGAACCCAAAATAACTAAAACTACGCAAGAAAAAATAGAAGAACCAATTAGTACAGAGTATAACGAAACACTTTTACTCGGCAAAAAACTATCTGATTTTCCTGAGGCTGTACAAGAAAAATACAGAGCAAGTGTAGAAAAATATTCAAAGGGCTTACATATTGGAATGCAAGAAAAAGATCAAAATGGACTAACGCTTGTTGATAAAGTAAAAAATAATATTCGTAATGATTACAATAAAATTATGAATAAGATAGGTATTTTATCTAGTTCGGCAGGAGCTTCCGATAGTTGGATTTACTGGGATTTAGGTAAACAATCATATTTATCTGAACATCCAGACGAGTCAAATAAAAATTATAATTTAGCTAATCCATTTAATACTGAAAATCAAGATATTATAAACGATATAGTCAATCGTCATGTTGGTTGGGAGGTTTTGGGTTATGTAAAATATAGCCCCGAGTTTTTAGATAGTTTAGATAAAAATAAAGATTCTTACTTAAAAATTACTTCATTGATAAGTGACGGAATCCAAGTTGGCAAATTACCTTCTTACAAACTAGCTGAACTCGGTAAACTCATTCAGGAAAACAAGGGGGTCTAATCTTATAAGAATTATAAATTAGTGCGTCTCCGTTAAGATAAATAATATGGAAAATTTTGAAAAAAATAAAGAACAAGTAAAATTTGAAAATATATCAAAATTTATTGAGCAATTAAAAGCTACTGTCGCGTCTCAGGAGCTCACCGAAGAAGATGCAGAGATTGTTACAAAAAAAATTGCTATTTTGGAATGGGCTTTAAATAATTCAGTGACAAAAGAAGGAAAAGAATATTTAAATAGTTTACCTATAGAAGTTATTGAAAAATTTTCTCTTGGACATTTTAGAGATTTATTTAGAGGCGGAACTATTGAAGAAAGACAGGTGTTATTAACGAAAGTGGGTATAGAGAATATTTTAATGTATTTAGAAGTAAGAGGGTACGATAATCCAGAGCTTGAGCTTAGAGAAAAAACAAATCCTACTCCGACAACTGAAGAGGTCTTAATGGGTTGTTATCTAGAACAGATTGAAAATCATACACGAAAGGCTGTACAAATATTACGAAGAAAGGGGTACAATACTGTCGAATCAGGTTTTGCATATCCAGTTGAAAAAGGTGGGCAATTTTTTCACCTAGTATCAAACGTAACTATAAAATTTAATCCAGAAATAATCAAAAAAATTGAAAAAGAAAATTCTGTTAACATAACTATTGAACAAGAAAAGAGTCACTGGTTTATACGTTTCAAAAATATTGATGAGTATTCAAAAAAAATACCGGAATGGGAAAAAATTTTGACTGAATTTGCGGAACAAGTTGATCCTATTGGAGAGATAGATTTTGCTCCTAATGGAGCAACAGTAAGTTTTGCGGAAAAAATCATTAAAACTTTTCCTAAAGAAGAGATCTTAAAAACTGCAGAAACTCAGCATGAACAAGATTTAATAAGAATGTTATACTCATGCGGATCAGAGGAAGATTTTAAAAAAATAATAAAAATTAAAGAAAGTTAATATAATAGATCTTGTACTAAATTACAAGAATCCTATAGGAACCAATAATAAAAAATCCCCAGAGTATTCTGGGGATTTTTTATTACTACTTTTATTTATCCAATGATAAACAACTTGTAGCTCACAACCTCTGCGCCGTTTGCCGCAGCATATTGTGCGATAGTTTGATCAGGAGCTTTGAAGAAAGGCTGGTCGAGGAGAGTTTGTTCTTTGAAGAAAGAAGCGATTTTCCCTTCGAGCATCTTTGCTTTGATATCTTCTGGTTTGTCGCTGTCGCCAACTTCTTTTTGGATGATATCGAGCGCCTGTGCACGAGCATTGTCGTCTACCTGGTCTGCAGATAGGTAGAGTGGCTTCATTGCTGCAGTGTGCATAGCGATGTTTTTTGCAACCTCAGCAGAGCCACCTTTGAGTACTACTACGCAAGCATTTTTGCCTGTGTGGTGAGTGTACGAGCCGATAGTGCCACCTGTGATTTCCTCGATTTGGCCGAGCTGGATGTTTTCACCAATTTTGAGCACTACATCACTGATAAGTGCTGGAGCTGCTGCGCGAGCTGCATCTGCACCCTCTGCCCATGCAGTTTCGAGGAGCTTGTGTGCGAGCTGTACGAAGTCGTCATTGTGCGCTACGAAGTCTGTCTCGCAGTTCATAGTGAGCACGATTGCACGAGTATCGTCTTGTTTTACCACTACGATACCGTCTTCAGCTTCACGATCAGATTTCTTTTCAGCTATTTCACTTCCTTTCTTTTGGAGGAGTATCATAGCTTTTTCCATATCACCACCTGCTTCTTCGAGTGCTTTGCGGCACTGCATTACAGATACGCTTGTCTTGTCCCGAAGTTTTTTTACTTGTTCTGTAGTTATCATTGTATGTTGTTTAAAAACTAATAAAGCGACCTAAGTATACTACGCTTTGAGCGCGTCTGTAAGGAGCGTGAGGATTGCACCGATACTAGATGTTGCAGCATCGTTTGCTACGATTGGGTAGGCGATAGCGCGTACTGATGCATCAGTATTTCCAATAGCAATCACTGGGATAGAGAGCTTGTGAGCTTCAGTAGTAGCGATGTGCTCTTTTTTCTGGTCTACGATGAGGATAGCATCTGGCATCTTGTGCATACCTACCATACCTGCAAAGTATTTTTCGAGACGTGCCATCTCACGAGTGAGCATGATCTGCTCTTTCTTTGTGTATTTTTCAAATGAGCCATCAGTCTTTGCGAGGCGCATGTCCTCGAGTTTCTGAATACGGCGCTTGATTTCACTAAAGTTTGTAAGCATACCACCGATCCAACGCTCTGTTACAAATGGGAGCTTGAGGGCTGTAGCCATATCCTGGATGAGTGCTTGTGCTTCTGGCTTTACCCCTACGAGGAGTACAGTCTTGCCATTTGCAGCGAGTGTGTGGAGGAATTCCACAGCGTTTTGGATTTGTACTGCTGTCTTTTCGAGATCGATAATATCAGATCCGTTTTTTGTACCGTATACGTACTTTGACACCGAAGGGTGACGGCGAGCACGTGAGTAGCCGTAGTGTGCACCTGCCTCCATGAGAGACGGGATAGAGATTTCTTTTTTCATATAAATTTATCTGTAGCAGGGTAGCCTTTTGGGCGCCCTTATTAACCTGTAATTGCTGCCTAAGTGGAGCTTGCAGAATATAGCATATATTGTGCTATTGTGGTACTTGACTTTTCTACCAAATTTATATATAATATACAAAATTAAAAAATATGAAAAAGTATGAAATTTTCTTACTAGTCATAGGTATTTTTCTTTTGGAGATACCTATAATGTTTTTAGCTTTGAAAGTTCCAAGTCCTCCAGGATATACAATCTCCATTATTTTAGGATTGATATGTCTTGGGTTTGTTGCATTCAGATTGACGTTCAAAAAGACAAAAGCATAAGTGAAGCGATTTTGACTAAATTACCAGCCTGGCACTGCAGGCTTTTTTTATTTGCCTTTTTATGGCATTATGTACATATATATGCGTCAATCACAACTTTTCACCAAAACCAAAAAAGAAGCCCCAAAAGACGAGGTTTCTAAAAATGCCCAGCTCCTGATCCGTGCGGGCTATATCTACAAAGAAATGGCAGGTGTATATACGCTTTTGCCACTTGGGGTGCGTGTTGTTGAAAAAATCACTGGCATTATCCGGAGTGAGATGAATGCTATCGACGGTGTAGAGATGAAGACATCAGTCCTCCAGTCCAAAGACGTCTGGGAAAAGACCAATCGCTGGGATGATGCAGTAGTAGACAACTGGTTCAAGACCGAGCTCAAAAATGGCACCGAGGTAGGCCTCTCATTTACCAATGAAGAAGCGTATTCAAATATCCTCAAAGATTTTGTGAGCTCATACAAAGACTTGCCATTGTATCTCTACGACTTCAAAGAAATTTTCCGCAATGAGACTCGCAGTAAGTCTGGTATCATGCGTGGCCGCGAATTCTACTGGAAAGCGCTCTATTCATTTTCAAAAAACAAAGAAGAGCACGATGCGTTTTATGAAAAAATAAAAAATGCTTACACTAGTATTTACGAGAAAGTAGGGCTCGGTGCATACACCTATGTGACATTTGCTTCAGGGGGTACATTTTCAAAGTATTCACATGAGTTCCAGACAGTCTCTGATGCTGGGGAAGATATTATCTATATCGATGAAGCAAGGGGGATTGCTATTAATGAAGAGGTCTTTACCGACGAAGTACTCGCAGATCTCGGTGTAGAGCGCGCAAACCTTGTGCAGAAAAAGGCTATAGAAGTGGGGAATATCTTTTCTCTCGGGCATAAGTTTTCTGAGCCATTTAGTCTCACATACAAAGATAACGAAGGCAAAGAAAACCTCGTATTTATGGGCTCGTACGGTATCGGCATCACCCGCCTCGTAGGGACAGTGGTAGAGACACTCTCAGATGACAAAGGTATCGTATGGCCAGAATCTATAGCGCCATTTAAGCTACACCTCATCGCACTCGGCGAAAAAGGAAAAGAAACTGCAGAGGCGCTCTATACAGAGCTCACTCTAAAAGGTGTAGAAGTACTTTTTGATGATAGAGAGGGCGCATCGGCTGGAGAGAAATTTGCGGATGCAGACTTGCTCGGTATGCCACATCGCGTAGTGGTCTCTGATAGAAGTCTCGCAAATGGCGGCTGCGAATATAAATTGCGTACAGAAAGTGATGGTCGTATTATCTCACTAGAAGATTTGAAAGCATTGCTGCATGTTTAAAAAGTTTTACGAAAAATTTTCGAATGATATCGGTATAGACCTCGGTACGGCAAATACGCTCGTATATGTGAAAGGGCACGGTATTGTGATCAATGAGCCGTCTATTGTAGCGCTCAATCAAAAGACCGGGCAGATAGTAGCAATAGGTGAAGAAGCAAAACGCATGTGGGGCAAGACTCCTGCACATATCAAAATAGTACGCCCGCTCGTAGGTGGGGTGGTTTCGGATTTTGAAGTCACGGAAGAGATGCTTTCGTATTTCCTAAAGAAGGCCGAAAAAATTTCTCCAAAATTTTTTCGGCCTCGTGTGGTGCTCGGTGTACCAAGTGGTATTACCAATATAGAGACTCGCGCAGTATATGATGCAGCTATCAACGCTGGCGCCCGCGAAGTGTACCTCGTAGAGGAGGCTATGGCAGCTGCTATCGGTGTGCGCTTGCCAGTACTCGAAGCAAATGCGACCTGTGTAGTAGATATTGGTGGTGGTACTACAGATATCGCACTTATTTCACTCGGTGGT
>JACCDT010099277.1_pt1 | contig 23140 bp, 18 predicted proteins | sample 7446291 | NCBI WGS metagenome assembly JACCDT01 (sample SAMN15323446, study PRJNA562643) | freshwater metagenome | isolation source: river surface water | place: USA:Blue River Watershed | collected 2017-08-17 | reverse complement strand
CAGGGTGAAGTCGTGGCCATCATCACTCGCGCTCGCGATCAATTTGTCGGCACAGTCACAAAGAAAGATAATTTCTGCAAAGTCATTCCAGACAATCGCCGAATTCATGTCTCATTCGTTCTTGAAAATTCAGATGCAGAGAAGGTTAAAGAGAGCGACAAAGTTTTAATAAAGATGACAGATTGGATTGATGAAAATCAGAATCCACGAGCTTCGCTATTGAAAATCTTTGGACAAAAGGGAGTTCACGAAGTTGAAATTCAATCAATCATTTACGAAAAAGGTTTTCAATCTGATTTTCCTGCAAATGTCGAGGTAGAAGCAAAAAAACTCAAAACACAGTGGCTAAAAATTCCAGAATCAGAAATCGCAAAAAGACGCGACGTCCGTGACAAAGATATTTTCACAATCGATCCTTTCGACGCCAAAGACTTCGACGATGCCCTGCATATCATCGATCTGCCTAACGGAAATTACGAAGTCGGAGTTCACATCGCCGATGTTTCTCATTTCGTCACCCCTGGAACCGACCTCGACGCCGAGGCATACAAGAGATCTTTTTCTGTATATCTAGTCGACCGAACAATTCCAATGCTTCCAGAAATTTTGTCGAATGAATTGTGTTCGCTGAATCCGAATGAAGAAAAGTTGGCCTTCTCTGCGATTTTTGAAATGGATAAAAACGCAAATATCATTTCACGATGGTTTGGAAAAACTGTTATGAAATCAGTGAAGCGTTTCAACTATGAAGAGGCCCAAGCTGTTCTCGACGCAAATTCTGGTCCATATGTTGCCGAGTTGCAGAAAATGAATGCTTTGGCAAAAATTATGCAGGCACAAAACAAAGCCAAGGGTGCCATCAGTTTTGATAGCCAAGAAATAAAATTCGAGCTCGACAAAAATGGTCATCCAATTCGCATTATAAAAAAACAGCCACTCGATACTCACAAATTGGTTGAGGAATTCATGTTGCTCGCTAATCGTGAAGTTGCGAAATATATTTTCGATCAGAACGAAAAAGCTGGCGGAAACAGCATCGGTTTGATGTATCGAATTCACGATGTTCCGGATCCACAGAAAATTGCACAGCTTGCAACCTTTTTGAAAGCTCTCGGATACACTTTGCCAGTCGATGAAAACGGCAGTATCACAGCACGCGATCTGAATGCTCTGTTTGATAAAGTAACCGGCAAGGCTGAGGAGTCGCTGGTGAAAACCGCTTCTGTTCGAACAATGAGCAAAGCAATTTACTCCACAGAAAATCAGGGTCACTTCGGTTTGGCTTTCGAATATTACACACACTTCACCTCGCCGATTCGTCGATATCCGGATTTGTTGGTACACAGAATACTTCAGAAATTTTTGATGGGCGAAAAATTGTTGCCTGCTGAATTGCATCATTTCAAGGAGTCCGCCGAACATTCTAGTCAGCAGGAAGTTTCCGCGGCCGAAGCCGAGCGCGATTCGATCAAATACAAACAGGCCGAGTACATGATGGATCACATCGGACAAATTTACGATGGAGTTGTCTCTGGAGTTTCAGCGTGGGGAATTTATGTCGTGGTGAATGAAACTTTGTCCGAAGGAATGGTTCACATTTCGAAATTGGGTAATGATTTCTTCCAACTCGATGAAAAAAATTACGCCATCGTCGGTGAGAAAACCAAAGCGCGATTCAGTCTTGGTGATGTTGTGAAAATCAAAGTTGAGAAAATCGACTTGGACAAGAAAAATGTGGACTTCTCTTTGGTTAAGGATGAAGTTGTATCAGCGAAGAAAAACTAGACATTTCTCCACCCGAGTGATATATATTTACTGAAGCTCTTTAAATTTTAGCTCAGAAAAAAGTTCATAACTAACGCGGCGTGTGCCTGCGGGTTGTGGATTCTAACTGCGTTAAAACAAGGGAAATATCATGCTCATTAATTTTGGGCTTATCCTGACACATCCGTGTGTACAAACGTCGGTACTCGCCAGTTTTTGTAAGTTCATCTCAGAAGTCTACTGCCAGATTCAAGGAAAGCAATCGGCTATGCGGGCTAATCCAAACACAAAATTCGAAATCGATTGTTCTGAGGAACAGGAGGCCTCTGACACTATTGATGGAAAGTTTATTCTGAGGCTGCCGCAAGATTCGCGTGACCGAGTCCTGAAATTCTCTGTCGGCGACAATTATGTATGCATTCAGGACGATGCATTATTTAGTGACTTGGAATCAGCTGTCTGTGACGTTGTTGAGTGGTCTCAAGACTCCCAAGTTTGATTTTCATTTGGAAGAAGGCGCGTACCGATTCGTTCGGGCGCGCTTTTAACTTTAACAGACCCACCCTGTTGACCAAAAAACAATCTTTTGATAGTATTTCACCCATGTTAATAATTAGACTACAAAGAGTAGGAAGAAAGAACGACCCAAAATTTCGTCTTGTTTTGACTGAGTCAAAAAACTCAACAAAGAGCGGAAAGTTTTTGGAAATATTAGGATCACACGATTTTCGCCGAAAAGCGGAAACTGTTATTAAAGGTGACAGAATCAAGGAATTAATCAAAGACGGTGCGCAGGTAACTGACACAGTTCGAAACCTTTTGATTACACACAAAATTTTGACAGGAAAGAAAGTCAACGTTTTGCCAAAGAAAGCCCCAATCAAGAAAGAGGGCGAGGCAACAGCAGAGACAGCTGCTCCAGCATCAGCTCCTGAAACAGCCCCAGCAGCAGAAACTCCAGCTCCAGAAGCAGCACCTGCAGCATAATTGCATTGACAGTAGCCGGTATTTTGATGTAGAATATTAGATAGCAGTAAAAATTAATACACTGCGTTTTTTAGAATAATAAAATAACAATGACAGACAAAGAACTCGATTATCAATTTCTAGAGTATGTAGTGAAGACACTTGTCGACAAACCAGAGGAAGTCAAAATTTCTCGAACTGTGGACGAAATGGGTGTGCTTCTAACACTAGGAGTTAGTTCGGAAGACATGGGTAAAATTATTGGCCGACAGGGAAACACAGCCAAGGCAATCAGAATCTTGCTTCGAGTTGTCGGAATGAAAAACAACGCTCGAGTTAATTTGAAGATCAACGAGCCAGAGGGAGGTTCAAGACGCCCAATGGATTCGATGGATGAAGCTATCGACAATCTAAAGATTTAATCGATGGGACAAGGGGCCGCCTTCGGGCGGTTTTTTGTTTGCCAAAAACAAACTTTTGTGGTTAAATTGCCTAAATGAATTTTCATATCATCACATTGTTTCCAGAATCATTTGATTCATACATAAACGCGTCCATCATCGGTCGCGCTATTGCTGATAAAAAAATCAAAGTAAAATTCTACAACCCTCGCGACTACATGGCTCGACCAAAAGACCGTGTCGACAAAAAACCGTACGGTGGAGGTCCTGGAATGGTTCTCGAAGCTTTGCCAATTGTCAAAGCAATCGCCAAGGCCAAGGCTGCAAAGAAAAAAGTGAAAATATTTTTCCTTTCTCCTGGTGGAAAAAAGTTCACGAATGAAATCGCAAACACTACTGTTGAGAAATTTTCTGACATTATAATTATTTGTGGACGATACGAAGGAATCGACGAGCGCGTTAATAAAATTTTCAAAACAGAAAAAGTTTCTGTTGGTGACTATGTTTTAACTGGTGGCGAATTACCTGCCATGATTATGATCGACGTCATCTCGCGACAAATTCCAGGAGTTCTCGGAAATTTTGACTCTGTTGAGGAAAATAGAATATCATCGAACGCAGTTTATACCCGCCCAGAGAAATTGACTTACAAAGGCAAAAAATACGCTGTTCCCAAGGTACTTTTGAGCGGAAATCACAAGAAAATCGACGAATGGAAGGCCAATACAGGCAAAAAGGCCTAAAACTGTGGAAATCGTTTGACATTTGGAATAAATTTGTGTTACATTGTTTGTCAAGTGAATAACGAATGAGTTAGGGCACATTCGCTGGGTTTCAAAGGGGTTTTAATAATCGGAAGCTTGCAAAGGCAACCAAAATAAATTGAATACAAAAGGGAATAAACTTTCAGCGGAAAGGTTTTACTCTTTTATATTTTCTTTATAAAAATTTTATAAAAAATTCATAATTTATGTCTACAGTGAAAAAAGCGGACGGTATTTCTCTGAGCGTAGGTCAGCGACCAAAGAAATACTTTAGCAGATTTAGTAAACCTGCTATTGAATTACCAGATTTATTTGAAGGACAGACGAAATCTTTCGAGTGGCTTGTCAAAGACGGAATCAAGCAAGTTTTTCAGGAGTACGGATCAATCAAAGATTACTCTGAAAAAAAGTTTGAACTGAAATTTCTAGATTTTGTTTTTGAGAAACCAAAGTATGATGACAAACACGCAAAGAAGCAAAATTTAACATACGAAGCTGCGCTTAAAGTCACAACTAAATTAATAAACAAAACACTTGGTACTGAAAAGGAGCAGGAAATTTTCCTATCCGACTTCCCAATGATGACAAAATACGGAACTTTCATCATCAACGGTGTTGAACGAGTCATTGTTCCACAGCTCGCTCGATCATACGGAATCATTTTCACTAGCCAGATTCTAAAGGGACACAATTTGTTTGGCGCCAAGGTAATTCCATCACGAGGTGCATGGATTGAACTGGAAACAGACGTCGAAGACATTGTTTACATTCGAGTAGACAAGAATAGAAAATTCCCAGTTACATCATTTTTGCGAGTTATGGGTGCCCACTCAGACGAACAAATTCTCTCTCTATTCAAGAAAAATGAAAAAGCAAAACTAGCTATTCAAAAAACTCTTGAAAAAGATTCTGTGAAGACTGTAGAAGATGCATATCTCGATGTATACAAGAGATTGAGAGATGGCGATCTTGCCACACTTGAAAACGCCCGCGAATTTGTCGATTCTGTTCTCCGCGAAGACAGATACGACCTCTCAGAAGTTGGACGATTCAAATTCAACTCACGATTCAGTCTGCCAACAGACAAAAAATCTCTTGCGATTCGAACAATTACATTGGACGACATGGCAGTGATGATTAATCATATGATTCATTTGAATCATACACCAGGAGCAGAGGCCGACGACATTGATCACCTAGGATCACGACGAGTTAGATTTGTTGGAGAACTACTTCAGCAGAAAATTCGAACAGGTATGGCACAGATGAAGAGAAACATTCAGAACAGAATGTCTACAATCGATACCGACACTTCATTGCCAATTAACCTCATTACACCGCGACCATTGCAGGCCAGAATCAAGGAATTTTTCACAACAAACCAGTTGTCACAATTCATGCAACAGGAAAACATGTTGACTGAAATCGAACACTTGCGAACAATTTCAGCGCTCGGTCCAGGAGGTTTGACTCGAGAGCGAGCCGGTTTGGAGGTTCGTGACGTTCACCCATCTCACTACGGTCGAGTTTGTCCAATTCATACACCCGAAGGTCAAAACATCGGTTTGATTTTGCGTTTCTCAGTATATGCTCGAACAAACGCTTTCGGAATGATTGAGACTCCATATTTGAAAGTTGAAAATGGAAAAGTCACAAAAGAAATTGTTTATCTAAACGCACTCGAGGAGGCAAACTACAAAATTGCAAACTCAACTGCTGCAAAAAATGAAAACGGAGAGTTGGTTGATAAATATGTAAACATTCGAATCGACGGACGATTGGATGTTTGCAAAAATACAGAAGTCAATTTGATCGACATCGTTCCATCACAAGCTTTCTCAATCGTTACATCTATGATTCCATTCCTAGATCACGATGATGCAAACCGCGCATTGATGGCCTCAAACATGCAGAAACAATCAACACCATTGTTGGTTGCTGAAGCACCTCTAGTTGCTACAGGAATTGAAGAAAAAGCTTTGTTACATTCAAACAGAATTATTCGAGCCGACGAAGAAGGAGTTGTTACGAAAGCTGATGCTCGACAAATTATTGTTAAGAGCGGAAAAAATGAGTATGTTTATGATTTGATAAACTTCGAAAGAACAAACGGATTTACTTCATTCCACCAGAGACCAGTTGTTGAACCGGGAGACAAAGTGAAAAAGAATCAGTTGCTTGCAGATACTTCAACATCTGACAACGCACAGATTTCAGTTGGAAAGAACCTACGAATTGCGTTCCTTTCATGGTCAGGTTCTAACTACGAAGACGCTATCATCATTAACGAGAGATTGGTCAAGAATCAAACTTTGACCTCTATTCATCTAGAAGAAGTCGTAGTGAATGTTCGCGATACAAAATTGGGACCCGAAGTTACAACTTCAGATATTCCAAATGTTAGCGATAACAAATTAAAAAATCTCGACGAAGAGGGAATTATTCGAATCGGTGCCGAAGTTCGACCAGACGATATTTTGGTTGGAAAAATTACTCCAAAGGGAGAGACACAATTAACTCCTGAAGAGAGACTATTGCGCTCAATCTTCGGTGAGAAAGCCCGCGAAGTAAAGGACTCATCAAAACGAGCCGAGGGTGGTCTACGAGGAAGAGTTGTCGGAATCAAAATTTTCTCACGAGAAAATGGAGACAAATTGGATTCAGGAATTATAAAACGAATTCATATTGAAATCGCACAGCTTCGAAATATCACTGTTGGAGATAAAATGGCTGGACGACACGGAAACAAGGGAGTTATTTCCAAAGTTCTTCCAGAAGAAGATATGCCATTCACAGAGGACGGTGAAGCTGTCGACATCATTTTGACACCGCTCGGAGTTCCAAGCCGTATGAACCTCGGACAAATTTTGGAATTGCACCTCGGTCATGCTGCGCATGAATTGGGATATCAGGCAATCTGTCCTGCATTCGCCGGTGCTACTGTTGATGAAATTCGAGAAGAATTGAAAAAGGCAGGACTTCAAATAGATGGTAAAGCAAAATTGTTCGACGGACGAACAGGAGAGAAATTCGAACAAGATGTCTCAATCGGTTACATGTATATGATGAAACTTCACCACATGGTCGAAGACAAATTGCACATGCGATCAATTGGTCCATACTCTCTAATTAACCAGCAGCCATTGGGAGGTAAAGCTCAAAACGGAGGACAAAGATTCGGAGAAATGGAGGTCTGGGCATTGCTCGGACACGGAGCGGCACACACATTGCGTGAAATGTTGACTTACAAGTCAGACGATATTTTGGGACGATCTGCTGCATTCGATGCGATCGTGAAGGGCGAACCAATTACGCAAACGAACTTGCCTGCATCATTTGATGTTCTTATTAAAAACCTAAGAGGACTCGCATTAGATATCGATTTAAAAAATGTTGAGGAAGAAGACGATGAATCATTAACAAAATAAAGGTAAAAACAAAAAATATATGAAAATGTACAAAAAAGCAAAACCTGAAATCGATAAAATAATGATGAGACTCGCCTCTCCAGAAAGAATTTTGGAATGGTCATTCGGTGAAGTCACTCGACCTGAAACTGTTAACTACCGAACACAGCGTTCAGAGAAAAACGGTCTTTTTGACGAAAGAATTTTTGGTCCTGAAAAAGATTACGAATGTTATTGTGGAAAATATCGAGGAATTCGATACAAGGGAATTACTTGTGAAAAGTGTGGAGTTGAAATTACACGATCAATCGTTAGACGAGAGCGAATGGGTCACATTACTTTGGCTACACCAGTTGCGCACATTTGGTTTTTGAGAAGCATGCCATCACGAATTAGTTTGGCGATGGGAATGAATGCTGTTGATATTGAGAAAGTTATTTACTTTGCCGGTTACCTAATCACAAAAGTTGATGAGGAGGAGCGAAAAAGAGTTGCTCGAGATTTGGAATCAGAATTCAAGGAGAAAGTTAAAGCGGCGCAGGATGAGAAGACAAAAGAAAAATTGAAGGAGCTTTATCTTGAAACAAAGGCAGAGGTAGACAGCATTCAGCAAGGAAAAGTTATTAACGAAATTGAGTATCACAAATATTCAATCAAATTCGGTGGACTTTTTGAAGCAGAAATCGGAGCTGAAGCAGTTCATAATTTGCTAAAGAAATTGGATATTGATGCGATCATCACCCAACTTGAAACAGAAATCGAATCAGCACCTGCACAATCAAGAGATAAAATTAACAAGAGATTGAGCTTGTTTAAATCAATGAAGAAGGCTGGTATTAAACCTGAATGGATGTTCTTGCAACACATTCCAGTTATACCTCCAGCTTTGCGACCTATGGTTTCTCTTGATGGAGGACGACAAGCAACATCAGATGTAAACGACTTGTATCGACGAGTTATAAACCGAAACAATCGTTTGAAGAAATTGCAGGAGATTGATGCGCCTGACGTAATTCTCCGAAACGAAAAAAGAATTTTGCAGGAAGCCGTCGATGCGTTGATTGACAATTCAATTCGACACAGCAGTGCTTCAAATAATTCTGTCAGTCAGGCACAAAAGAGACCTTTGAAATCTCTTGCTGACAACCTAAAGGGAAAGAACGGAATTTTCCGAAGAAACTTGCTCGGAAAACGAGTCGACTATTCAGGTCGATCAGTTATTGTTATTGGTCCTACTTTGAAACTTCATCAATGTGGATTACCAAAACACATGGCTCTCGAATTGTTCCGACCATTCGTAATTTCAGAATTGCTAAAGAGGGAATTAGCCCACAACATTCGTGGAGCTGGCCGATTAATCGACGACGAAATTCCAGAAGTTTGGGAAATAATCGAAGAAGTCATCAAGGATAAATACGTTCTTCTAAACCGTGCTCCTACATTGCACCGATTGGGTATTCAGGCCTTCCAGCCAATATTGATCGAAGGTATGGCTATTCAGGTTCACCCACTCGTTTGTACAGCTTTCAACGCTGACTTCGACGGAGACCAAATGGCTGTTCACGTCCCACTTTCAGTTGCTTCACAATATGAAGCGCGAGAAATTATGGCAGCTGACAAAAATATTTTGAAGCCTGGATCCGGAGACCCTGTTGTTACACAAAAACTTCTCGATATTTTGCTCGGATGTTATTGGATGACAAAGATGATTACGGGTGAAGAGAACGACGGAAAAATGTTCCCTGGACCAAATCTAGCAAAAATCGCTTACGACTTTGGAGTTATTGGACTACGAACAAGAATTTTTGTTCGAGGTAAAGAGGATACAAAACTCGCTCCATTTATCGACAAGCCAATTGAAACAACTGTCGGACGAATTTTGTTTAACTCAGTTTTGCCAAAGGATTATCCGTTCATCAATGAAGAAGTTAACAAAACTTCAATGAACAAAATCGTTGCTGATCTTCTAAAGATTCATGGTATCGAAGGAATTCCTGCAATTCTCGACAAGATTAAGGAGTTCGGATTCCAATACGCAACAAAATCAGGAATCACATTCGGAATGGATGATATTCAAATTCCAAAAGAAAAGAAAGAAATCGTCGATGAAACTCTAGAGAAAGTTAAAGTTGTTTCAAGACAGTACAATGAAGGTTTGCTTTCAGAAGAAGAGAAAAAGCGAAAAATTATTGGACTATGGCATGAGGCTCGAGAGAAATTGATGAAAATTATTCCTGGAACACTTGATCCAAAAGGTTCAGTACATGACATGGTTAAATCAGGAGCCCGAGGTTCTATGGGACAAATTACAAACATGGCAGGTATGAAAGGTTTGATTGTGAACTCTCGTGGAGAGGAAATTGAATTCCCTGTTTTGTCTTGTTCAAAAGAAGGATTCTCACCTACAGAATACTTTACTTCTACTCACGGTTCTCGAAAAGGTTTGACCGATACGGCGCTCAACACTGCCAAGGCTGGATATTTGACTCGCCGATTGTTCGACGTTGCTCAGGATGTTGTAGTTAGTGAAGTTGATTGTGGTACAAAGAAATTCATCAGAATTTCAAAGGATAGCGATTCCGGAATTACAGTTTCTCTTTCTCGAAAAGTTCGAGGACGAGTCTTGGCAGAGGATTTGAAGGGTGCTGATGGATCAGTCGTATTCAAGAAAGGACACTTCATTACAAAATTAGACGCTGACGTAATTGAAAAATCAGGAGCAGAGTCAGTCTCTGTGAGATCACCTCTAACATGTCAGAGTAAAAATGGAGTTTGTTCACATTGTTATGGTGTTGATCTTGGAAATGACAAATTGGTTGATATCGGTGAAGCTGTAGGTACAATTGCCGCACAGGCCATCGGTGAGCCAGGAACACAGTTGACTATGCGTACTTTCCACGCCGGAGGTACTGCCTCAGTTGGTGGAGACATCACACAAGGTTTGCCTCGTATTGAAGAAGTCTTCGAGCGAAGAAAGCCAAAGAGCCCAGCGACTGTTTCAAAATCAGACGGAGTTGTATCTTCAATTCGTGTTGAAGGAAAAGACAAAATTGTAACTGTACTTTCAAATCCTGCGACAGCTCGATCGAAGAGCAAGGAGGTTGAGTACACAGTTCCACCACTTCGAACTATCTTGGTTAAAGAAGGTCAGGAGGTAACCAAAGGTCAGCTTTTGACAGACGGTTCAGCAGACCTATCAGAGTTGTTCAAATTCGGAGGACGAGAAGTTGCTCAGGACTACATCATTGGACAGATCAATCGAATCTACGAATTGCAGGGAGAGTCAGTTTCTCGAAAGCATATCGAGGTTATTGTTCGACAAATGTTCTCAAAGGTTAGAGTAGTTTCAGCGGGCGATACAACATTGACTGCTGGAGAAATGTTGGACTTGCAAGAAATTGAAGCAATCAATGCAGAAGCAAAAATTCCTGCTGAGTATGAACAAATTATTCTCGGTATTACTGAAGTGTCATTGAACAGAAAGAGCTTCTTGTCATCTGCTTCATTCCAACACACAACAAAGGTGTTGATCAATGCTGCAGTCAGAGGTGCTGCCGATGATTTGAAGGGGCTAAAGGAAAACGTTATTCTCGGAAGATTGATTCCAGCCGGAACTGGATTCCCTGGTAGCCAGAAGAATTTGAAAGTTAAAGAGATTGAGGATAAAGCGAAGCAAGTTCTAGAAGCGCAAGAGACAATATAAAAGATAATGAGCCAAAATGATGTACAACAAATCAAAGAACGGCTCGGAATAGAAGAAGTTGTCGGTACTTACATAAAATTGGAGAAAGCTGGGAAAAATATGAAGGCCCGATGTCCGTTCCATAATGAAAAGACACCGTCTTTCATTATTTCTCCTGATCGAGGTTCTTACTATTGTTTTGGTTGTGGAGCGAAGGGTGACATATTCAGTTTTGTTCAGGAATTCGAGGGTTTGGATTTTTCGGGTGCGCTAAAAATTCTCGCAGAAAGAGCTGGAGTTACACTTTCGAAAAATTCTGGTGAAACAAATGAGAAAACGAATCGTTTGCGCAAGATTTTGGATTTGACTACGGAATATTTCCAAAAAAACTTGTCGAAAAATAATGAAGCCAAAAAATATTTGCTCGGTCGTGGGTTAACAGAAAAAACTATTGATGAATGGCAAATTGGATTTGCTCCAGACGGGTGGCAGAATTTGCTGGATTACCTGCGAGAGAAAAAATATCAACTTTCGGAAATTGAGGAGGTTGGTTTAATCAAAAAGGGAGACAAGGGAAAATTCTATGATCGTTTTAGAAATAGAATTATGTTTCCAATTTTTGATTCGAGTGGTAGGCCAGTGGGCTTCACAGGTCGAATATTCAACGGCAAACCAGACGAAGCAAAATATTTGAACAGTCCCGAAACAATGTTATTTGAAAAATCAAAATTGCTTTATGGTTTTGATAAAGCCAAACAAGCAATTAGAAAAAATGATTTTTCAATTCTAGTAGAGGGGCAAATGGATTTGATTATGTGTCATCAGGCCGGATATAGGAACGCCGTGGCGTCGTCCGGAACTGCTTTGACTCAGGATCAGTTGGAGAAATTGTTGAGAATTTCTAGTCGATTAGTAATCGCATACGACTCAGATTCAGCGGGATTCAAGGCTTCAGAAAAAGCTTGGCAAATGGCTTTAAATCTGGGTTTTGATGTCAAAATTGCGCCAATCGAGGGTGGTAAAGATCCTGCCGACGTGATCAAGGCGGATGTAAATCAGTGGAAGCAAATTGTACGAAATTCACAGCATATAGTTGAAATTATAATTAGTAAAATTAAGAGAGAGTCGACGGACGCTAGAGAAATCGGCAAGAGAGTTGCTTCAGAATTAATTCCGTATGTTGCAAATATTTCTAGTCACATTGATCAGTATCATTTTGTGAAAATGATTAGTGAAAAGTTTTCGCTAGATGAGGAGGCAATTAAGGCAGAGATTGGTAACTATCTGTCAAAAAATATCTCAACAAATATTGTTTCCGGAGCAGACGTTAGTAAAATAAAAAATACTTCGACGGAAAACCATATCTTTGGAATTATTTTCTGGCAGGAACAAGAGAAAAATAAAATAGTTGATGTTGGTGAACTTCAAAAAAAGGTGAAGGAAATTTTGGCTGAAGATTATGATATTGTCTTGCAAAAGATTCTGTCAGAAAAGAATCAGCTAATTTTTGAAGTTGAGGCGATTTATTCTGATTCAAAAAAGCAAGCCAAGATTGTCGCCGACATCGATGAGCTATTAAAAAATTTGAAGATTCGCCACCTGACACGAAAGAAAGAAAATGAAAAAAAGCTTCTCGAAATAGCAGAGAAGAATAATGATGAAAAAACGCAAGCACTTTGTCTAAAAAAGATTGATACACTTTCAAAAGAAATCAGCTTATTAGTCAATAAGTGAGGGGTGCGTTTTTTAAAAAGAGGTATAATAGTAGGAATTCCTATATGGCAAAAAAACAAGTAAAAAAAGTACAAAAGAAAATCGTCAAAAAAACTTTGAAAAAAGTAACTAAAAAAATACAAAAGGCAAAAGTGCCAGCAAAAAAACCAGTATCAAAAAATTTGAATAATCAAAAAGACTGGACAGCAAAATCAAAAAAACTTATCGCCAAGGGTCGTGAGAAGGGCTTTATCACATACGATGAAATTATCAAGGAATTTCCAACAATTGAACAAGATGTAGAATTCTTGTCTCAATTATACGAAGATTTGCAATCAGCATCGATTGATGTTTTGGAAGGCGGAGGATTTTTGGAAGTTGAAAAGGAGGAAGATATCAAAAAATATTTGTACGGAAAAAATCCTTCACAATACGATTCTATTCAAATGTATTTGAAAGAAATTGGACAATACCCATTGATTAATGCTCACGAAGAAAAGGAGCTGGCAAAAAGAATTGAGAAACAAGACAAAGAGGCCTCAAATTTGCTAGCCAAGGCGAACCTCAGATTGGTGGTGTCGATTGCGAAAAAATATGTCGGTCGAAGTCCCGATTTAACTTTACTCGATTTGATTCAAGAAGGAAACCTAGGTCTATACAAGGCTGTCAGCAAATTCGATTGGAAAAAGGGGTATAAATTCTCTACATATGCGACATGGTGGGTGCGACAGGCGATTACTAGAGCTCTCGCTGATCAATCCAGAACAATTCGAGTTCCTGTTCACATGGTTGAGACAATCGCAAAATACAAACAATACTATCGCAGATTGTTCCAAGATTTGGGCCGAGAACCAATGCCAGAAGAAATTGCTAACGAAATGGGAGTTGATGTTGAAAAGATTTACATCATCGAGAAAATTGATCAGAGCACTGTATCCCTCGAAAATCCTGTTGGAGATGATGGAGATGAAAAATCAACACTCAGCGACTTTATTGCGGATGACAAAATTTCTTCACCTGATCAGGACGCATCACGTAGAATTTTGAAAGATCAAGTTGGCGTAATATTGAGCGAACTTTCTGAAAAAGAAAGAGAAATTCTAGAGCTGAGACATGGACTAAATGACGGTATTCAACACACATTAGAGGAGGTGGGCAAGAAATTCGGCGTTACTCGAGAACGAATTCGACAAATCGAAGCCAAAGCTCATGAAAAAATTCGACAGCATAAAGACGCACACAGACTGAAGAATTACTAATGTCAGAAGAAAAACAAAAACCAAATATTCAAATTACAAAAACTGATTATTTGAACTTTCGTTTTTGTCGTAAAAATTTGTGGTTACAGAAAAATCGCCCAGACGAGTTCGGGCGTTTTTCTTTGTCCGAATTTGAACTCGAATTGGTAAAGGAGGGACAAGAAGTGGACAAGGAATCACAGAATCTTTTTCCTGATGGAGTATTGGTATCTGGAAGTCCAGAAAAAACTGTTTTGGAAACAAAAAATTTGTTGGACAATCGCGCTACTATTTTCCAGGGAGCAATTCTTCACGATTACTACTACATTCGAACCGATATTTTGTTTTGGAATGAAAAACTCGCGGGCTATGAACTTTATGAAGTTAAAGCCACGACAAAAGTAAAGAAAGAAAAATTCAATAATCATATTTACGATTTGGCTTTCCAATACAATGTTTGCAAAATGGCAGGGTTAAAAATAATTAAAATGGCAGTAATTCACCTCGATGCTGAGTACCAAAAATTTGGTGAGATTAACTACGATAAACTTTTCAAAAAAGAGGATGTCACAGAAGAAGTTCTCGGTGTTGCGTCAGAAGTTGAGAGCGAAATGTCATTGATGATCGGATATTTGACCGGGCCAGAAGAAAAATATTGCCAGTGTAGATTCCGAACTAGAAATGATAGCAATCATTGTACTACCTTTGATTATTCTAATCCCGATATTCCCGAATATGCAGTGCACGATGTAACGAGAATTAATTCAAAGAAACTTGGCCTGCTGATTGATAGCGGAATTTTGGATATCAAAGATATTCCTGACGACTTCAAAATGTCTGATACTCAGAAATTTCAAGTAGATGCTGCAAAAAGAAATAAACCTCACATCGATACTGATGCAATAGAGCACTTTCTAAAATCGTTGATATTTCCTCTATATTTTATTGATTATGAATCATATCTCCCCGCAATTCCACGATTCGATAGATATCATCCATACCAGAATATTGTGTTTCAGTACTCTTTGCATATTATGGATAAACCAGGAGGGGAAATACGACACACAGAATTTCTTGCAACAGAAAATAGGGAACCATCTAGGGATTTAGTAGAAAAAATGTCTAAAGATATTGGCCGCCACGGCACAGTTTTAGTTTGGCACAAGCCGTTTGAGATGGGTAGAAATCGCGAAATGGCAAAGCTTAATCCTGAATTCGAAAAATTCCTAGAAGAAATTAATGATCGGGTTGTAGATTTGAAGGAAGTTTTCTCAAAAAATCTCTTTGTGCATCCAAAATTTTGTGGAAGTGCTTCAATTAAAAAAGTTTTGCCTGTCTTAATTCCGGAGTTGAGTTACAAACACCTCGCAATCAATAATGGGGCAGATGCAAATAAACAGTGGGGTAAAATGATCAATGGTGAAATGACCGAAGAAGAAAAATCAGAGACAATTAGAAATTTGCTCACATATTGCAAGCAAGATACTTTCGCAATGGTTAGAATCTATCAATATCTGACAGAACTATTTCATTAAATTGATAATTTCTATTACATCAGATAGGTCTTGGTTTCCGATTAGTTGAGTTTGTAAACCATTCTTTGAAATTAAAATTGTATATGGAGTTGCGAAGTTAGAATCGATTTTGAAAATTGCCTCTCCGTCGGCGACGCTTTGTGTGATGACACGATTATCGCTTTCCAAGATTATGCACGAATCATATTTCGCTGAATCAATTTTAATTTCAGTTGCGATAGTTCGCAGATTTTCTGGTAACAGGGAATTCGGCGCCCCCTCAAAAACTTTATCGAGATATTCCCAGAACTTGTTTTCACCACCAACAGATGCAACACATTCCGTTGCTACCGCTGCAAACTTCGCTTTAGGATGTGATTTTTCTATTGGAAAATGTCTGTATACCCATGCTACTGTGCCTGATTTTGCATACTCTTCCAAAATCTTTTGCATTGTTGCATGAAACTTTTGACATGAAGGACATTCCAAATCTGAATATGTAATCAAAACTACATCAGCATTAGGATTACCATATACATGATCTTCATTTGTGATTGGCCTGATATTAATTTTCTTGCTTGTATCTAATTTTTCTGCGGTAATTTCAGGTGCCTGATAGGTTTTTCTTGAAAAGATAATTCCACCTCCAACAATTATTGCGACGACTACAATCAATAATGGCAAAATAATTTTTCTTTTGTTCATAGTGTTATGCTAATATTAACATAATATGGAAATAATAAAATCAATAATACTCGGAGTTGTGCAGGGACTAACTGAATTCCTGCCGATTTCTTCATCCGGCCATTTGATTTTGACTAGAGAATATTTGGGTATTAATAACGCAAATGGCTTGGCGTTTGATGCCGTTCTTCAATTAGCGACAACATTTGCAGTCATCGTCTACTTTAGAAAAGATGTTTTGAAGCTTTTTACTTCGTTTATTAAAATTTTGTTAAGAAAGCCTGTGGATAGCGAAGATAAAAAGATGTTTTGGTTTGTAACTTTTGCGACTATGCCAGCAGTTGTGTTGGGGTTGTTGTTGGAAAATTATATGGAAACTTTGTTTAGGAATTCAATTCTAGTCGCCGTTACATTATTGATTGGTAGCATAATTATGTATTACGCAGAAAAAGTTGCTCAACACCATCATGAACTGAGCAACAAAAAAAGTTTTTATCTTGGCCTGTTTCAATCTCTCGCGCTGATACCAGGAATGTCTCGTTCTGGCATGACAATTTCCGGTGGATTGTTTTTGGGTTTAAAAAGAGAAGTCGCTGTTCGCATGAGTTTTCTGATTTCTGTTCCAATACTGCTCGGTTCTGGAGTGAAAAAGTTTCTCGATCTTTTATCGAGCGGAGGATTCTCCGCGATAGGCGCCGATCTGATTTTCGGATCATTGTCGTCATTTGTAGTAGGAATATTTGCAATCAGCTTCTTGATAAAGTTTCTACGTACAAATTCTCTTAAAATTTTCGTGTGGTATAGGGTGTTGCTAGCTATAGTTATTTTGGCTATATCAATTTAGAAAGGCAAAGAAAAAGTGATTGAAGTGTCATTTTTTTCTCCCCATGTCGAAGTGTCGATAGGAATTTTTATTATTTCTCCTTTAAAATCTTTTAACTTCAAAAATTTGTTAGCCAAAGCGAATTCATAAAGTTGTTTCGTAATCATTACGTCCTCCTCGCAGTATTTTTTTATTTCATCGATTTTGCCTTCTTTCCACCACTTTACCGCCTCTAGTCCATGAGCAATTTTTTTCTTGCCAAGTGTTGCATGTGCTATATCATCCAACTTTACTCTACGTCCAAGGGAATTTTTTATGAACACCATCAAATCAATGCTTTTAATTTTAGACAAATCTCCTGAATAATATTTGTTTAAAAGTGGTATATCAAAATGTTCAGAATTGTATCCAACCATTACATCTACATTTTCAAATAAAGGCCACATGTTTTTGAAGTCTTGCTCGAGGTAACTTGTAACTTTGTCTGTCGCTGAATCGTAGACCGAGACAACAGATATGTCTAGCGCAACAGGATCATTAGAATTTACTTCACTGAATATATTTTTTGTCTCAATATCGAAAACTAAATAATGCATTGGTAAATTGTAATTTAATGTTACAATTATTACAAGTGGATATGCGAGAAAAGTTCTTCATTTACATATCATCAATTTCACCCGATTTACTTTGGGGTCTACTTGCACTATTGCTATTTGTCTTCTTGATTATCTCTTTTGTTTTCGAATATCACTGGAATCATTACGGAGTTAACAAAAATATAAAAAGAATCGCACAAACTCTATTTTGGTTAGTTTCTATTGTGATAATTTTAGTCATGACTATTGCTTTGTTTATATTTGATACAAAAATATGATTTTCTTCGACAAAAATGAAACAATAGTATTTGAAATCAGAAAACATTGGATAATGTTTTGGGGACCCTTAACTGTTTTCATAATAATTTCTCTTTTCCCGTTGTTGGTTTTGCCTACTCTATTCGCACCCGATGTCCCAATCGAAATTTCTGCTTTGGGAATATTTTTCGTTTCTATCTTCTATTTAATCTGGTGGATCGCGTGTTTTGTTGTCTGGACAAATTACTATTTAGACGTTTGGGTTGTGACGAATCATAAAATTCTCAGTGTAGATCAAAGGGGTTTGTTCAGTCGTAGCACCTCAGTTCTTCATCTCGATAAAATTCAAGACATTAATTACAAAGTGACAGGAGTCGTCGCATCTCTGTTGAATTACGGAGATTTGGAAGTTAAAACCGCTGCCCACATTCACGATGAAGGATTCGTAATGAAAGGAATTCCTAACCCAGCATTGATACAAGCAAAAATTAATGAAGCTCTAATCATGCACAGAAAAGAAGTTCAAAAAGAAAATATTGAAAGTGTCGAAACAATTTTAGAATCCAAGGACCCCATCTCGGATTTGATTAATACAAAGCCGTCCGAATAGGTGCGTTTTTAATAATTTCAATTACTTCATCGATAGAATCAGTAATCGTGTAGAGTTTTAGATCTGATTCGCTAATCTTTTTTTCACTTAATAAAGTATTTTTAACAAATTCATCGAATTTATTCCAATATCTTTTTCCAAAAAGAACGATTGGCACGGCTGGAATCTTTTTTGTCTGAACTAGAGTCAAAATTTCGAACAATTCATCCATCGTTCCAAAACCACCAGGAAAATATACATAAGTTTCAGCAGAAAATGAGAGACAAACTTTTCTGACAAAGAAATATTTAAAATCAACTTGTTCGTTTATGAAATTGTTAGTTGTCTGTTCCTTTGGAAGTCTGATTGTTAGCCCCAATGATTTGCCACCAGCAGAAAATGCACCGCGATTGGCCGCCGCCATAATTCCTCCAGCACCACCAGTTGTAACAACATATCCCAATTCCTGGCTAATTCTGCGACCGAGCTCTTGCGCATTTTTATAATCTTCATCACTCTCAGTTGTACGTGCAGAACCAAAAAATGTAACCGATCTGTCGTATTTAGTAACTGCATTCATTCCTGCCTTGAATTCCTCTGTAATAGCTTCTAATCGATGTTTAATAGAGTCATTAATTTTTTGAAGTGTAAATGTTTCAATTTCATTTCCCTTGTTTTGTTCAATTTCATTCATGACATATATTCTAAACCAAAAGAGTTGTTGCTCCAAATTGCTTTATACAGTATTTACTGGCATAATGTTTTTATGAAAGATTTAATTGTGCCAATATTAGTTTTGCTTGGTGTTATTGGAATTTTTTGGCTATTTGGTTCAAAATATCCGATTACGCCCTTTATTCAAAGAGATATTAAAGTTGAAGATAACAAAAACAACATGAATGAAATTAAAACAGTCGATGGTTTGAAAATTGTAGTTTTGAAGGAAGGCAATGGAGAGGAAGCTCTATCGGGAAAGATGGTTTCTGTCCACTACACAGGAAAATTTGAGGACGGTAAAGTTTTTGATAGTTCTGTATCACGTGGCGAGCCATTTGAATTTGCGCTTGGTGCAGGCCAGGTAATTAGGGGTTGGGATCTCGGTGTTGCAGGAATGAAAATCGGAGAGAAAAGAGAGCTAACAATTTCATCTGACTTAGCATACGGCGACAGAGGAATTGTTGCTCCAAACGGAGTTGTTGTTATTCCAGAAAAGGCCACTCTAATTTTCGAGGTTGAATTGCTAGGTGTTAAATAATGAAATTTGAAATTGTAAAAAAACTAGACGGCAAATTAGGACGCGCCGGTGTCATTACAACAGAGCACGGAGAAATTGAAACTCCGGCTTTTGTTACTGTAGGAACGAAGGCTACGGTAAAATCTCTAACACCAGAACAGGTGAAAAGTCTCGGGGCGCAAGTAGTTTTGGCAAACACATATCATCTGTATCTTCAGCCGGGAGATGAAAGAATTGCTCGGGCCGGTGGTTTGCATAAATTCATGAATTGGAATGGGCCGACTATGACAGATTCTGGTGGTTTTCAAGTTTTCTCACTCGGTTCAGCGTTCGGAAAAAATATTACGAAAATTACAGCGGAGACTGATCCAGAAAAATTGTTGCAAGAGGAAACTGTGTCTGGTCGAAATGAACGCGGTGGCCAAGTTAGCCCCCACTTTCGTCCTGCGAAAGTTATGGAAGATAGGGTAATTTTCCGGTCACACATTGACGGAACAGTTCATGAATTCACGCCGGAAAAGTCCATTGAAATTCAGCACAACATTGGTGCGGACATTATTTTTGCTTTCGATGAATGTACTTCACCTAACGAGTCAATTTTCTATCAACGCGAGGCATTAGACAGAACACATCGCTGGGCTAAAAGATGTTTGGAATATCACAAATCTAAAGAAAACTCAAAACATCAGGCTCTATTCGGCGTAATTCAGGGCGGACGATTTGAAGAATTGCGCAAACAGAGTGCCACAGCTCTCGGTGAAATGGATTTCGATGGGTATGGAATTGGTGGAAGCTTTGCTAAACAGGATATGACTAGTGCGGTGTGTTGGGTAAATGAGATTTTGCCAGAAGGGAAACCGAGACACTTGCTCGGTATTGGTGAGCCAGAGGATTTATTTATGGCAGTTGAAAATGGTTGTGATTTGTTTGATTGTGTCGCGCCAACTCGAATCGCACGAAATGGTCAAGTCTATACCAATTCGGGAAAAATTAATTTGTGCAATGAAAAATTTCAGGATGATTTTTCCCCAATTGATGAGTGTGGTTGCGATACTTGTAAAAATTATACGAAAGCATATCTCGCACACCTTTTCCGTGCAGATGAAATGCTCGCGGCGACGCTCGCCTCTACTCACAATTTGTATTTTTTGATTAATCTTGTAAAACAAATGCGCACAGCTTTGATTGAAGGAAATTTCCAGGAGTTCAAAAAGATGTGGTTAGAGAAATATTTGGGTAAATAAAAAAACCGCGGGCGCCACTCCGCGGTTTCTCCAATTTAGCATCTCGGAGTTTTTTCGTTAATTCCTGATAGTTCCCAATGCCAAACTTCATTGAGCTGTCCGGCGACCATATCAGAACGTCCGAAAATCTCCTGCATCAGAATTTGAATCCTGTGGAAATTTCTCCCTATCTCATCTGTCGCGGACTGATAAAAGTTCAGAAATCTCGAACCTTCCCCGTCCTTTACTTCATCACGATTCCAAATGTCTTTGCCTGTGCTGAGATCAAACAGGGTAACATCAACGGCGAGCCCTGTGGCATGTGGAAATCGATCGGTACTGATTATTCCTTCGACTTGCTGACCCTTTCGCCGCCTCATCTCAATGATCATTTTGTACAACTCCAGAGATCTGAAACCATCCTTGATCACTAATCCGATATTATGTGCTCTGAAAGCTTCTTTGACCAGCACAAGTTTTGGTATGAGTAGGGGCGAAACATAGATTTCGTTAATCTCCGCAATAAACAGTCTCTGTCGGTCATTGTCTGTGAGAGGGCTTCCATCCAAGTTTCGGAGATCTCTGCCACTTTCTCCGGCATAATAATTTACACAGCGGAAGAAATCACTTAGTTTGTGCATGATAGCTCCTTTTTGAAAGACCTTTGTCAGTATATTAACTATTATTAAAATTATTGCAAATTTCCAAAAAAAGTTGCAAAATGCTAGACTTCAATAAATGGAAAAGTTTAAATTAAAATCAGAATACGCACCAGCCGGAGATCAGCCTAAAGCCATTGAATCTCTGGTCGCTGGTATCAAAAAAGGTCTGCGACATCAGACTCTTTTGGGTGTGACTGGTTCTGGTAAAACTTTCACAGCGGCGAATATTATTGCCAAGATTCAGAAACCGACACTGGTCATTGCGCATAATAAAACTCTGGCCGCACAGTTAGCCCAGGAGTATCGCGAATTTTTCCCCGAGAATGAGGTGCATTATTTCGTCTCATATTACGACTACTATCAGCCCGAGGCGTATATGCCGGTTAGTGACACCTACATCGAGAAGGAAGCCATGATTAATGAGGAGATAGAGCGATTACGTCACGCTTCGACGCAGGCATTGCTGACTCGCAAGGATGTCATTATCGTTGCTTCCGTTTCTTGTATCTACGGTCTCGGTTCGCCAGAGGAATATGAGAAAGTGAACTTCAAAATTAATAAAGGTCTCAAAATAACCCGCAGTGATTTCATGCGAAAGTTGGTGCAAATTCATTATGAACGCACGACTGCTGATTTGAATTCTGGAAATTTTCGTGCCATTGGAAATAAGGTTGAGTTGATGCCGGTCTCAGAAAAAAATATTTTCTCCATCGAATTTGATGTTGATGGAATTTCACGAATTCAAAAAATTGATGGTATTACGCGTGAAATAATTCAGGATGATATCGCGCAATTTTATCTTTTCCCAGCAAAACATTTCATCGCGGATGATGAGCGAACAAAGGTTGCGATCAAAAGCATTGAAATGGAGTTAAAAGAAAGATTGGCAGAATTAGACAAGCAAGGAAAAATTCTCGAGGCAGAGCGACTAAAACGACGAACAAAATATGATATTGCGTTGATTCGCGAAGTTGGATATTGTAATGGAATTGAAAATTATTCCGGGCATTTTGATGGGCGAATCGCAGGACAGCCGGCGCATACTTTGCTTTCATATTTTCCACATAAAAAGGATGGAAGTCCAGACTTTTTGACCATTATAGATGAGTCCCATGTTACTGTGCCACAAATCGGTGGAATGTTTGCTGGAGATGCTTCACGAAAGAAGACTCTGATTGAGCACGGATTTAGACTGCCTTCTGCTGCAGACAACAGACCTTTGAAATTTAATGAATTTGAAGAGCGAGTCGGACAGGTTATATACACTTCGGCTACTCCTGGTGAATATGAAAAAGAAAAAAGCGAAAATGTAGCGGAACAAATCATCCGACCAACGGGCCTCATCGATCCTGTTGTTGATATCAAACCAATCGTCGAGAAGGGAAAATATCCTGGGCAGGTCAAGGACTTCATAATTGAATCTGAAAAAGCAATTAAAAAGGGTGGACGCGTCATTGCAACAACGCTAACCAAAAAAATGGCAGAGGATTTGTCGGAATATTTGAAGGAAAAGGGAATTAAATCTGCATATTTGCACAGCGAAATTAAAACGATTGAGCGAATTGAAATTATCACGAATTTTCGTCGAGGTGAGTATGACATTTTGGTTGGAGTGAACCTCT
>JACCDT011531764.1_pt1 | contig 23169 bp, 24 predicted proteins | sample 7446291 | NCBI WGS metagenome assembly JACCDT01 (sample SAMN15323446, study PRJNA562643) | freshwater metagenome | isolation source: river surface water | place: USA:Blue River Watershed | collected 2017-08-17 | reverse complement strand
TTTCCGTGGGCTCGCGCCCCCCAGGCGTTACCTGGCACCGTGTCCGAAGGAGCCCGGACTTTCCTCCCCATTTCTTGCGAAATGCAGCGATCACCTGGCCGACTCCGGTGGGCACGATACGCGCCTGAACCGATCACCACAACGAGTGCCATCGATGAATCTTCGTCTACCCCCGATGCGGCGCCATCCGACCGGACGCTCGTCAGCGACGCGCGGCTGCGAGCCTCACCGCTGTCTCGTAGGCGGCATCGCGACTGCAGCCGGTCAAGTTCGCCGCCAGCGCGGCAGCCTTGGAGGCTGGCAAATGCACGAGCGCAGCGGCGACGACCCGATCGATCTCGGCCGCATCGACCGTCTCGCTCGACGACACTTCGGCGGCGCCCGCAACGACCAGTGTGATTTCGCCTCGCTGCCAGTCCGGCTCACGCAAAGATCGTTCGGCCAAGTTCGCGAGCGTGCCGCGATAGACGCTTTCGTAAACCTTGGTGAGTTCTCGCGTGACGGCGGCCTCACGCTCGGGCCCGAAGACGAGCGCCATATCGGCGAGCGTCTCGCTGATTCGATGTGGCGCCTCGAAGAAGACCATCGCCCGCGCTTCGCGCGCCAAGCTCGACAAGCGCGTACGCCGCTCTCCGGCTCGTGCCGGCAAGAAACCCTCGAAGCAAAACCGCTCGGCTGGAATAGCGGCGACCGACAAAGCCACTGCGATGGCCGTGGGACCCGGGATACCACGAACCGTGATCCCCGCGGCAGCGGCACGTCGGACGAGATCGAAGCCGGGATCCGACAGCAATGGCGTACCGGCATCGCTGACGAGTGCGATCACCGCACCCTCCTGCAGACGTCGGATCAACTCGTCGCCGCGGGCACGTTCGTTGTGCGTGTGCAGCGAGACCATCGGCTTCTGAAGTCCGAGCGCGGAGAGCAGTGCGCCGGTGCGTCGCGTGTCCTCCACCGCGAGCAGATCGGCGCCCGCGAGACTGTCGCGCGCGCGCGGCGACAGATCCGCGAGATTGCCGATCGGCGTAGCGACGACCTCGAGTCGACCGACCGATGCCACAGCGGCATTCGGCCCTTTCGTCGCACTGCTTGGATCGCCCACTATAATCACTCCGAACGTTGCGTCATTCGCCCCAACCAACCGGGCGCCGTCCGCATCCTGCCCCTGCCCTGCATGGTATTCAATGCATGATTTGCTCTCGCGCTCCATTTAGCCTGCCCGCCTCGCTACTGTGGCTCCTCGCTGCGCTCAGCCTTGCTGCCTGCGGTCCTGTCGACCGTGCGCCCGTCGCGAGCCCCGAACGTGCAGCGGCCTTGGCAGAACGCGGTGATCATGCAGCCGCCGCGAGCGAGTACGAGTCGCTGGCAGCGAACACCCTCGGTGGCGCTGCCAACACCTGGCGCTTGTCCGCAATCGAACAATGGCTGCTCGCCGATCGGGTCGAGCCCGCAGCGAAGGGTCTTGCGCTGCTCGCAGCTCCGCTCGACCTCACTCAGGTCCTAGAACGCGATCGACTGAACGTGCTGCTGCTGTGGCGTCGTGATGGCGCGGCGAGCGCGTGGCAAAACCTGGCGGCTCTCACCGCCCCAGACGCAGCAACTCAGCGTGCCGCACGCGAGCGTTTTTTCGAACTCCGGCAACGCCTCGCGCTGGCCAATGCGCTACCGGTCGATTCGGTGCGCAGCGCGCTCGAACGCGAGAAGCTCTCGGTCGATCCGACGGTGACAGCCGCTTTGCGCGCCGCTTTGTTGGCGGAACTTCGCATCGCCGTCGATACCGGTTTGCGTATCGATCCGAGACTCGCGGGTCGCGATGCGCTGGTACGTGGCTGGCTCGAAGCCGCGAGCCTAGCCGCACGCGCGGCTCGAGTGCCGGTGAACGGCAACGCCGCCATCACGGCGGCCTGGCAACGCCGCTATCCGAACCATCCTGCACGCACGGCGCTCGTGGCAACGCACCTCGACGCGCCACAGCCCGTGGCAACCGCCTCCACTCCAACGGATGCGCCCGGCCAAGACGCCTCCCGCAATGTTGCTGCCCAAGCCACGGCTGCGAGCGGCACGACCACATCGCCATCGAGGTCGTCTCACATTGCCGTCTTGCTGCCGCTGTCGGGTCGTCTGGCCTCCGCCGGACGAGACGTACGTGACGGCTTGATCGCAGCCCACTTCGCGCATGGAGTCGATGCACCGGCGCTGCGTTTTTACGACACGGCAACGGCAACCGATGCGGCGACGATGCAAGCGCTCATGGCGCGCGTCAGCGCAGCGGGCGCACAATTTCTGATCGGTCCGCTCGGCCGTGACGAAGTGACCTTGGCAGCGAACCTGCCGAATTCTTTGCCCCAGTTGTTGCTCAACACGCTGCCCGAGAGCATCACGCGCGACCCATCGTCGAGCTGGCAGTACGCCTTGTTACCGGAAGAGGAAGCGAAGCTCGCCGCCGAGCGCGCGCTCGCAGCGAATCAGCGCCGCGCGATCATCTTGCTTCCGACGGGCGATTGGGCAGCGCGTGTCGGCGCCGCGTTCCGTTCGACTTTCGAAGCGGGCGGCGGACGCGTACTCGCGCAGGAATCACTCGCAGACGACAGCTCCGCGGCCATCGAAAAGGCCTTGCGGCTCGACCAAAGCCGAGCACGTCACCGACGTCTGCAATCCATCCTCGACGAAACGCTGGTATTCCAGCCGCGACGACGCGGCGATGTCGACCTGCTCTTCTCGCCGGGCACGGCGCAGCAACTGCGGCAGCTGCGACCGCAACTGAAATTCAACGGCGCTGCCGATATCCCGACCTATGCGACGGCCAACGCCTGGGATGGCAGCAGGTCGGGTGAACTTGAAGGGCTGATGTTCGCCGACATGCCTTGGATGCTGTCGCCGGCGACGGGCGCCGCGTCGCGACTTGCGATGCAACTCGAGAGCGCCGGTGACGAGCCGCGCCGTCACGGGCGACTGTTTGCCTTCGGTTATGACGCCTGGCTGTTACAGGCGGCGATGCGACAACGCCTCACGACGGGTTCTACCGATGCGCCACTGCGCATCGACGGCGTGACCGGCGCCTTGTCGATCGGCGCCGATGGCATCGTCCATCGCGAACTGACGCTCGCACGCATCGACGCCGGTGTGGCCGCCGCCGTCACGCCCTGATCGAGCGGCGATTGGCCGCCACGCCGAAGAGCGTGCGGCGGCACTGCTTGAGTCACAAGGCGCGACCATTCTGCTGCGAAACTTTCGCGCCCGCTGCGGCGAACTCGATCTCGTCGCACTGCATGCAGGTGTCGTGCTGGTAGTGGAAGTGCGCCATCGACAGAGACACGAGTGGGGAGGCGCTGCCGCGAGCATCGATGCCCGCAAACGACAGCGCATCTTGCGAACGACTCGACGATTACTTCAATGCCACCCCGAACTCCATCGGCGACCGCTGCGCTTCGATGTCATCGTGTGTGATGGCGAGGCCGGAAACGACCTGCACTGGATACGCCACGCCTTCGACGCGTCGGAGCGTTAAGAGCGCTCGAGCGAGCGATTATTTGACGACTTTCAGCGACGGCCGGCGGGGCGTCGGCGGTGTCGGCGGATCTCGCGTCGGCTCATCCGCCGGGCCCGATCCGATCGTCGCGGAATCGCCGAGGGTGGGCGGTCCGTCGCTCTCGGGCGGGAACACCAAGCCCTCGCCCGTCTCGCGCGCATAGATCGAATGCACGGCGATCACCGGAATACGCAACGACCGGGGCACGCCACCGAAGCGCGCCTGGAAGCTGATCCAATCGTTGGAGATATCGAGATTGCGTGTCGCGTCGTATCCGACGTTGAGAACGATACGACCTTCGCGGACGAATTCTTTGGGAACATCGACGCCGGTGACCCCGGCGTCGACCAGAACGTGCGGCGTGAGGCCACTGTCGGTCATCCACTGGTGCATGGCACGCAGTAGATAAGGCCGACGTGAAACCCGCACGCCGGTCACGGCGTTACTTCACGTCCTTCCAGTAGTCCTTCTTGAGGAGATACGCGAAGCCCGTGAACACCAGCAGGAAGAGGATCACCCACACGCCGAGCGACTGACGCTTGGCCTTGGCAGGCTCACCCACGTATTCGAGGAAGTTCACGGTGTCACGCACGAACTCGTCGTACGCCTCAGGCGACAACTGACCGGGCTCGACGAGTTCGAAGCTCTCCCAGTGAGGATGCTCACCCTCGCTGAACTTGGCCGTCTGCACGCCCTGCAGCGACGACAACACATGCGGCATCGCCGTGCCCGGCAGCGCCAGGTTGTTCGTGCCATTCGTCGACTTCGGGTCGGCGTAGAAAGTCTTCAGGAACTGATAGACGTAGTCCGTACCCTTGGCTCGGGTGATGAGCGAGAGATCGGGCGGTGCCTTACCGAACCACGCCTCGCCGTCAGCCGGTGAGAGAGCGGTCGTGATGTAGTCATTGCGCTTGGAGCCCGGCAACAGCAACTTCGACTCGAGTTGCTCCTCGGGAATCTTCAGATCAGCGGACATGCGTGAGTAGCGCATGTACTTGATCGAGTGACAGCCGGCGCAGTAGCCCATGAAGTTGGCAGCACCACGCTGCAGCGACGCGATGTTGCTCACGTCGTTGCCGGCGGTCCATTGTTGCCAGGCGCCACCGGGTCCACTCGCCGCCTCTGCCGACGAACCGAAGGCCAGCGTGAGGGCTAGAGCCGCCGTGAAGATGGAATGACGCATCGCCTTAACCATGGTACGTAACCCTCTCAGGAGCAGGCTTCGTCTTTTCTATCCGGGTGTACCAAGGCATCAGGATGAAGAAGGCGAAATAGATGGCCGTGAAGATACGCGCCAGGATGACGTAGAGGTCATTCGCCGGTGCGAGACCAAGATAGCTCAGCGCGATAAACGCGATCACGAACAAGGTCAGCGCGATCTTCGACAAGATGCCCTTGTAGCGAATCGACTTGACCGGCGAGCGATCGAGCCACGGGAGGAAGAACAGCACCACGATGGCCAGCAGCATGAGCAGAGCGCCCATCTGCTGATCAGGTACGGCACGCAACATGGCGTAGAACGCCGTGAAGTACCACACCGGCGCAATGTGTTCCGGCGTCGAGAGAGCGTTAGCCGGCTCGAAGTTCGGCTTCTCGAGGAAGAGACCACCGAAGGTCGGCACGAAGAAAATCACGCCGCAGAAGAAGATCAAGAACACACCAACGCCGACCAGATCTTTGATCGTGTAGTACGGGTGGAACGGGATGCCGTCGATCGGCTTGCCGTCTGCACCGAGCTTGGCCTTGATCTCGATGCCATCCGGATTGTTCGAGCCCGTCTGGCGCAGTGCCACGAGGTGCATGAGGATCAGGAAGGCGATCGCGAACGGCAAAGCGATGACGTGCAGAGCGAAGAAGCGATTGAGGGTGGAGTCGGCAATACCGTAGTCGCCACGAATCCACTCAACGATCCCTGGTCCGATCACGGGAATGGTGCCGAACAGGTTCACGATCACCTGCGCGCCCCAGTAGGACATGTTGCCCCAGGGCAGCACGTAACCCATGAAGGCCTCGGCCATCAGCGCGAGATACAGCAGCATGCCGAGGATCCACAGCAACTCGCGCGGGGCGCGATACGAGCCGTAGATCATGGCGCGGAACATGTGCAGGTACACCATGATGAAGAAGAAGGACGCACCGGTGGAGTGCATGTAGCGGATGAGCCAGCCCCACTCCACTTCGCGCATGATGTATTCGACCGAGTCGAAGGCCATCAACTCGCTCGGCTTGTAATGCATCGTCAGGAAGATCCCCGACAGGATCTGGATGACGAACACCAGCAGTGCTAGCGATCCGAAGAAGTACCAAACGTTGAAGTTTTTCGGCGCGAAATAACCGGTGAGCTGCGAGGCGACGAATTCGTCGACCGGCAGTCGCTTGTTCAACCAGGCGCGGAAGCCACCCTTGCCGGTGGCGTTATCAGACGAGGCGGCCATTAGGCGGCTCCTTGGGTGGCGTCAATGCCGATCACGAGCATCGAGTCGGACTTGAAGCTGTGCGGCGGAATACCGAGATTGGCCGAGGCAGGCGAGCCGTTGAAGACGCGACCGGCCAAGTCGAAGCGCGAACCGTGACAGGGGCAGAAGAAACCACCCGGCCAATCGGCGCCCATCTCGGGATCGGCTTGTGTGAAATATTGTTTGGGCAAGCAGCCGAGGTGGGTGCACGCCGCATAGACGACCAGCACTTCGGGCTTGAGCGAGCGCTGTACGTTCTTGGTGTAGTCGGGCTGCGTAGAGGCTTCGGACTTCGGGTCCTTGAGGCTGCCCTCGAGGCCTTCGAGCTTGGCGACCGCTTCCGGCGTGCGACGCACGACGTAAATCGGTTGTTTGCGCCAGCTCTGCGTGACCATCTGCCCGGGCTCGAGTTTCGAGAGGTCGATCTCGAGCGGCGCACCGAGCGCGCGGGCGCGCTCGGACGGTTTCCACGAAGCGATGAAGGGCACCAAAGTGAACGCGGCACCCACGGCGCCGGTGGCTACGGTTGCGGCGGTGAGGAAATTACGTCGACTCAGGTCGACCTCTTCGCCGGCTTTCATCGGTTCATCGCTCATCGCACAGCCTCTCTGCGTCTACCCGACAAAACGGGTGCGCTGCTATTCCGTTGACGTGGAAGCGCGGCATTATACAGATGCAGAATCGTCCCGTTCCATCTCGACCTACCATCTCGAACCCTCTGGAGTGTCATGGGCAAGGCATCCCGCATCGTCATCTTCCTGGCTGGTGCCGTCGTCGGCGCGCTGGCTCTGGGCTTCGTTGCGATCGCCGCGCGCCACGACGCGCTGGCCCTGCTTGGCCTGCGCGCGCCGGCAGATACGCCTAATCCGACCGTTCCGACGGCGGTCGGTGGTCTCGACGATACCGGCGTTCCGGAGAGCGACAGCACCGATGTTGCCTCGGAATCGGCGGCGGGAGGTTCCGGGAGCTATTCGGCCGCAGTGAGGTTGGCCGCACCGGCGGTGGTGAACATCTACGTGGCACGGGTGGTCGCCGAGCGGGTGCCCTACAACTTCATGCAAGATCCTTTTGGCGAGTTCTGGCCGCGCTACCGACGCCGGGTCGAACAGTCTCTGGGCTCAGGCGTGATCGTCGATCCATCCGGCCAGATCGTCACGAATCACCACGTCGTCGCCGACGCCGATCAGATCCAGGTGCAGCTTGCCGACGGTCGAGTGGCCGAAGCGAAAGTCGTCGGGCGCGACCCGGACACCGACCTCGCCCTACTGCGCATCGATTTGCCGAATCTGCCCAGCATCCGTTTGGGTCGATCCGATGCGCTCGCGGTCGGCGACATCGTGCTGGCGATCGGCAACCCGATTGGCCTTTCGCAGACCGTGACGCAAGGCATCGTGAGTGCAACGGGTCGTGCACAACTCGGTCTCGCGACCTACGAGAATTTCATTCAAACCGATGCGCCGATCAACGTCGGTAACTCGGGCGGAGCCCTCATCAACAGTCGCGGCGAACTCGTCGGCATCAATACCGCGGTGATCGCCAAGACACTCGGCGTTGAAGGGATCGGTTTTGCGATCCCGGTGAATCTCGTGCGTGGCGTGGTCAATGAAATCAATACGCGAGGGCGCGTGGTACGCGGTTGGATCGGCATCGCGACCGACACGGTTGACGAAGCGCGGGCGAAATCACTGGGGTTGCCGGCAGCGGGTGTCGTGATCGTGCGGATGACGAGCAACAGCCCTGCCCAACGTGCCGGGCTACGACCGGGTGATCTCATCCTGTCGATCGACGGCAAGGCGCCGAAAGATGCGCGCGAGGTCCTGCTGCGCATCGCCGACACGACGCCGGGCGAACCGCTGAAAATCGAGTGGCAACGCGGCAGCGAGAAGGGCGACACGCAGGTCATCGTCGACGAAGCGCCGCAGCAAGTGCGCGGTCGCAACTGATCATGAACGTCGGCGTCAGCCGACGATACGACGAATCGACGCGCCGAGACCCGACAGCTTTTCTTCGATCGCTTCGTAGCCGCGGTCGATGTGATAGATCCGCTCGATCTCCGTGCGCCCCTTGGCGACGAGCCCCGCGAGCACCAGCGAGGCTGAAGCTCGCAGATCGGTCGCCATCACCGGCGCCGCCTGCAACTGCGGCACACCCTTGATGATCGCCGTGTTGCCTTCTAGGCGAATCTCGGCACCCAAGCGGCGCATCTCGAGCATGTGCATGAAGCGATTCTCGAAAATCGTTTCGATGATGGTGCTGACGCCGTCGGAGATCGTGTTGAGCGCCGCGAACTGAGCTTGCATGTCGGTCGGGAATGCCGGGTACGGCGCTGTGCGCAAGTCCGTCGACTTCGGTCTGCGACCGCGCATGTCGATGTCGATCCAGTCGACGCCCGTGACGATATCGGCGCCCGCCTCCTGCAACTTGGCCAGGACTGCATCGAGATGATCGGGTCGCGTGTTGAGCGTGCGCACGCGGCCGCCGGTGATCGCGCCGGCGACGAGATACGTACCCGTCTCGATGCGATCCGGCTGAACTCGATATTGCGCACCGTGCAGACGCGGTACGCCGTCGATGATGATCTTGTCGGTGCCCGCGCCGCGAATCTGGGCGCCCATCGAAATCAGGAACTCGGCAAGATCGACGACCTCCGGCTCGCGCGCCGCGTTTTCGAGTACGGTCTGACCCTCGGCGAGCGTTGCGGCCATCATCAAATTCTCGGTGCCGGTCACCGTCACCGTATCGAGCACCAGCCGCGCACCGCGCAGACGGTTCGCCCGCGCGCGGATGTAGCCGTTCTCGATCGCGATCTCGGCACCCATCGCCTGCAAACCGGCAACGTGGATGTTCACCGGTCGCGCACCGATGGCGCAGCCGCCCGGCAAAGACACGTCGGCCTGACCGAACCGCGCGAGCAGCGGCCCGAGCACCAGAATCGAAGCTCGCATCGTTTTGACGAGCTCGTACGGTGCTACCGCGTTGGCGAGCGAGCGCGCATCGACCTCGACCTGCATGCGTTCGTCGACGGTCACGGTGACACCCATGCGACCGAGCAACTCGATCATGGTGGTGACGTCCTGCAGGTGAGGTACGTTACCGACGGCGACGGGTTCAGACGCGAGCAGCGTGCCGGCGAGTATCGGCAGCGCCGCGTTTTTCGCGCCGGAGATCCGAACCTCACCCTCGAGCGGACGCCCGCCTTCGATGTGCAATTTATCCATGTGGACTTCGGGCAGCGTCGCGCTCAGCGCGCTGCCGCTTCCTCGGGCGTCAAGGCCTCGATGGGGAGCGCGTGGATCTCGCGACCGACCAGTTCGCCAAGGCAGCGATAAACCAGTTGATGCCTCGCGATGCTGCGCTTGCCGGCAAACTCGCTCGAGACGATGCGAGCGGCAAAGTGGGTCTGGTCTTCGGACTCGACGACCACGAGGGCGCCGGGCAAGCCCGCGCGTAACAATTCGGCGACTTTTTCAGGGTGCATGAGCGGTATGATGCCATCCCATGAGTCACTCTGCGCATCGCAACGACGCTGAACTGGTTGCCGCCGGCAAGCGCGCCCTCGCCACCGAGATTCGAGGGCTGCAGGAACTCGACCATCGCATCGATGCCCGTTTCGCGGCCGCCTGTCGAGTGTGCCTCGATTGCCAGGGGCGTTTGGTCGTCACCGGCATGGGCAAGTCCGGACACATCGCGAGCAAGATTGCCGCGACGCTCGCGAGCACTGGCAGCCCCGCCTTCTTCCTGCACCCGGCCGAAGCCAGCCATGGCGACATGGGCATGATCACGCGCCACGACGTACTGATCGCGCTGTCGAATTCGGGCGAAACGCCCGAAGTGATCACCCTCATCCCCTCGATCGCACGACTTGGCGTGCCGCTGATCGCGCTCACCGGTAACGCCCAATCCACGCTCGCTCGCAGCGCCACGGTGCATCTCGATGTCAGCGTCCCGGCTGAAGCCTGCCCGCTCAATCTCGCGCCGACCGCCAGCACGACCGCAACGCTCGCCATGGGCGATGCGCTCGCCGTCGCGCTGCTCGAAGCGCGCGGCTTCACGGCCGAAGATTTCGCACGCTCGCACCCGGGCGGGTCACTCGGTCGCCGGCTCCTCACCCGCGTCGAAGATGTGATGCGCACCGGCGACGGCATTCCTAAAGTCGCCGCCAACCTCACGCTCGCACAAGGGCTCGTCGAAATGTCGCGCATCGGCATGGGTATGGCGGTCGTGGTCGACGATGCGCAGCGCGCCCTCGGGGTCTACACCGACGGCGATTTGCGCCGCACGCTCGATCGACGCCTCGATCTGCACAGCTCGACGATGCGCGAGGTCATGACCCACCCTTGCAAGACCATCGGCCCGCGAGAACTCGCCGCCGAGGCGCTGCTCGTGATGGAAAAACACCGGATCACAGGCTTGCCGGTGGTCGATGCGGCGGGAGTGCTGGTCGGCGCGCTCAACATTCACGATCTGTGGCGCAGCGGGGTCGTGTGAAGCGCTCGGCGAGACTCGCGGTGCATTCTTTGACGATGAGCTGGCTCGCTGTAGTGACGCTCAACGGTTGCGCGCGGCGCGACTTGAATGAGAGCGCGGAGTTTGAATCTACGGATATCGGCTATTCGGCCTCGGGTATCGAGTTGATTCAAACGGATGTCGAAGGTCGGACTCCCTATCGACTGACAGCGACCGAACTCTCGCAAGATCCACGCTCGCGTGAAATGCAGCTCGCGTCCGTCGATCTGCGAATGGCGACCGCCGATACCGCGTGGCAAGCCACTGCCCGCACCGCCACGCTCTCGGCCGATGCGCGCAAGCTCGCCTTCCGCGATCGAGTGCTGCTCGAATCATCGGGGCAACCGGCTTTGCAGCTACGCACCGACGCGTTGGATTACGACTTCCTGACCCGTCGTGCCCGCAGTCCCGGACCTGCCCGCATCAGTTTTGCGGCAGGGGAACTGACGGCCAATCGGATCGACGTCGATCTTCAGAGACAACGCCTTTCATTGGGGAACAGCGTACATGGCCGCTTTGCGCCCTAACGCCCTGCTGATCAGCGGTTATCTCGCCTGCGTAGCGCCGTTCGCTTGGGCGCAAAGCGCTGCGAAGCCATCCGCCGAGATCGTGCTCGATGCCGCCTCCTCCGAGATGGACTATCGAACCAATACGCTGCTCTTTCAGGACCTACTCATCAGCCAAGGCTCGACTCGCGTCAAAGCTGAGCGAGCGCGCTCGACAGGGCTCGACTTCGCAGCGTCGAGTTGGACGTTGAGCGGCGGCGTACGACTCGAACTCGAGGGTGGCGTCATGAGTTCGTCCGAGGCCACGGTGATCTTTCGCGACAACCGCGTCGTCTCGGCCACTGTCCGCGGCGAGAGCACCGCCTTCGAGCAGCGACTGCGCAACGGCAATCGTGCCTCGGGTAAGGCGCGCGAAATTCTCTACGATTCGACAACGGCGACCGTCACCCTGCAAGGCGACGCTTTGCTTAGCGACGGTCGCAACGACATCCGTGGCGACAAGCTCGTATACGACCTCGCCGCCGAGCGCGTCAGCGCGGGTAACACCACCTCGGGTGATCGGGTGCGAATCACCATCAGGCCCCCTGCCGATACCAACAACTCGGCGAGACCACCGCGATGAGTCGCCTGTACGCGGAACATTTGGCGAAGGCCTACGGCGCGAGACCGATCGTCCGGGATCTGTCGCTCGAGGTCGGCGCCGGCGAAATCGTCGGCCTGCTCGGACCGAACGGCGCCGGTAAGACGACCGCGTTCTACATGATCGTGGGTCTCGTGACGGCCGATGCGGGTCGTATCCGAATAGACGATCGTGATCTGACACACGAACCCATGCACCGACGCGCGCAAGCCGGCATTGGCTACCTGCCGCAGGAAGCCTCGGTGTTTCGCAAGCTGAGCGTGGCCGATAACGTGCGCGCGATCCTTGAAACGCGAGTCGATCTGGATGAACCCCGTCGCAGAGAGCGACTCGAGCAGATTCTCGAGGAACTACGCATCACTCACGTGCGCGACACTCTTGGGATGGCGCTCTCCGGTGGCGAGCGTCGTCGAGTAGAGATCGCCCGGGCGCTGGCGGCCGAGCCGAGATTTTTGCTGCTCGATGAACCCTTCGCCGGTGTCGATCCCCTTTCGGTACTCGATATTCAGCGCATCGTCCGCGAGCTTGCGGCGCGCGGTATTGGCATTCTGATCACCGACCATAACGTCCGCGAAACGCTCGGCGTGTGCGACCGCTCCTGCATCATCGCCGACGGCACCGTCATCGCTGCCGGACCGGCGGCAGAAATCCTTGCCAATCCCCGAGTGCGTGAGGTGTACTTGGGCGACACCTTCCGCCTCTAGTTCTCGGTAAGGGGCGCAACGGCGATGCTCAAACAGTCCCTGCAACTCAAGCTGGGTCAGTCTCTGACCATGACGCCGCAATTGCAGCAGGCGATTCGCCTGCTGCAGATGCCGACGCTCGAGTTGCAGGCACACATCAATGAAATGCTCGAGACCAACGTCATGCTCGAGCAGGAAGAGCCCGAGGACGAAGTCGAGCTCACCACGCATTTCACCGCCGCCGAACCCACCGAATCCATTGAAACGACCGAGCCGGTCGAAGTCGAGGTAGTCGATCAACCCTGGGCCGATCAGGCGGGCACCGGCAGTGATGGCGCTCGCGCCGAGGACGATGAGGATCGCGCTCGTGAATTCGCCGACGAACGCGAGCAAACCCTGCGCGATCACCTGCTCGGGCAACTCGAGCTTGCGGGGCTCTCCGATGACGATCTGACCGTCGCGACGACGATCGTCGATACGCTCAACGAAGATGGCTATCTCACCGAGTCACTGACCGAGATCGCCGCGACGCTGCGCCCGGATCTCGAGTGGGACGAAGAGGAAGTCGAGCGAGTACTGATGCTGGTACAGACGCTCGATCCGATCGGTGTGGCGGCGCGCGATCTGGCGGAGTGTCTATCGTTACAGTTGAGTCAGTTGGCTCCCGACACGCCGGGACTCGCACTCGCCAAACGGATCGCCGAGCAACATCTCGATCTGCTGGCCTTACGCGATCACGGGCCCTTACGTCGGGCGGTAGAGAGCATGCTCGGAGGCGACGAAGAGATGCTGGAGGCAGCGATCGCGCTCGTGCGCAGTTGTCACCCGCGACCGGGTGCCACCGTCAGTTCGACGCGCCCGGAGTATGTCGTGCCCGACGTCTTCGTGCGTCGCACGAGTCGCGGCTGGACGGTTGAACTCGCGCCCGGGACACTGCCGCGTATCCGCGTCAATCAGAGTTACGCTGGCATGCTGGGGCGCGGTGGCGCACACACCACGCTGCGTACGCAGTTGCAGGAGGCGCGCTGGCTACTCAAAAGCCTCGAGATCCGTAACGACACGCTGCTGAAGGTGGCCCGCGCGATCGTCGAGCGGCAAACGGAATTCCTGGCGCAGGGTGAAGAGCACATGCGGCCGATGATCCTCAAGGACATCGCCTCGGCGATCGACATGCACGAATCGACCATTTCGCGCGTGACCTCAGGCAAATACATGCACACCTCGCGTGGTGTGTTCGAGTTGCGGTATTTCTTCTCGAGCCAAGTTGAGGGAGACGACGGTCAGGGAACCTCGTCCACCGCCATACGGGCGAAAATCCGCAAACTGATCCGCGACGAGGACCCGGCCCAACCGCTCTCCGACAATCGCTTGGCGGAATTGCTCTCGAATGAGGGAATACCGGTAGCGCGAAGAACCGTGGCGAAGTACCGTGAGAGCCTCGGCATCGCCTCGTCTGCCGACCGCAAACGGGGTGGGACACGCTAATCTCGGACCTAAACGAGGAGACGATCATGCAAATTTCCGTCACTGGTCATCACGTGGAAGTCACCGACGCCCTGCGCGAGTACATCCACAAGAAAATGGATCGCATCGTTCGGCACTTCGATCAACTGATGGATGTGCACTACGTCATATCCGTCGAGAAATTGCGTCACAAGGCCGAGGCCACACTGAAGGTGCGCGGTGGCGACATCCATGCCGATGCCGAAGACGCCAACATGTACGCGGCCATCGATGCGCTCGCCGACAAACTCGACCGACTGGTCAAGAAGCGCAAAGAAAAAATCACCGATCATCATGCCGAGGAAGGCCGCCGCGCGCGGCACTGAACCATGCCTCAGGCGACACGCATCATCCTCGTGAGCGGCCTCTCGGGGGCCGGCAAGAGCGTGGTGCTGCATGCCCTCGAAGACCTCGGCTATTACTGCGTCGACAACCTGCCCGCCTCGATGCTCGAGCCCTTCGTCGGCCATGCGCTGCGTGCCGGTGACAACGAGGCCTATCAGCATCTAGCCATCGGCATCGATGCGCGTGATTCGGATATCGGTCTCAGCAATATCGGCGACACGATCGGGCAGTTGCGTCGCAGTGGTTTGCGTTGCGAGTTGCTCGCCGTGCTCGCGACCGATGCGGAATTGCTACGCCGCTATGGCGAAACCAAGCGTCGGCATCCGCTCGCCAGAGAGGGGCGAAGCCTGCAAGAGGCGATCGCGGCCGAACGCGAGCTGCTCGACCCGTTGATCCAATCAGCCGATCTCGTCATCGATACGACCCACATGGGTGTGCACGACCTGCGCGAGGTGGTCGGGCAACGGATCGATCTACGTCGCGCTTCGCAGCTATCGGTCACGCTGGTGTCGTTCGGCTTCAAACACGGCGTACCGGGTGACTGCGACTTCGTCTTCGACGCCCGTACGCTGCCGAACCCGTATTGGAACATCGCATTGCGACCGTTCACGGGACTCGATACCGAGATCATCCGCTTCCTCGACGCGCAACCGGCGGTGACGACTTTCCTCGACGATCTCGAGCGCTATGTCACTGCGCGCATCGACGAGCATCAGGCGGCACACCGCCGATATCTCACTATCGGCATCGGTTGCACGGGCGGACAACATCGCTCGGTGTATCTCCTCGAGCGGCTGCGAGAGCGACTGATAACGCGACTACCGGAGCTTGCCGTCCGTCACGCGTCGCTGTCACAGGCCAAGCGGAAATGAGCGACCTGTCGCGTAAGGAGTTGCAGCTCGAGGCGCTGCGATCGGCGCTCGATGGCGGCACGCTGCGCCCGGCGCAGCGGATGCTCACGGGCCTGCACCCGGCAGAGATCGCACTGCTGCTCGAATCGGTACCGCCCCGCCAACGTGAGTTGGTGTGGAACATGGTCGATCCGGAGCTCGAGGGCGATGTGCTGCTCGAGCTCAGCGAAGGCGTTCGTCAAGAACTCATCGAGGAGATGGAGACCGAAGAGCTGGTCGCGGCCGCCGAAGGCATGGAGGTCGACGATCTCGCCGATCTCGTGCGCGAGTTGCCCGAGACGGTCACCATGCAGGTATTGCGCTCGATGGACCAACGCGATCGCGAGCGCCTGCGCAAAGTGCTCTCATGGCCCGAGGACAGCGCGGGCGGCCTGATGAACACCGACACGGTGAGCGTGCGCCCGGACGTCACGCTCGAGGTCGTCTTGCGCTATCTGCGCATGCGCGGCGAGTTGCCCTCGCGCACCGACAGCCTCTTTGTCGTCGATCGTGACGATCGCTATCTCGGCACGATCTCGCTCACCCGCATCATCACGGGAGATCCGGAAAATACGGTCGGCGACAGCCTCGATACCGACGCCCCGCGTATCGAGCCCGATATGCCCGCACACGATGTGGCGCAACTTTTCCAGGAGCGCGATCTCGTCTCGGCCGCCGTGGTCGACTCGAGTGGTAGCTTGCTCGGTCGTATCACCATCGACGACGTCGTCGACGTTATCCGTGAGGAAGCGGCGCACGAAGTCATGTCGATGGCGGGTCTCAAAGACGAGGAAGACCTCTTCGCCGGCATCGTGCCCTCGACCCGTCGTCGTTTACTCTGGCTTGGAATCAACCTGCTCACCGCCTTTCTGGCAGCGGCGGTGGTCAAGAATTTCGAAGCCACTATCGAAAAAGTCGCAGCGCTGGCGGCTTTGTTGCCGATCGTCGCGTCGATGGGCGGCATCGCCGGCACCCAGACCGTCACTCTATTGATCCGCGGTCTGGCACTCGGTCAGGTGCAGTGGTCGAACGCCCGCTGGCTGCTGTTCAAAGAAATCGCGGTCGGCGGACTGAACGGTCTGATCTGGGCCGCCGTCGTCGGCGCCGTCACCGTGGTGTGGTTCGGTACCTGGCAAATCGCCGGCATCATCGCAGCGGCGATGCTCATCAACCTGTTGGCCGCAGCTGCAGTCGGTGTGCTCGTGCCACTCGCGCTGCGTCGGCTAGACATCGATCCCGCTCTATCGGCGGGCGTCATCCTCACGACGTTCACCGACTGCATCGGCTTCGCGACCCTGCTCGGGCTCGGCGCTCTGTTCCTGACCTGATCTGCAGTCAGATCGGTTCTGTCGTCACCTCAGCGCGCAGCGACCAATCGCCCGCTCTGATAGTCGCGGATAGCCTGCTCGATCTCCTCACGGGTGTTCATCACGAAGGGTCCGTGTTGCACGACTGGCTCACCGAGCGGTTTAGCCGAGAGCAACAGAAAGCGACCCCCCTCTCGAGCGGCCTTGACTTGCAATCGCTCACCTTCGCCGAGAATGCCGCCCTGACGCGCACGCAGCGCCGTGGCGCTCGTACCCACCTCCAGCGCGCCTTCGAAGACGTAGAGATAGGTGTGATGACCCGGCGGTAGCACCTCATCGAAAACGGCTCCCGCCGGCAAGGTGACATCCCAAAACTCCGGAGCCGTGCTCATGCCGGTGATGGGACCTTCGAGGTTTACATCCCCACGCTGCCACCGACCCGCGATCACTTTGATCCGAAATCCGTCCGAACTCTCATGGAGAGGTATCTCGCCGGCCTCGAGATCGCGATATTCCGCGGGACGCATCTTTTCTTTGGCCGGCAAGTTGATCCACAGCTGGAAACCGCGCATCAAGCCACTCTCCTGCTGCGGCATCTCGGAATGGATGATGCCGCGCCCGGCCGTCATCCACTGCACACCACCGGCTTTCAAGTGACCGCGGTTTCCAAGGTGATCCTCGTGCAGCATGTGACCGGCGAGCATGTAGGTCACCGTCTGAAAACCTCGATGCGGATGCGCCGGAAAACCGGCGATATATTCGTTCGGTCGGTCGCTACCGAACTCATCGAGCATCAAAAACGGATCGAGCCGCGCAAAGTGTGACTGACCGAGACTGCGATACAACGAGACACCCGCGCCATCGGAAGTGCGCAGTGCCTCGATCACTCGCTGCAGCGGCTTGATCGTGCCCGACATCAGGCGGCCTCGTTGCCGATGCTCGCGATCTGCGCTCGCGCCTTGCGCAGCGCCTCGGCCTTGTGATCAGCGCTGATCGCGATTCCCTCGGCATAGATGAACTTGACGTCCTTCAAGCCGATGAAACCAAGCATGGTCTGCAACCACGGTGTTTGACTATCCGCAGGCGTACCCGCGTAGAGACCACCCCGCGTGGCGATCACCGTGACGGGCTTGCCGCCGAGCAATCCTTCCGCACCACTTGCGGTGTAGCGGAACGTGACACCGGCACGGGCGATGTGGTCGAACCAGCTCTTCAATTGGCTCGGGATCGCGAAGTTGTACATCGGCGCAGCCAGCAGGATTTCATCCGCTGCGCGCAGCTCGGCAACGAGTGCATCGGACTCGGCCACGATACGTTGCTGCGGCGGGGTGCGTGCCTCGGGCGCACTGGTCAGCGCGGTGAAGCGCTCCGCATCGAGATGTGGCAGCGGCGTCGCGATCAGATCGCGGACGATCACCCGCGCACCGGGGTGTCGGGCCTGCCAGGCGGAAACGAAGTCGGCGGCGAGGACGGCCGATTGACCGTGGTCACCAAACAAACTGCTGCGAACATGGAGGAGTGTTTTCATGGGCGATATTAAATCTGACTAATTTCTGATAGAAAAGTCGAAAATATCGACTTTACTTATCGAATTTTTATATGAATCAACGTTCTTACGTCAGCCTGGACCAGTGGCAAGCACTGGTCGCGGTCGTCGAGACCGGGAGCTATGCCGCAGCGGCTGCCGCCCTCAACAAGAGCCAGTCGGCCGTGACCTATTTGATCCAGCAGTTGGAGCGCCGACTGGGTGTCAGCGCCTTCGAGTCGCGCGGTCGGCGCGCCGTGCTCACGCCCGTGGGCGAGATGCTGCACCGACAAGCGCGGGTGCTGCTGGACCAGGCCCATCGCCTCGAACAGCGGGCACGCACGGTGTCGGCCGGTTGGGAACCCGTGATCCGCATCGCAGTTGAGATCCTGCTGCCGCCGGAGCCGATGCTCGCTGCGCTCGCCGGCTTTGCCGAGCAGAGTCCGTCAACCCGCGTGGATGTTGAGGAGACGGTGCTTGGCGGAACCCTAGAGGCACTGCTGCAAAAACGCGTTGACCTGGCCATCACGCCGCAGATTCCCGTGGGCTTTTTGGGCGATGTTCTCGCGAGCTTGCGCTTGATCGCAGTGGCCCACCCAGATCACCCCCTACACCGCTTGAACCGCCCTCTCACGGCCGCTGACCTCGCCGAACATCGGCATCTGCTCGTGCGCGACAGCGGCATTCATCGCGATAGTCGGGCAATCTCGGTGGAAGTCGACCGACGCTGGACCTTCAGCCAATTCGACACCAGCATCCGAGCAGCCATCGAAGGTCACGGTTTTGCGTGGTATCCGCAAGCGCGCATCCAAGACGCGCTCGCGCAAGGAGTGCTGAAACCACTGCCGCTCAGCGAGGGTTCAGAGCGGCAAGTCACGCTCTACCTCGTGCTGGCCGACCCGGAACTCGCCGGTCCCGGTGTGCGGGCACTGGCGGCCCAGTTCAAAAAAATCCTCTCGAAAGACATCACGACGTCATCGCTGCTCCGCTAACATGCAGTGGCTTTCGCGCAGGATGCGCGGCTATTCGGACAGGTCAGGATGACCCAGAACAAACGGACTCCCCGCATCGTCGTCGTCGGCGGTGGCGCCGGCGGACTCGAACTCGTCACCCGTCTCGGCGACAAACTGGGTCGTCGTGGCCGTGCCGACATCACACTCATCGAGCGCGGGCGCACCCACTTCTGGAAGCCACACCTGCACGAGCTCGCGGCGGGAACCGTCGATCTCGACGTCCACGAACTCGACTACCTCGCGCAGTCGCACTGGCATGGGTTCCGTTACCGGTACGGTGAAATGGTAGGGCTCGATCGCGACGCCAAACAAGTATTGGTCGGCCCCGTGCACGATGAGAACGGCGATGAAATCGTGCCGGCGCGACGCATCGATTACGACCTGCTCGTGCTAGGGGTCGGCAGCAGCATCTATGATTTCGGCACCCCAGGCGTCGTCGAACACGCCATCGCACTCGAGAGCACGCAACAAGCCGATCGCTTCCATCGCAGGCTCGTGAATGCTTTTTTGCGCGCGCACTCGCAGGCCGCGCCGCTACGCCCAGAGCAATTGAATGTCGCGATCGTCGGCGCCGGCGCCACCGGTGTGGAGCTCGCCGCGGAACTGCATAACGCAACCCGTGAACTTGACTCTTTCAGCCTCGATAACATCGATCCGGACAAGCACATTCGACTGCACTTGATCGAAGCGTCGCCGCGCATCCTGCCCGCACTGCCCGAGCGTATCTCGGCAGCCGCGCATCGCATGCTCGAGAAGCTCGATGTGGAGGTGCATACGAATGCACGAGTGGCCGAAGTGTTGCCCAAAGCCGTGCGCCTCGCGGACGGCAACATCATCGCCGCCGAGATGGTCGTTTGGGCAGCTGGAGTGAAAGCCGCGCCGTTCCTGCGCAATCTCGGCGTCACGGTCAATTCACTCAACCAAATCGTCGTCGATGCCACGCTACGCTCACGCGATGACCCGTCCGTGTTCGCGATCGGCGATTGCGCCGCTGTCGAATGGGCTGCCCACCCCGGCCGCAACGTGCCGCCGCGGGCCCAAGCGGCTCACCAACAGGCGTCATATCTGCTCAAGTGGTTGCCACGCATCCTCGCAGGCCGCGAACCACGCCCCTGGCGCTATCGCGACTTCGGCTCGCTCGTATCGCTTGGTGAATACACCACGGTCGGCAACTTGATGGGGAACTTCGTCGGCGGCAACATCTGGTTGGAAGGTCTGTTCGCCCGCTGGATGTACCTATCGCTCTACAAGATGCACGAGCTCGCCTTGCACGGCTTCTGGAAGACCACGCTCAGCACGCTCGGCCGCATGATCGCTGCGCAAACCGAGCCACGAGTGAAACTCCACTGAGGCGCTATCGCGCGCGCCGACCAGCGACCTGAAGATCACGGGCATCGAGCTTCACAGGCTCCCACACCGCACGTCCTTGAATGTCACGCAGGTTCAAGGTCAGACCACCGCTCGCATCGAACTCCAGCAATCCGAAATTGCTGCCGCCATCGTAAGGTGATCGAAGCCGTGCTTCGGCCTGCAAATTGTCGTTCGCTGATCGGGTCGGCTGCGCAAGCGGCGAACTCACCAGTTCGGTCAGATCGTAGCCACCCCGAGCTCGCCGCGGCACGAGATTCAGCTCGCCGCGATGCACGTCACCGGAGAGCAGCACGACGCCACCGATGCGCTCGTCTCGGATGAAATCGAACAGCTCGTCGCGTTCGTGTCGATAAGCGCCCCAGCTCTCGTCGAACTTGTCGCCACCGCTCGTGGCCCAACCGCCTCCAGCGATCAACAGTTTGAACGTCGCATCACTCTCACGCAGCGCTTGCTTGAGCCAGGCTTTCTGTACGGCACCGAGTTGGGTCTTCGCAGGTCCGTCGAGTTGATCGCTCGGATCACGGTAACTGCGCCCGTCTAGAAAAAAACACTCCACCTGAGCGATACGCTTACGGAAGAACACACCGGGCGCCTCAGGCAAACCATAGGATGGGTTCGCCCAATATTTCTTGAAGGTCGCAAGCCCGAGCTCACGCACGGGCGAGGTGCGATCGCCATTGTTGAGCCCGTAGTCGTGATCGTCCCAGATCGCCCATTGCGGCACGCTGTTCAGCATCGCCTGCGCACTCGGCACGCTGCGCTGCAACTGGTATTCGTACTCGAAAGCCATGGGGGCAAGACTGTCGATGTAGACATGATCGCCGACCCAAAAAAATCCGTCCGGCTGAGCTGCCGCAATCGCTTCGAAGATGGGCTGGCGCCCGTCGAGGATACGGCGCGCACAAGAACCAAACGCCAGTCGCAGCGGCGCGTTGCCGCTCGGCAGAGTGCGAAACACGCGCGGAGTGCGCGCATAACGATCGGGCTTACCGTCGAGCAAGACTCGATAGGCGTACGCCGTAGCCGGCGCGAGATCCTGCAAGGGAATACGGACGATGTAATCCTGATCGGGCTGGGCGTCGATGGCGATACTGCGAGACGCGCCCTTCAGAGTGGGATCGGTGGAGTACTCGATCTCGATCCGATGAGCATCCGAAGCGCGCATCCACAATACCGTGCTGTCCGCTGTGGTATCGCCGACCATGGGCCCCTGCAGGATGCGCGGATACGTCTGCGCACGCAGCAACTCGAACCAGCCGGTAGCCGTCGCGGCACCCAACAGCGCCATCGCACGCCGGCGCGACCAGTTCGCCACGAGCGACATCAGTGGACCCGCTCGAGATCTTCGAAAGTCATCGAGTGTGCGTGCCTATCGTCTGCCGCGTAGGTCTCGGATGACACGACACGCCAAGCCTTGGGATCGAGCGGCGGAAAGTGGGTATCGCCGCGCACGATCGCGTGCACGCGTGTGAGCACGATCCGCTGCGCAAGAGGCAACGCGAGTTTGTAGATCTCCGCACCACCGATGACCATCACCTCGGGGACATCTCCCGCAGCGTGCAATGCCGCCTCGAGCGTGGGGACCACCGTCACGGCTGCGTCTGCCAACGACAATCCGCTCTGACGAGTCAGCACGATGTTGTGCCGCTGCGGCAAGGGTCGTCCGATGGACTCGAAAGTCTTGCGACCCATGATCACCGGTTTGCCTAGCGTCGCCGTCTTGAAACGACGCAGATCCTCGGGCAAACGCCAAGGTAACTGACCGTCGATACCGATGACACCGTCATCGGTCATTGCGACGATCAGAGTCACGCGTGGCGACGCCATTGGATCCGCGCCGCAGCTCAGCGCCGACGTGTGACGCGTTTGGCTTTTTTCTTCGCGGCGACCTTGGTTTTCTGGGCAACCTTGGTTTTCTTTGCAGCAACCTTCTTTTTGGCCTTTGTCTTCTTAGCCTTCGTCTTCTTGGTCTTCTTGGCCTTTTTCTTTTGGGCTGGTCGCTTGGCTGGCCACAGCATCGTGCCGCGACACTTGGGCGAGCCGCAGCGACAGGCATAGATCTCATCGACGTTCGGCGGATCGTTCTTGTCGCGACCGATCTCGTAGTCGTAGCCGAGCTCCTCACCCTTGGCGATATCGCGTACCGCATCGATGAATACCCGACGCTCCGCGATAGCAGACTCGCAGTTACCATCACAGGAATGGTTGATGTACCGCGCCGCATTTCCCTTGCGGCCGCCATCGATCACCGTCTTACGATCGACGATGAACAGAAAGGTGTGGTTGTCGCTCGGGTCGTGATCGGCGTAGCGATCGTCGGCTTCCTGGTGCGAAATGCGCTCACCGATGTATTCGATGATGCGGGTTCCCTTCGGGATCCGCTTGGCGGCGAAGACGCCCTTGCCATGAATCTTGGAATTGCGGACCTGAATCCACGGACTGGTTCGCATCAGGGGTATCGCCACGCAGTATCTCCCGGAACAATGATTTTGATATCAAACAGCCACCGGCGCCTTGATCGCCGGATGGAATTGGTAATTTCGAAACTCGAAATCGTCGAACACGTAATCGAACAATGTTGGCGGCCGACGAGCAATGACGAGCTCGGGCAGCGGCAGCGGCGAGCGCGACAATTGCAGATCCGCTTGCTCGAGATGGTTCGAATAAAGATGACAGTCGCCACCGGTCCAGACGAAGTCGCCGACCTGCAGATCGACCTGCTGAGCCACCATATGCGTCAGCAAAGCATACGAGGCGATGTTGAACGGCACACCGAGGAAAATATCGGCGCTGCGCTGATAGAGCTGGCACGACAAGCGACCGTCGGCTACATAGAACTGGAAGAACGCATGGCACGGCATCAAGGCCATATCCGCCAATTCACCCACGTTCCAG
>JACCDT011646363.1_pt1 | contig 23170 bp, 35 predicted proteins | sample 7446291 | NCBI WGS metagenome assembly JACCDT01 (sample SAMN15323446, study PRJNA562643) | freshwater metagenome | isolation source: river surface water | place: USA:Blue River Watershed | collected 2017-08-17 | reverse complement strand
GAAATTCCTATCATTCCTGGATTGCAATATCTCGACTGTTCACATTGTCCAAATTTGACAGAAATTCCTGTTATTCCCGGTTTGCAAAAACTCAACTGTTCACAATGCATAAACCTCATGAAAATCCCTACCATTCCTGGGTTGGAATATTTAAACTGTTCGTATTGTATAAATTTAACAGAAATTCCTGTGATTAACGGATTGAAAGGGCTCGATTGTTCAGGTTGTAAAAACTTGACAGAAATTCCTAAAATTCCTACAATACATACACTTGACTGTGCACATTGTCCAAGTTTAACAGAAATTCCACGCTTTCCTAGTCTGCAAGAACTATACTGTTCATGGTGTACGCATTTAACAAAAATTTCTACGATTCCTGAATTACAAAAACTTATATGTACAGATTGTACAAGTTTAACAGAAATTCCTATGATTCCCGGATTGAAAAATCTATTCTGTGCTTATTGTACAAGTTTGACAAAAATTCCTAACATTCCTAGCTTGCAAATACTCAATTGTTTCTGTTGTCCAAGTTTAACAGAAATCCCTATCATTCCTGGATTACAACTCTACTGTAGACTTTGTCCTTGGGTATCGCAAAATTCAGATTTTGCAGGTAACCTCAATAAACTCATCTTTCTCCAAAAGAAACTGAAACGACTATATGCTGGAAAAAAGTTGGAAGCTTTGTCTTCACAGATCTCTGAAATCTACTATTCGCCAGGGTGCAAGGGCTATGAATTAGCGAAGAGATCTTTTTACTCGTCAACCTCATAAGAAAATGAAAAACAAAACAAAAAAATAAATTTTAGCACCATGTGTATCATCTGTACAGAAGAATACAAAAATATTGAAAATTTAACAACTCTTGACTGTTCATGGTGTACAATGGTGACAGAAATCCCATTCATTCCTGGATTGCAATATCTCGACTGTTCACGATGTCCAAATTTGACACAAATTCCCATAATTCCTGGTTTGAAAAGATTAATCTGTTCACTGTGTATAAACCTTACTGAAATCCCTAACATCCCAGAGTTGCAATACTTAAACTGTTCAGGTTGTAAGAATTTAACACAAATTCCTGTGATCTCTGGATTGCGTGGACTAATTTGTGCATATTGTACAAGTTTGACAGAAATTCCTATGATTTGCGGATTGAAAGAACTTTACTGTGGAGATTGTCCATCTTTGACAAAAATTCCTATCATTCCTGGATTGAAAGAACTCGACTGTTCAGAGTGTAAAAGTTTGACAGAAATTCCTTGTATTCCCGGTTTACAAAATCTCACCTGTTCGCAATGCACAAATCTTGCGGAAATTTCTGGTATTCCTGGTTTGAAAAAACTATACTGTTTAAATTGTACAAGATTAACAAAAATTCCTATGATTTGCGGATTGCAAGAACTTTACTGTGGAGATTGTACGAGTTTGACAGAAATCCCAAGCATTCCTGGATTACAACAACTTATATGTACAGATTGTACAAATTTGACAGAAATTCCTATGATTAACGGATTGCAAGAACTCGACTGTTCAGGTTGTATAAACCTGACAGAAATCCCAGTTATTTCTAGTTTGCAAGTACTTGAATGTTCAGATTGTAGAAGTTTGACAAAAATCCCTATGATTTGCGGTTTGCAAGAATTATCGTGTTATCAATGTCCTTGGATAGTCCAAAATTCCAAATTTGTAGATAATCTTGGTAAGCTTATTTTTCTCCAGAAGAAACTGAGACGAAGATACGCTGGAAAAAAGTTGGAAGCTTTGTCTGCGCAGATCTCTGAAATCTACTATTCTCCAGGGTGTAAGGGATATGAATTAGCGAAGAGATCTTTTTACACACAAACACACGAATAAAACAAGAATAAATTGAAAAAACATGATAAAAAGTGAATAAAAAGTAGATGGAATTCATGCTTTTATCACTTTATTTTTTTGTTATGAATGTACTGTTTATTAAGGCGTATTCTTCGATGAATATGTTTATGTTTTTCCAAGTATTTTTTGCTTTGTCGTTGTTCTGGCTTCTATATTGGGATTTGTCTCTCGAAACATTGATGTTAGCGATGAAACAAGGAAATGGATACATTTTACTTGTGCCATGGTATACAAATTGAAAAAATAATATATTTTTCTGTACTTAATGAAAATGGTCAACACTTTCATTACAAACTCAGACCTAACCATTGCAGTTGCAAATATTAACTCTCAAAGACTTGGAAAACAACGCGTTGAAGCATTCCAGATTTTAAATCTTTTGGTGGATGCAAAAGTAATTGCAGATGCTTATTCTTATGAAAAGTGTTCAACTTCTTCGGAGATTAAAGACCAAATAGAACTCGATATCGAGCGTGAAAAATGGTTCAAATCAGTGTTTTGTCGGTATAAGAAAGAGCCGAGTCGACTTGTTTACCGTAAGGTTAACAAAAACTGGAAACGTGTTTCATTGTCAGATCTTCCTCTTTACAATGATAAGAACTTGTACAGACAGGTGACAGGAGGTTTTCATTGTCATCCTATGGTTTTGATGTGGATTGGGCACATCAATGGGCTTCGTTATTATATTAATGTATGCATCGATGAATGGATTAGTCGTGGGTACACCAATAACATGGAAAAGTACGAGCTTGTGGAACCTATTGTATTGCCATGGTGGGTTAATTGCATGCCTTTGATTAATTCGCATATTTGTGCATTGTTGCGTAAAGAAAAGAAGCGTGGTGAGCCTGTATGGTATTGGAAAAGATTTGCATCTCTTGCAACTACAGAGTGGTATCAAAATGGTTATCTCTGGATTTGTCATCTTAATTACGAACAACGTACGCGTCTTTTTCTTGGAGAAGAAATGCCAGCTTCTGAAATTTGCGATGAGATCACTGATTCTAGTTAAAAATTTATCTTACTAAATAGAAATGTCACGATATGGTTGGTATTCATGGCATGAAGAAGAAAAAACTGGTTCTTGGTACTGGATAAAGAAAGATGGTACTTTTGTTGTTGTAACAAACATTTCAAATACAGTTGAAAAACCAGAAGGTATCGGACCCTTTTTATTTCTTGGTGAAATTCAAAGCCGTGTTTTTTACGCAGGCAAAAAAAGATACATGAAATTGAATATCTGTATATAAAAAAATTTATTTAAATGACGAAACCCTTTCCTGACGATTTTGGTGCTATCATTTATAAATTAGCAGATGACACTATAAAACCTGAAGAACACCAATATTTAGATTTTATGTCACAGGAATTAACACACTGTAAAAAATCATTAAAATGGTATTTTCCAGATCAATTTGTACGTATGGTGCATTCAATGTACATTTTACAATTGACAACGTTACGTAAAAAGTATAGAGAAGAGAAGCTAGAAGCAATTCTTGGTATGAATTCTTCTTTACCAATCGAACTTGTTGAGTATATTGAATCTATGGATAGATCAGTCTGTGAACAATGTAAATGCTTTACGGATTCGTTTTTGTTTGGTGAAAAATGGCTATGTCTATCTTGTTATAACAAATGGTATTCTAGATATGAAATTTAAAATGTCCATACTTCTATTAAAATGAACAAAAAAGTATCACAGAGGCCGTGTGATTGTTATCGAATTTTTATGAACATCATCAGTCTAGGATTGTTTAGCGTAATAGAAGATAATACGGCCAAATTACAAGCAGGAATGGCTGTTGAACAACGTTCCTCTAATCAAATTGAATTTGAATTGCCTGTGGGTGGATGCCTCATTCAGTAGAAAATAGACTATTTAAACATTTACTCACTTCTATCAAATGAACGAAAGCAAGGAAGCAAACAGAATAGATTCTAGACAAGAAAATGTACAGTTTCTGTGTAATGTGTTAATTTCTTACAATGAACGACTGAAACTCATTGACGATATTAACGTTCGCAACACCGTTTTTTTGCATGATATTTTATCTATTTTTGACTTGGGAAAAGCAACGGCTCAAACTTTTTCTTCTAGATATGACAAAGATACACGACAGTTAGTTGAAAAGGCTATTATTGCGATGCAAGAGCGATTACATGAATTGGTACGTAATCGACAAAATGGTCTTCCTCGTCCAAATTGATTTTTTTTACATACTTAAAAGTGTAAGAAAATGCTCAGACAATACCTCTCTCAAGAAGATTGTGAAAGATTAACTGTTTCGGTTCGAAATCACAAATCATTGGCACCTAAAATCTTGTGGTGTTTTCATGGTCCTGCTTCTTCTGGAAAAACCACTGTTGCTACACACATTGTAGCTTTAACAAACGATATTGTGTCAGTTGAACATATTCCGCATGACGTATCTTCGCTTCCATACATTATTGTAACTATTATTACAAATGAACAGCTGGAAGAAGTAAAGCAATTTTGCCAGAAAAAGTATTATGTTTTGCAGTACTTTCGATTCGAAAAAGTTTTTAACCATTCATGAGTACTAAAAATGAAAAAATAATTAATTATTTTGACTCAATGAACATGACGTCAAAATCTGAGACCAAGCGTATGACCAAGTCTGTACCAAAAATGGTAGAAACTCTTCTTGATGATGACGAGTTTCTAGCTGTAAAAAATGACAAAGTTTATACAGTAAAACTATTTCATTCTTACAAACTTTCTTCTTATTACAAAGGACAAAATACCCCATGGTATGATGTTATTCCTTCAGAATTTATTTGGAAAGTAGAAATTTCCGAATTGGATTGCACAAATGTACAAGATTGTATTAACAGGATATATGATCTACCAAAAGTCTTGAAAACTACTTGTTTTAACTGGAACACAAAAGAAAAGTTGTTGGAGTTGTTGAAAGAACAAGTAACTGAAGGAATGCAAATGGTTTTAGTGTAACTTATTTTTTACAAATTCGATTTGATGGGCATTTCTGGTGACTACCTCCTCGAGTCCATAAATTTTTACAAGCCCAATATCTTGCTGATAATTTATTGTTTGCACTACTGCAACGATGACGAGCCCGAAAACTTTTTCTTGCTTTTGAACTATAATTATGTCCATACCCTGTTGCACCAAAATGTATAATTCGTTCTCTACCATTCGAACATGCTCGAACAGCTCGTTTCTTTCCAGGGCGCCATGATTTTACAGGCCTATTACATGATAAATTTCGTCTTGTCTTTCTTTTTCGACTCTTTCTTCGACTTGTCCGTCTTCGAGAACGACTCTTTCTTCGTGAACGGCTCTTTCTTCTTCGGCTCTTTCTTCGTGAGCGATTCATCTTTTATTTAAGAGATGAAAAATAGAAGAATCCTTAAAATGAAATAAAAAAAAGCTCTTTGTTGACAAGAAATGTCTTTCTACGTTTTTCACGGATCATCAGAAAAACATATTCAACAAAACTATGATTTTCCTAATTGGAAATGTACGGGATCTGGCTACGCGATCCCATTTTATGTTTCTCCGAATAGAAAATTATTTTCCGCTGGAGAAAGTAAATATCCAATGAAACTTTCTTTTGAAGGTGATTCAAATACAAAAAAACATGCACAAGAATATGTAAGAACCATTTTTGAAGGTTTAGTTCGAAAGGGTGAAATTCAATACTATTTGTTGCAAGAGAGTCCGACACCTCCAGATCTAATTATGGATAGCCCTCCGACATTTCAATAAAAATGATTTTTTGTTTTGCCATTTTAATCATTAAAATGGCATCCGATTCCATTCTGGATTATTCTTGTAATATCTGTTATCAACGATTTTCATCTCCACACCAATTAATTCCTTGTGGACATGTATTTTGTTCAAATTGTATCCATCAATGGATGATGGCTTCAGGGACAACATGCCCGACATGTCGTGCTATTATTGAATATTGTTTTCCTGATATGAGAATACAAAGAGAACTAAGTAATACTATCGTAAAATGTCTTTATTGTCCTGAAAACATTGCATATGGACAATTATCAAAGCATTTCTGTGAAAAGAAAGAAATTGCATGTACTTACTGTTCTCAATCTGTGCAATATAAGAATATGAGCATACACTTGGAGGAATGTCCTGATGTGGTAGTTCAATGTAAAGAATGCGGTCTAAATTTCGAAAGAAAATTCATGGAATCACATATAAATAAGTATTGTGGTAACAAAGCGCTAACAACATGTGCTTTATGTGGAGAAACGGTTAGTATTACTGTTTTTCAGAGACATTACGAACATCATATTCGCCGACGTTCAACGGTTTTGACAAAGAATTTGCCAGAATAATTGTTGATAACTGGTCTATTCGAGCTATTATCTGTGCATCTTCATCTGTTTTGTCTTTTTCAAGTTTTTGGATTTTTCGTTTGAGAGAATAGTTTTCTTCTCTCAACTTTTCGCAATTTTTGCAAATGTATCCTCCACCTTTTCTGATCATTTATATAATACAGACTCTTTAGAGAAAATGAAAAATAAATAAAAACAACAACATTTTTCGACATGGAGATGAAATTTCTTCCTGAATATGACTTTCCAACTCTTCCTGTTATTACTAATCGACCGTATCTGGACTACATCGATTATATTTATCCTGAAGACATGACAGCACCTGTAATGCGATATCGTGATATGCATGGACGAAACGCTATTTTGTTTCGTATTCAGGTAAATATTAGGTATGAATTATTGAGTGAACTAGAACAGAAGGAAGTTGGTGAATATGTGAAATTCTTTTGGGATAAGAGAGATAAATTGATTTGGGAAAGAAATGCGAAAACGTATGTTATGGTGTACTTCCAAAAGTATATCAAGGATTCAAAGATTTTTTCTCAAGCTTGGGGTCATTCAGACCATTGGCCATTAACTTTTTTTATCGCTGATAGTCTCGCCCCTGAAAGAACGTTCCAGAAAAAATGGATTAAAACCGATTATCAAACAGAAGTACCAGATTGGTTGCATGAGTTGGTTGCAGGAACACATCCTTTATTTCAGCTTGTCTAGCCAGAACTGAAAAAATTCTTTATATTTTATTGTCAAAGTATCATTTTCTTTCTAGTCATTTTCTTGTCATTTATTTTTTTTGTTAAATAAATGGATAAACATAATTTAGTTTGTTGGTTAACCGTAAGTTTTATGGTTGTTGTACTGGTGTTGGTCATACTTATTTATAAAAAAGTGAACGAATCTAAAAATGGCCCATCACTCGCACGATTACAGTCTACACCAACATGTAAACAGTATCCTTGCTATGAAGTAGGTACTACTGATTGTTCGATTGCTACAGAAGCAAATAAATTTGGTTTTAACAGTGACACATCAGAAATGTTAATGACTGCATCTATTTATTGTCCTGACGAGACATTAGCCGAGCTCAAAAAAGCCAAACCTAATACTACCATAAATCCATCGTGCATGATTGATGGGTCTGGAGGTACAAACCCAACCTTGCATTCGTATCCAATAAAACTTGGCAATAGTCCTGCACCATGTAATTCAACCAATTATTCATTTATGGGTTGTTCCCAAGGTTGGGGTGTAATGCCATATGTGTCTACTACTACAAATTATCCAACTTGCATGTAGTTTAACTAGAGAAATTGAAAAATATATACAAGTCTCATTTTTTTGTAAAATGGGACAGTTTTTCTGTATCGATACTATTTGCTGGTTTCTTCTTCTTCTTTCAAGTTTTCTTTCGATTGCTCTGTTTGAGGTTGAAACTGCACGTTTAGCGGTTATTCCTTTGCTATCTCTTAATATTCTTTGTGCATGTTTTTTGGGATTTTTGTATTTTGCGAATAATTATGAACACGTTAACAATCACGAGAACCAAGTTGAACATGCTGAAGAATATATTCCAGTCCAGACTGAAGAACAACCACAAGAACAGATTCAAGAACAAGAACAGATTCAAGAACAAGAACAGACTCAAGAACAACAACCACAAGAACAGACATTCACGACCAGTCAAGCGGGTGATTCATATTTTATGAATGATGCCGAGCTCGTATGAAGAAAAATAACAACAAAATCAAAACCAAAAAAAATAAATAATACCTAACATACCAATCTTTTTTACATGTATTCCAACAAACAGGACTTCGGTATACCGGGAATCCTTTATAAGAGGCATAAAATCCATTCATATTAGTTTGATCAAGAGTTATTTGACGACAGTGATTTCGCTCACAATAATATACTTCAACCTGTGGAACAAGTTGAAATAAGGTTTTTTTGGATGTAGAGGTGGTTAATCTTTCTAATTCTGTATCGTAATAAATATCTTTACCTTGAAATGTAAAATAAAAGGTATCTGAATAGTTAAGAGCTTGTCCTATGTTTTTTTTACTGTTACTATAAATTTGTAATGTATTATTAGGTACAAAATATGTTGATGCACGAGGTTGCCATTGCATTTCGGTTGTCATATCGTTATAACGTAAAACATTGGCAGAAAAAGGGATGTTGACAGTGACTTCACTTCCATTATTTACAGGTATATAGTTCTCAATAAAATCGTTTGTAATATCACTTGGTAAAAACTGTAAAATTTTTCCATCGTTTTGGAAGGCTACAAAATTTTCGTTTTCTTTCCCCATGATTTTGTTAGTGTCCAAATTCTTGATAAGAAAATGATCTGTAAAATAAATTGTGTTTGGCTCTTCTGGAGGAAATGGATACGTTTTCTTTGAAAAAAAATATGGTTTCATATTTTTCATCACAGGATAATATTTTTTATTTCTTAGACGAAAATAAGGACTTACACCTCGGTCTAAAAGTGGTGCACAAATGTTTTTATTATCTGGAGTTTTAATATAATACCCATTTAAGCAGGATTTATCAGCTCTACAAATATCTATACATTTTGATAAGCTACTTGTTGAATGACATGTTCCGTTGATAGTATTATTACAGTCTGAAAGGTCTATATTTGATAATACAGCATTCGGAAAGACGTACCAATCTTTTTTGTATACTTTTGGCTTGTCAAAAGTAAACATTTTGTTCTTACTTTATCCAAAGAAGAAATTTCTTCTTGACAGATAAAATGAAAAACAAAATATAAAATAAATTTTAGCACCATGTGTATGATCTGTACTGAAGAATACAAAACCATTGAAAATTTAAGAGTTCTCGTTTGTTCAGGGTGTACAACTCTGACAGAAATTCCTATCATTCCCGAATTATTATATTTAAACTGTGAACAGTGTCCAAATTTAACAAAAATTCCAATCATTCCTGGTTTAGAAGAGCTTTTTTGTTCAGGTTGTACGAGTTTGACAGAAATTCCTAACATTCCTGGTCTGCAATATTTAAACTGTTCAGATTGTCCAAGTCTTACAGAAATTCCACTCATTCCTGATCTGATATTTTTAAACTGTGAGGGGTGTAGAAGTCTAACAAAATTATTGTACGATCCAGACATATTGTATAGTGGTGATAGTTGTCCTTGGATATCCCAAAATTCAGAATTTGAAGAAAACCTCAAGAAACTCATCTTTCTCCAGAAGAAACTCAGACGAAGATACATAGGAAAAAAGTTGGAAGCTTTGTCTTCACAGATCTCTGAAATCTACTATTCACCAGGATGTAAGGGCTATGAATTAGCGAAAAGATCTTTTTACTCGACAAGCTCATAAGAAAAATGAAAATAAAAACATAGTGTTATGTTTTTATAACAATGTGTATCATTTGTACCAAAGAATACAAAACTATGAAAAAATTGAAAGTACTCAACTGTTCATGGTGTACAAGAGTGACAAAGATTCCTTTCATTCCTGGATTATAAACACTTTTTTGTTCAGGTTGTACGAGTTTGACGGAAATTCCTAACATTCCTGGTCTGCGATATTTAAACTGTTCATGTTGTACAAGGCTGACAGAAATTCCACCCATTCCTGGTCTACAACATTTAATCTGTTCAGGGTGTAGAAGCTTGACAGAAATTCCTAACATTCCTGGATTACAAACACTCTTGTGTCATAGTTGCCCAAATTTGACAGAAATTCCTGTCATTCCTGGCTTGCATCATGTAGACTGTTCATATTGTACGAGTTTGACAAAAATTCCTATGATTCCTGGTCTGCGACATTTGAATTGCTCATGTTGTACAAGTTTACCAAAAATTCCTAACATTCCTGGTCTGCGATATTTAAACTGTTCATGTTGTACAAGTTTACCAAAAATTCCTAATATTCCTAGTTTGCAATGTTTAAACTGTTCAGGTTGTACAAGTTTAATAGAAATTCCTAACATTCTTGAAATGAAAGAAATTTACTGCACGGGTTGTCCAGGTATAAAGAAAATACCTAACATTCCTAGTTTGCAAGTACTCGACTGTTCAGGATGTAAAAGCTTGTTAGAAATTCCTATGATTTGCCTATTGCAAATACTCCGATGTTCAGGATGCAGAAGCTTGACAGAAATTCCTAACATTCCTGGATTGCACATACTCCGATGTTCAAATTGTCCTTGGGTATCCGAAGAAAACCTCAAGAAACTCATCTTTCTCCAAAAGAAACTCAGACGAAGATACGCTGGAAAAAAGTTGGAAACTTTGATTCCACAGATCTCTGAAATCTACTATTCACCAGGGTGTAAGGGATATGAATTAGCGAAGAGATCTTTTTATTCTTCAACCTCGCAAAATGAAAAACAAAATAGAAAATAAATTTTAGCACCATGTGTATCATCTGTACTGGAGAATACAAAACTATTGAAAATTTAGCAAATCTTGATTGTTTAGGGTGTACAAGAGTGACAGAAATTCCTTTCATCCATGGATTGAAAACACTAATTTGTTCAGGATGTACAAGTCTGACAAAAATTCCTAACATTCCTAGTTTGCAAACAGTAATTTGTTTCAATTGTACAAGTTTGACAGAAATTCCTATGATTTGCGAGTTGGAATATTTAAACTGTTCAAGGTGTACAAGTTTAACAGAAATTCCACCCATTCCTAGTTTGCGATGTTTAAACTGTTTCGGTTGTACAAGTTTAACGGAAATTCCTAACATTCTTGAAATGAAAGAAATTTACTGTACAGATTGTCCAGGTATAAAGAAAATACCTAACATTCCTACTTTGCAATATTTAAACTGTTCAAGGTGTACAAGTTTGACAGAAATTCCTAATTTTCCTAGTTTGCAAGTCCTTTATTGTTATGAGTGTACAAGTTTGACAGAAATTCCTAACATTCCTGGTCTGAAATCACTCAATTGTTCTTATTGCCCTTGGATATCCCAAAATTCAGAATTTGGAGAAAACCTTAAGAAACTCATATTTCTCCAGAAAAAACTCAGACGAAGATACATAGGAAAAAAGTTGGAAGCTTTGTATTTACAGATCTCTGAAATTTACTATTCACCAGGGTGCAAGGGCTATGAATTAGCGAAACGATCTTTCCATTCGATCTTGTAAGTTAGGTTAACCAAAACATGCTATAAAATTGAAAAAATAATAAAGAAAATATTCTTTATTAACCAATGGATTGTTCCACAGATTCTGAAAATAATCTGCCTAAGATTCCTGTTTACCGAGATTTTTTGATTCCCAAGGTGATTAAACCTTGTACATCAGATGAAATTCGCATCTTTATGAAAAAGTGTCTCGAAAATTATGATTATATGGAAAAAACATCCGAAACACCTGGATGGCAATTCGAAGTTTGGGTCTGGAATTCGATGGCTACTTTAGCAAAGGTATTTATTACTATTTACAAGGATGATGAAGGCGACAAATGTGTAGAATTTCATCGACAATGGGGTGATCATGATATCGCAAGACAATTCTCTTATCAAATCATCAAGCTTGGAATTTCACAAGGATTTTTCGACAAAGAATGGCTTTCTTGTTCGATCGAAAGACTTGCGATTGACTGCGGTGAAAATAGCTGTCCTGCAACAGCTGAAATCACTGACAAAATTTTCATGAAGTTTTTTAACATCATGGAGTTGCCATATGTCGATTTCAAGGCGTGTGGATGTCAGTGTTTGATTTCATTGTGTGATGAAGAGAATCTCTATCAAAAGTTGAGTGAAAACCCGAGGTTGTTCCCAGCGCTTCGAAACATGTTTCCAAAAGAAGATACATCTGACAACATGGATATCGAGTGTTTGACTTCTGCGCTGTGTCTATTGAAACGACTATCTGACAACGTCGAAAACTTCTCAAAGAGGCAGGAATTTTGTGACATTGTATCTAAACATCGGGCATTTTTGTCAAGTCGCAAGCATATTGCTTGGAATCGAGCAGTAAACATTTTGGAAAGTATACAGTAGGGAAAGTAGAATTTAAACAAAAAACTATTATTTATAAAATGTCAACAACATTTTATACTCTCGATGAGTTGGTTCTTCTTCATCAAAAAGGACAGCTCCGTACAACAAAAGTAAATTTTGAACAGGTAAACGCGAATACGAAACAAAATGCATCCCAATACAGAGATGTGCATGTATATGATCATAAACAATCATTACCTGCTGATTTAACAAAGCTTTGTTTCCCTCCTGATGTTAAACAAAAACTAATAGAAAAACTTCTGTTAATTCTAGAAAATCCTGTAAGTATTATGATGGCTCGAAAAATCATGCATGAAAAAATTTTCGATCCTGTCAATAATATCCAGACAGATGATTTACTTGCGGGTATTCTAATACAGAAAATGAGTATAGATATTTTTCTACTCCTCGAGGAACAACTATGTGATAATTTTTTACTCGGCCAGTGTCCACAAGGAAGATCACATCGTCTATTACAAATCTATCGAATGTTAGTTGAATAAAATGAAATTTACCTTTAATTTTGTAGAAAATTAAATGTCAGATATCTCAACTATCCTAAGTATTTTAGCTAAAAACACCCAAGAAACCATTGGGTTAGATGATCTAAAACCTCTATTAGACGAAAGAAAAACACTTAATCTTTATTGGGGAACCTCTCCAACAAGAATACCATCTGTTACATATCTTTTACCCTTAATTAAGTTACGAGACTGTGTTAAAGCAGGGTTAAATGTAACAATATTTCTTGCTGATCTACATTCTTCTATGGAAAAAGGATTTGATAAAACCATTCGGGTTTCTGAAAGAACAGATTTCTATGAATTTTTGATTAAAGAAATTATGATGCTTCTTGGTGTGCAACCAGATGAATATAAAATTGTTCGTGGTAGTAATGTGCAGTTATCGCCAACTTATATGATGAATCTTCTGAAATTTTCGAGTTTAATAACCACAAACGATGCAAAACAAGCAGGCAAAGAAGTAGTAAATCAAGCATTACCTCGTTTGAGTGGTCTTATCTACCCACTGATGCAATGTTTAGACGAGCAAATACTTGATGCACATATTCAGTTGGGAGGAATTGATCAACGTAGAATTTTTTCTCTAGGAAGAGAATACATGCCAAAGCTAGGATTCCGTGCTTGTACATACTTAATGATTCCAGTAATTCCATCATTGGTAAAGGGCGATAAACTTTCAAGTTCCAATCCAAAAAGTAAAATTGAGTTCCTTGATGACATTGATGAAATTCGAGAAAAAATTGGGGAATCTTTTTGCTGTGAGAGAGATAAGAATCTTGGTATAAATCCATGCTTAAGTATTCTTAAGAATATTATTTTTCCAATGAAACAGAAAATTGGGGATCTGGAAAAATATTCAGACTTTGAAGAAAAATGGGTAAACGGTACAATTTGTTCCCAACAGCTCAAGGAAATAGTCGTGAAAAATATCAATGAAATCATGGATCCCATACGACAAAAACTACTTGTCGATGGAACTGGGAAAAAACTATATGATTTAGCATACAAAGGAACGAATGAACGGTTAGGATAAGTTGTTAATAGAAAATGAAAAAATTTTTATTTTTTCATACCGGAAAAATGGGTTGGTATACACATTACACGATCATTATTAAAGTGAATCACAGGTTCGAAAAGTAGCTTTTGGCTAAACAATCGTCAAAAATTCTTCACATAGAAAAAGAAAATCCTAGGTTGGAAGAACTTTCCAAACGTTTTGAAAACAATGCAGAAATTTGGTTATCAATGGATGCAGACGAAATCAAGATAGCCTTTTCTCAAAAACGCGGTGGTTATAAATTTCTTCATCATTATCTATATAAGGACATCCTACCAGCTTTTATTCATCAATATGTGACTATTACTGCGTATATGAAACGAGAAAGCGATGAATATGTTGAAATGGATCCCGAGGAAGAGTCGTATCCAATCGAAATTGTTCTGAAAGCAGATCAAAACAATGAGCATCGTTTTCAGAGATTTTTACTAAAAACATCAAAATGAAATTAGTTTTTTTTATTTTCATAATAAAAAATGCACTCTCGACTGGTTAGAAACATAGTTTGTAGGCGTTTGTTGAGCACTGATAAATACAAACATACTCAGCAGTATAATCGATTGGAAAAATTTGATCTTGATCATAAAGCAAATTTATATCTGAATCGGAAGCAAAAATCTTTTTATGAGACTCTTACACCAGAAGAACAAAAAGTCTTCCTTGAAAAGGAACGGAAGAATACACTAACACGTTGGAGTCTATTTGGTGCTTCATTAGTTTTCTTGGGTCTGTATTTGGGGCATGATGAACCAAATAAAAAAATTCAACCAAGTGTATGGACAAGATGGTAATCTTTTGTAGGGAAAAAGTTCTTTGGATTGTAACATAAAAAAGTTTTACTATAATAAAATGAGTGAAATTCCAGTAGCACCTATCGTTCCGAGTAAACCTCAAAATTGCAAAATTGTTATTGCGTCAGGTAAAATAGAAGAAGGTTACTGTATTATTGGAGAAGATTTGATTAGTGGTCCTTTTAAATACTATTACACCCTTCCAGGCACAAATATTATTGTTGATAAAATGAGTGCCAATTTATTTAAGTATCCTGACATTAAAGCATTTATTGCGGTTTTCAAAAAAATCATAAGTGGGAAAAATGTATACGCACTACAACCTTTACGCAAAGATGATTACGTACGGTACACAAAAGGATTGTTAACATCAGAAGAAATCGAACGTAAATTCGAGGATCCTATTTCAGATCACGAAGGTACTTATGGTAAAGTACAAATATATCCTACACATAATGTAGCCATAAAAAGAACCAAAGGTGAAACAGATACTGGAGAAATGGCATTTGACATCGTAAAAGAGATAGGCATTTACAGATTACTATCTGAAATCGCTTGTCTCCCTAAAATGTATCGTTTTATTCCGAATAAAGCCGTTGAACTACATCTCGAACAAGGCACTGTGTTGTCTGAAGTTATCGTAACAAAAGAATTAGACATAAATACATTACAGGCAATTATGTTCAGAATAGCAAAATGCTTACGTACGATTGCTTCTCAAGGTGTTATACATTGTGATCTTAAACCGCATAACATGGTACTTTCTTCGAATGGTCAATTATTAATAATTGATTGGGGTTTAGCTGAACTAGATAAAAGTAAAGGACAAAAGAGAACTAAAGACACAGCTATACAAACACTATGGTGGAAGGCCCCAGAAATATTGGCAATTCCTCCTTTGGAAACCTATTCAAATAAGATTGACATATTTTCGCTTGGATTAATATATATTGAATTATACACTCATCATGTCGGTCTTGTTAATGGTGATGATGAAGTCCAGCAAAGACGTACCTTATTACGACATTTACTTAATTGGGATAGATCCGCTCTCAATAAAGCCGATAAGATTAATGAAGTTTTTAACTCAGTAGTTACTGGAGGAAGTGTATCTGATCGCATTCGAAATGTATTACTCACTGATAATAAATACAAGTATAAGGGTGTAAAAATGCCTGAACAACTTGCTGATCTTATTTCAAGAATGCTTGAGTTTAATCACATACATCGTATAAATTATGATGAAATCATTCTACATTCTTTTTTCCAACACATGCAACGAGAAAATATACCCAAGCTACCCATATTTATTAACAATATGCCAGTAATACCAAATATAAATGACGTCTGGATGATTGGTGAGGGTGTTGGAAAAATTTACGAAATTAATTCGAGAATGCGCAAAGTATTATTTTTATGGATGGCAGAAGTTATGAATAAATTTAATAAAGGCTACGAAGCTCTATGTTTATCTTGGCAGTTAACAGATTTATATATTAGACGTAAAAAATCTCCAGTAAGAAAAGATCTGCAACTTTATGGTTGTGTGGCGATGTTAATAGCCAGTAAAATTTATTTTTCTATTCACAGTGACGTAAGTGATTTTGTTTGGGTTTCCGATAATGCATATTCTACAGAACAAATGATTAGAGCAGAATTGGAATGCATGTATTTGCTAAAAGGTAACATCATCATTCCAACACTTTACTCATACACATCTCATTATAGAGGCTTAGTTACTTTGACAAGCGCAAAATCTGATAAGACGCAAAAACTTGTTGATGCTTACTTAAGAGATGATATCTATGCAATACCATTTTCTAAAAATTGGCAAACGCTTTTACCAGACTTTTGATCGCCAAAAATGATTTTTTTGAGAAAAAGAGGTAATTTTCCAAATGGGTTGTATCAACACCAAAGAGACTATTGCATCTGCAATCATATCGACAGAAAAGATTGAAGATTTTTTCCACTCTTGTATTGCCAAAAAGTACATCAGAAACTCCTTTTCTGTTTATGGAGCTTTGTCCAGCCGAATTCCTCAATACAATAATGCTACTGCAAAAGAATTGTATGAAGCGTTTATAATCAAGAAAATGATTCAATGGTGGAAAACGAATCCCAAAGAGTACGAAACCATCAAAAATTGGACAATGGGTCAAGAAATATTTGTTTGCGATGAACTTACTCGTAGTATGGGGGCATACATCATCGGAGATGCACAGGTCTTTTCAGATTACAAATTCGCTTTCAAAAAACCCGCTCTTTTGGATGTGGAGAAGCAAAAAGCATGGGGTCTTGCTGTTTTGACAACCCCAACAGAAGTTCTTGATCCAGAAAGTATTGAACCAGATGTAGTCAAACTAATCACAGAACGATTTACACAGATGTTTCTCGAAAAGATGCTTATGTATCCTTTCGATGAATATTTTCCGCTTATTCTTCAGCGTCTCTGAAAATGAAAAAATATTAATATTTTTTCTGGTAATCAAAATGGAACGACCTCGTCTGATTCGCACATTATCGTCTCATCATTGGGAATATGCGAAACAAATTCTAGCGGAAAAAGGCAACAAATGTATAAAAGTTGGGAGTTCTTATGATTGGGACTTTTGGCTTATTAGAAATAGTATTTTCAGCCGAAAAGTATTAAAATACACCCTTTTTAAGGGTACTCTTGTACATGTTGAAGATGACATGATAAACACAAGTTTAACGTGCTCTAGGAAATTTTTTACCATCTCTCGAAGCGTGTTTTTTTCGGGTTTTAAATATTTGCTTCCAACAACTATTTATCGTTCTGATAATGGAGAGTTGTTGTCAACAACTCGTATCAGAGATATCTCTCAGCTTGACAAGATTATTATCTTGTATTTTGACAACAACGCGATTGTTTTCCGGGAAGAATTGCTTACTGACATTTACAACTCCATACCTGATTTTGGGGAAATAGCGAAGAAAAACAAGAAATTTTTGGAGGAGCAAGTATTATTTTTCGCATTGCAGTAGTGATTGTTAACTTTTCTAAAATTATTTTAGAAAACCTTTACAACATGTTTTTCTCGGTCGTCGTGATCGTGTTCGCTGATAGGATATAGTCATAAAATTTTTCTTGTTTAAATAAATGGATTATCGAATCATAAAAACAATTGGAGAAGGTACGTATGGTAAAGTAGATTTGGTTGAAACAAAAGGAGGTGAAGAATACATTATGAAAACTATTGTGAATGACCAAAACGCTTATTTAATTGAACTATCTCGTGAGCTTAAGGTTCTTCAATATATAAAACCTTATTGCAATAAGTATTTTATATGTTTGCATGAACCTCTCTACAGAGATGGTAAACTTTATGGTCTAGTTTTAAAATACATACCAGGATGTGTAGAGCTATTCGATTTAGTTAAGCACAGGCCAGATCAATTTACTTTCAATGAAAAATTTATTATTATGAAACGTCTTCTTGAGAGTTTAAGCATTTTACATAAGGCTGGTGTTGTGCATCGAGATATCAAAGGAGAAAATATTTTAATAAACCCCAAAACACTGGAAGTACATTATATAGATTATGGCGCTGCCTGCATTCAAAATGACATGACGTGTTTGCATAGAATGGCAGGAACTCCAGCTACTGTAGCTCCAGAGATGTTTAAAATACCAAATGCGGATATTACGTTTGAAATTGCAAAGAGAACGGATATATGGTCATTAGGTGTAACTTTTTTGGATTTGTGTTTCTATCGGGTTTATAGAGGTGATTTTTTACCTCCTGGCATGGAACGTAAATCGCAACAGGTAATCCAACAATATATATCGGTGCAATTTGACAGATTGGAAAAAATGTTTCCTCAATCTATTGTGCTGATTGATATTATTAGTCAAATGGTTGTTGCAAACCCATTAAATCGTATGTCTTGTAAAAATATTTTAAGACTAATGGAGAAGAATTACATTAACGGCATACTTCAAGATGCGTTGGATAAAGCAAAATCAAACGTTATCCCACCTGATGTTAAAATATATTCGACGGGAAGAAAATCTCTATCTATTGATAAACCTAAAATGCCATTAAAACACAGAAGTACCATGCAATTTAAGAGATCAAGGACTTCACGACGTAAGAGTACGAGATCACGACGTAGGAGTAGAAAATCACGAACTTCAAGACTTAAAAGTGTAAGAAGATCGGGAAATAGAAGATCACGACGTAAGAGTACGAGATCACGACGTAGGAGTAGAAAATCACGAACTTCAAGACTTAAAAGTGTAAGAAGATCGGGAAATAGAAAATCACGACGTAGGAGTACGAGATCACGACGTAAGAGTACGAGATCACGACGTAGGAGTAGAAAATCAAGGGCTTCAAGACTTAAAAGCGTAAGAAGATCTGGAAATAGACGTGCGAGAAAGAGAAGATCGAACTAATTGAAAAAATAAATAAGAAGAAGAAAAAGAGAAAATGTCAGGCATTTGTGAGAATCGTCTTGTGATTAGGGGTCCAAAGCAGGATAGGAAAAATGCTATCCAGTTTATGCGTTCAGATCTATGTATTTTTGACTTGAATAAGGTGATAAAATGTACAGATGAGGATCGTAAGAGGTGTTGGGGGACCAAATCTGGGGTATATAATGTTGGTATTATTGATGATGATGTTAGAAATAAGTCTTATATTTGTTATTCAACTGTAGGTTGTCCTGTAAAATCTGAGATTTTTCGGATGTTGTTTAAAAAATTTCCATCACTTCATTGGTATGTTTTGTATGCAAAAAGAATTACGGGATTTAAGGGATTTGTCGGCTTTACAAATCGAAAAGGAGGCCGTGTAACGATTTTGAAAAGAACAGATTTTATTGATAATCTTCTTATGCCACAGTTTTGGAGGTACGAAGAGTTATTTAACCTGTCTAGACAGCAAAATCTGTAAAATTGAAAAAATTAAGTAAATGTTACTTAATTTTAGCATGTCAAAAAAGGCAATTCCTATTAAAAATATTGGCTTGTATGGTGCAGAATCAGAACAGGAGATACATCAAGAAGAGGTTGAAGAGGTTGAACAGGTTGAGCGCGTAGAGAAAAAGAAGGTACGAGGGAAGAATCGAAATGTTATGAGTATTGTTAATTCTGCTTTGAACTTTTTTAAGATTTTTCTTGAGGAACAAAAACTTGGTGAGAAAAATTCTGAGGAAAATTCTGAGGAAATTGTTTCTTGTTGGAATGATCAAGAAAACATGGAACGTTTCTCTAATTTTATAAAAACAAGTTTTTCCCAGCTTAAGCCTCTAAAACCACGTAAAAGAAAAGACGTGAATGCACCGAAACGTAACAAGTGTGCATATGTTTTTTTCAGTACAGAAAAAAGAGAAGAATTGCAAAAGAAGAATTCAAATATGAGTCCAGAAGAAATTTCTATGAAAGTTGCGAATGCTTGGAAGAGTTTATCAACTTCGAAGAAAGTAAGGTTTGAAAAACTTGCAAAGGACGACAAGGATCGATATGTAGATGAAATTAAAAATTATAACTCTCCAAATGCGCCAAAGAGAAATTTATCATCGTATATGTTCTTTTGCGCTGACAAAAGAGCAGAAATTAAGGATATGTACCCAAACTTCAAAACACCTGAAATTTCTAAAGAACTCGGACGTCTATGGAAAGAAGATTATGCAGATGATCAATCACGTAAAATCTGGGTAGATTTGGCAATTGAAGATAAGGAGAGGTATGTTTTGGCAATGAAAGAATGGCAAGAACTTCATCCTGAGCTTCGTAAAGAAAGTGTGTCCAAAAAGAAAAAGGTAGAAAGCGTACAAAAAAGCCTAGCATCCAGTTTTCCAAAGGCTGATTTTAGTAAGATTGAGCGTCCAAAAATACTTGAAGAATTTCCAGATTGGACTCCTCAACAAATAGCTCAGGAAATCAAGAGACGATGGAGTAAAAAAGAGGCTGATTAATTTGTTTTTTCTTCGGGAATTCCAAACATTTTATTGTAATTGGGATTATAAGTAGGACTATAAGTAGTAGGATTATGAGCGGAAAGATTGTAAAGATGATTTGAAGCGGTTTGAGGGGCAGGAAGGGTAGGAGGGACAGGAGTTGGAACAGCAGATTCTTGTGGTGGGATAGTGTGTGATTTTAGTATTTTGTTGAGTTTTTCATAGATGGTACCTACAGACAGTAATTCTTCTGCTTGAAAAGCACCTCGCATTGTGCATGCACGTATGATTTGTTCGATAAGACGGACGTCACCGATTGTTAGTTCAGACATTTTCTTTTTCTTAGTTATATCTATAAAATGGTTTCAAGATTTTTTTTGATCTAGAATAAATGGCACTTCAGGGAAACGTGCTTCGTTTTTATGCAAATATTCCAACAAAAGATGTACCATATCTATTTGATGACATTGTGAAAAAATGGGATGATTATAAGCTCCAAGTACGTGAAAACTATATAAACTGGCTTTTTCCAAGCGCAAAAGACGCAAATAGTAAACTAACGGCAAGATTATTGTATAAATTTCGTACAAATAGTAATATACGTTATAAGGTTGTTCAAGCAACCCTTCGTATGATGCTTTTTTATGGTTATTCAATAAATGTAAAGAAAATGGTACCTATAAAAGTTAAAGACATAAAAAGACAAGAGAATAATACGATTGTCGGTTTTTATAATACCGCTAACTATCCACGAATTACACATATATTAGAGTTTCTGGTTATATGCAACATGCCTGAATTATCTGCTATCTTTTTTCTAATGATTTGTATGGCTATTAAAGAGCATCCAGACTTGCAAAAAATTATTAACGATGAAAATATTATATCTAAATGGGTTAAAACGCAAAAATACCTCATTGACGATCGTTATAAAGTGGAAGAAAGTCTTGGTGGGATGGTTTTAGAAGATTGGGAAAAGACATTTGAAGAACCAGCGGAAGAAGTAAATAAAGATGCGTGGAGCGAAGAAAATTGATTTTGTATTTCTTTGTTAGCATACAAAGAAAATGTCCAGTAAACTGACGAGTAACCCGAATGAAATGAATCGTGTATATTCTCCTGAGAATGAAGATGTTTTTGTTGATCATAAGACAGGATGGGCATATTTGGTTAAGAAAAATGGTGAGATTTGTGTAGATTACTATCTAATGGATTTTAATATGTATGAACAAAATTGTTGGCTCTGTACTAAACAGATTGAAAACCCCAAACACTGCAAGAGGTGTTTTTTCTGTAAAAAATGCTGTATTCTTAAACAGCACCCAAATCCATACATAACATAAATTGATTATTTTTCGATTTTCTTCTATTTCCTTGAAATGGAACTTTCAAACAAGATCAAATCTATCTACGAAAATATGCGCGATGAAGAAGCTGAACAAACGATGCTTTCTTTGATGAAACGTCTCAAAGAGAGTGGTGAGATGAAAAACTGGACGGTTGAACAGAAAAGTACTGTTGGGGATTCTGTTTATAATGTCATTTGTAAAATTGATAACGCGATTGATGAGATTATCAATCAATTAACTGAAATCTATGGGATGATCGAGATGTCTCATGTTTGGTATTTGACGCTTCAAGAGCTCGACAAACGAGAAAAATCGTTGTTGAAACAAAGAGAGCTTTACAGCGAATTTTATATTACTATCCTTCAAGCCTAAAACTTTTTTGTGTTCTTATCAACATGTTTTAGAGCTTTTGCCTTTGCCCTTTCGACTATCATATTAAGTTTTTGGTCTATGGGTATATTTCTTCCGGTAAGAAAGTCTGCCATTATGTATAAACGTTCCAGAGTGTTTTCTAGATCGATGCGTTCTTTCCAGTTGATTCTGAGCATTGGCCAAATAAGTTCTGATACAAATTTACTTGATTCATCTTTAATGTGGGATTGGAGAGTTCTATCGATCTGTTCTTGTGTAATTGTTGATACTGCTTTTTTAAGGTTTTCTACGTTATCGATATCTGGAAATAATATAGAATCAATAGATTTTCCTGTGTATACATAAAAAAGAACACAACCTAAAGCCCATACATCAACGGCTTTAAGTCTCTCAAACGTAACTGGCACTGATATCGGTTGTTTTTCTTCGTCTTGGATTATGGTATTGATAAATTGTGGATCAAGATAACCAGGAGATCCGACAAAATCGATGAATTCAGATTGGTCATCAATTGTGCACGATCCACCAAAATCAATATACGTAACCATTTGTGTGTTGGGATTAACAATCATGTTAGGTGGCTTGATATCTCGATGGACAACGTTTGTTTCATGGATTTTCATAAGCCCAATGATTGATGTAAGAGCAATCATGTAATTGACTGAAATATCTTGTATTCCGTTATTGGAAATGAAGCTCTGCATTTCGTATGTATTTTCAAGGTATCTGAATACGAGATAAATAAAAGTATCACTGATAATAGTTTCTTGTAAGCATACTATATAGGGAAAGCAATCTTTCTCGAATAGTTTAAGGATTCTGACTTCATTTTTTGCTACTTCTTTTGCAAAACTAGGCATTTTTTTGAGTATAACATACTCACCAGTGCTTCTAACTCGAGCCTTTATTACAGCTCCATAAGCACCAG
>JACCDT010053517.1_pt1 | contig 23185 bp, 21 predicted proteins | sample 7446291 | NCBI WGS metagenome assembly JACCDT01 (sample SAMN15323446, study PRJNA562643) | freshwater metagenome | isolation source: river surface water | place: USA:Blue River Watershed | collected 2017-08-17 | reverse complement strand
GCATTCTTGTTCCCTGCTTTTGATGCAACCTGAGCATAGGTCATTACCTTGCCTTCTGGAATCTTCTTTACTATTTCTAAAACATTTTCTTTAAAGGTCATATCTCAGCTACTCAACCATAGTCTCTGTCTTATTCCCATCTACATCGTAACCAGGTTTACTAGCTAAGTAATTAAATTTATACATCCCCGCGGCAGCAACCGTAATGAATCCAATAATTACAATAAGTGCTACTAGTTTGATCTTTTTTATCATGATGTTTTATGGCTTGATTTTTAATAGTGCTTCTTCAAAGAACACCACACCTTCCCTTCAATTTTAATTCTCTAAAGTCTTTGGTCATGATTATACTACAAATATGACTACTTGATTTATGTCTTGTATTTCTTCTTCATATCGATTACCGACTGCTTTACTATTGTTTTAAGTACCTTAAGATCAATGTCGTCAACTCTTTTTATCGCAAGACATGACTTACCAGAAAGATTATACTTCCCCAACTTCTCTATTTCTTTTTTATATGTGTCCCAGCCGAGCATGTTGTAGAGAGTAAACCCAGTCGAAGAAATAGCAAACCCGCTAATAAGGTAAGCATGCTCTCCTCCCTTACTATCCAAATAGTGATACTTACCGAATCCAAATATCTTGTTCCACATCACGCATGGTGACCCGGTAGCTTTAGAATACAGATCAACCAAAGCCAGTGCTTCACTTTCCACCTTTTCTTTCCCCTTATAGTTTTCTTTCAAATACTTTTCAGGACTAATCTTTGTCGGCTGTGTTTTGTTGGTGTAGGACATGATACAAAAAATGGTTAGTTTAAATTATTTTTATAACCAAATCACTTCTTTACATTTGGTCTGCGATGCGGGCACCCTGGCCAGCAGCAAGGTCTTCGTTTTCCATTCCGCAAATCTTCACAAAGCCTAGCAAGATGTTCTTCTTTTGTTTCTTTTTTCTTCACAATATTCACCCAGCAAGTCCACTCATTTTGAGCAAGTGGCGTAAGAGTTTTCCAAGTACTAAGGACATCAGGATTAGAAATAAGAACCTCTTTTATATTCTTAGTAAGAGTATGTGGTAATTTTTCTGTTATGGTTTTCGCCATGTTGTATGAAAAGACACCAACTCAGTATAGCTCATTTTGTATATGCGGAGAGGGAGGGATTCGGTCACAAAACTTCTCGTCGTAAACTCCTCGATAAAGTCTTGCGACCCCTATTCGAATCCCTCCGTAAAGCCACGCAGGTGGCTTTACTCCTCTCCGCTCAACAAAAAAGGCCATCGACTTCGTCGATGGCCTTTTTTGTACGAGCGGAGAGGGAGGGATTCGAACCCTCGAACCGGTTACCCAGTTGCTACCTTTCCAAGGTAGTGCGTTCGACCGCTCTGCCACCTCTCCGTATATTCACAGTGCTTTATTTTAACACACACAAAAGCGAAGCTGAAGCTTCGCTTTTGTGTGTGTCTTTTGCTACTAGCTACCTGCCACAAGCTACTTGCTTGTATCTGGTGCCCTCTCATGCTGCTCTTCGGTTTCACTTCTTTCTACATGCATGTGTGGAGCCCGTTTATACTCATGCTTCTTCTCTACGAAGAAATATACTGCTGGCCCAATTACTGGCACTCCAACAACTAACAAGAGCCACCAGAACCTATCTTGCTTACCTGCATCTACCACCATCCATAGTGTAAAAGCTATTACTACTATGTAGAGGACGTATACAAAAACAGATAGTAGGAGTGTAAATAATAGGGCAGAAAAAATCATAAATGATGTCATATTTTACAACTCTAGTGATTCTGATTAAGAAGCCTACTAACACGCTCAGCTACGGGAGGGTGAGTCATGAAGAGTTTTTGAAACCAACTAATCTGTTCATGATCACGCACCTCACTCTCATCGTTAACACCACTAGGGTCTGATATGAAGATGTGTGCAATAGCTGCATGCTGAACACGCATAGGCTGATGAAAGTTACTGATCTTCTGTAGAGCAGACGCTAGTCCTTCTGGATAACGTGTGATAAGAGCACCTGTTGCATCCGCCAAGAACTCTCGCTCACGAGAAATAGCGAGCTTAATTATCATTGCTGCAATAGGAGCTAAGATAACCGCCAATAGTCCTAAGATGAGGAAAATTGGATTTTTGTTCTCCCCTTCCTTTCCTCCGAACATTGTCGCATGGAGCATCATATCTGCCACGAATGAAATCATTCCAGCGAAGACAACAACTACTGTTTGAATAAGCATGTCGCGATTACCGATGTGAGCAAGTTCGTGTGCTAGAACACCTTCGAGTTCACTCTTGTTAAGAAGAGGTAGAAGTCCTGTTGTAACCGCAACAACTGCGTGATCCTGATTGCGTCCCGTTGCGAACGCGTTCGGTGCTGGATCATCAATCACGTATAGCTTAGGCATTGGGAGTCCTGCTGTTATGCAGAGGTTCTCCAGTGTGTTCCACAGATCTGGGAACTCATCACGGCTCTCGATTGCTCTAGCATTTGCCATCGAAAGGACTAGCCTATCAGAAAACCAGTACGCACCAACGTTTGTTGCGAGACTAATGGCGATAGCTATATACAAGAGCATCGAGTTGCCGTAGATAAATGAAAGTGAAAAACCGATTGCAATAACAAGGAGTAAGAACCCCGTCATCATGAACCATGTTTTTCTGACATTCGATGCCTGATTGGAATAAAGTGTAGTCATAAGATTTAGTGAGGACAATATCACCCGCTACAAAGTACTACTACTTGTAGCAGACTTTTATTTCCTTGCTTTAGAATTTTACTTCTACTGGCTGCTTCGCAGCTTGCTCCCCTTCTTCTAGCTCGAAGAACTTTTCTTCTGTGAAAGAAAAAGTGCCAGCGATGATGTTAGAAGGCACCGTAGCAATCTTAGTGTTATAAGCAACAACGTTTGAGTTATAGAACCTGCGAGATGCCTGGATCTTGTTCTCAGTATCAGCAAGTTCGTTCTGCAACTGAAGAAAGTTCTGGTTACTCTTTAGGTCTGGGTAGCTCTCAGCAAGTGCAAAGATGCTCTTAAGAGCGCCCGAGAGCATGTTCTCAGCGCCTGCGTGCTCTTCGACGGTCTGAGCACCCATCGCTTTAGTGCGAGCTTCTACTACCTTTTCAAGAGTGGAGGTTTCGAAGTTAGCTGATCCCTTAACAGTGTTAACTAGGTTAGGGATAAGATCATAGCGACGTTTAAGTTGTACTTCAATGTCCGACCAGGCTTCCTTTACCCTCATACGTAGAGTAACGAGGCCGTTGTACATAGCAATAACAATCACTACAACAAGAGCGAGAACGATAAGACCAATAATAAGTGGTGACATAATTTTAGTGAATCAATTTCAATTAATCCTACCTCTTGTTCATCCGTTTTTCTGTCTACACATAGAGGTAGCATCATCTATGTTACAAAATCACCCCAAAGTGTCAAGAAAAAGAGACCGCAAAAACAAGATAGTCTGTGAATAGACAAAATGAGAAGCTGTGGTACTCTTTAAACGCTTATTTTACTTGTTTTTTTCAATGTTTTTGTTACCATGAGAAGTACCTATGAAAAACGCACAAGAAACAGAATTGTTATTTAAAAAGCGTCATTCTCTCGCGCACATCCTTTTAATGGCACTAAAGGCGCTCTACCCGAATGCTCTCCCAACAATAGGACCGGTAACTGAAAATGGATTTTATTACGATATAGACTTCGGAAGTACTAAGTTCGGAGCAGACGAACTCCCTCTTTTGGAAGAAAAGATGCGCTTGATTATCGCAAGCAATCTAGACTTCAGCGTAGAAGAAGTTTCTACCGATAAAGCCAAAGAGCTATTTGCTAACAATAAATACAAAGTCGAAATCATTGACGGTATAGCAAAAGAAAACGTGCCAGTTACTCTCTATCACACAGGAGCAGAGTTCTTTGACCTCTGTGAGGGGCCTCACGTCGAGAATACTTCTGTTATTGCTACAGACTCATTCAAGCTCACTCAAGTTGCTGGCGCATATTGGAGAGGAGATGAGAAGCGTGAGATGCTTACACGTATCTATGGAATCGCTTTTGACACAAAAGAAGAGCTTGATGCTTTCATTCTTCAACAGGAAGAAGCCAAGAAACGCGATCATAGAATCTTAGGGAGGCAGCTTAAGCTCTTTACATTCTCTGAGCTCGTAGGGCCAGGTCTTCCACTGTGGACACCTCGCGGAACTATTCTCCGTCAGAAAATTGATTCCTATGTTCAAGAGCTGCGTGCACAATTCAATTATCAGCCAGTTGCTATTCCTCACATCACAAAGAAGGACTTATATGTAACAAGCGGTCACTGGGAGAAGTATTGGGAAGATCTTTTCAAAATAGAAACACGTGATGGTCATACCTATTGTATGAAGCCAATGAATTGCCCTCACCATACGCAGATCTACGCAAGCGAACTCCGTTCATACAAAGAGCTTCCTATACGCTACAGCGAGACGACAATGGTGTATCGTGATGAACAATCAGGAGAACTCTCGGGTCTTAATCGCGTACTCTCTATTACTCAAGATGATGCTCACGTTTTTTGTCGTGAGTCACAACTAGAGGGGGAAATAGAAAGTATTTGGGATCTTGTACAGACATTCTATGCTACCTTTGGTTACACCAATCTCACACCTCGATTCTCACGAAGAAACAGTGAGCCAAAATATAAAGGCTCAGATGAAGTATGGGTAAAAGCAGAAGGAGTAATTAAGACCCTTATTGAAAAGAAGTCTCCAGATAATTGGATAGACGGTGAAGGCGAGGCGGCGTTTTATGGTCCTAAGGTAGATTTTATGGCTAAAGACTCTATTGGAAGAACTTGGCAAGTGGCAACAATCCAGGTGGACTTCCTCCAGCCTTCTAACTTCGGACTTGAGTGTGTTAACGAAGAAGGAAAACGTGAAGGGGTAGTAATGATTCACTGCGCAGTGGCTGGGTCACTGGAACGATTCCTTTCAACATATATCGAACACGTAGCTGGCAACTTCCCTCTTTGGCTATCACCCACCCAAGTTGCAGTGCTCCCAATTAATGAGAAGCATCATGACTATGCAAAGAATATTGTTGAAGCATTAAAGAAAGAAGGGCTAAGAGTTGAGTTTGATACTTCAAAAGATGGGCTAGGTAAAAAGGTGCGTTACAACAAGGAGATGAAGACTCCGTACTGGCTAGTGATTGGTGATAAGGACATAGAAGCTAATATGGTTACACTCGAGTCACGAGATAGTGGAACTCTTGGACAAAAGAGCTTAAGAGACGTGGTCACATTTCTTACAGAAACTTCAACCAATAAAAAGTAACCACTCGGAGCATAAAAGCTTCTCTTCTGGTAAAAAGAAAAAACCGTCTACGACGGTTTTTACAGAGGCATCTGTGACTCACATCTGCCTCTGTTGTTGTTGCTGTTGTTCTTGATTTCCTTCACGTGGTACAACTTTTGGTTGTTGTTGCTGTGCAGGTCGCACCCTATCACCCATCTGCGGGGGGGTCTTCTTGTTGGGTGGTATTTGGTCGTAATGCAAAGTGTTCAAGTGGGACTCCTTTTGGAGGTGTTGCTGTAATGATTTTGGCGACTAGGGCTACGTCTATTCTGGGTGATACCCATCGTGTTTGGGGAGGCATGTTGTAGTAGTCGTCGTTTACTGCTTTGAACTCTCCTTCATCTAACGGGGAGCCAAAGTCGAAGCAGCAGACACTTGTTCTTAGCTGTAACGACAAACTCAAAAATGGGTCTGGCTCCATTGCCTTCTCCTTATAGGGAACTGCAGTCTGTAATACTACAGCAAAAAATACTATTACTCAAGCATTTACTAAACAAATCAATTAAATATCGAGATTCGCGTCCTTTGCGTATGTCTGAATGAAACTCTTGCGGGGCCCTACTTCATTACCCATAAGCATCTCAAAAATCTTGTCAGCCTCTTCAGCCTCGTGTATAGAAACGGTCTTGAGGGTTCTGTTTTTCTGATCCATTGTTGTTTCTTTAAGCTCTTCAGGGTTCATTTCTCCAAGACCTTTGTACCGCTGAATACTAGGCTTCTTGCCAGACTTCTTAATCATCTTCTCCTCTTTCTCGTTTGCGGTATCTTCTGATTCTCCCACTTCCACCTCTTCATTTTCGGTTCCGTCTATCTCACCAGCTTGCATATCACCGAACCCCATATCTTTGAGAACTAGAGCCTTTTCTTCATCTGTATATGCATAACGAACATCTTTGCCATAAGAGATTTTGTAAAGAGGAGGTTGCGCAATATACACATACCCAGCTTCTATAATAGGACGGTAGTAGCGATAGAAGAAGGTGAGGAGGAGGGTGCGAATGTGAGCACCGTCAACGTCCGCATCTGTCGCGATAATAAGCTTGTGATAACGCACCTTTGACAAATCAAACGTATCTCCAATAGCTGCACCCATAGCTAGGACGAGATTCTTAATCTGTTCACTGCCGAGCATCTTATCAAGGCGTGCACGTTCAACGTTAAGAATCTTTCCACGAAGTGGAAGGATAGCCTGGGTACGACGGTCACGCCCCATCTTAGCAGAACCCCCCGCTGAATCTCCCTCCACTATGAAGAGTTCTGATTCACTTGGGTCATTACTCTGACAGTCGGCTAGCTTCCCTGGAAGTGAGAAGCCTTCAAGAGCCCCCTTTCTAAGCACTGAATCCTTCGCAGCTTTTGCAGCCTTACGTGCACGAAGAGCGAGAAGTCCTTTGTTAACGATTTCCTTGGCGTCATCAGGATTCTCCTCAAGAAAAAGAGTGAATGCATCTGAAAACACAGTAGCAACGGCACCTTGTGCTTCCATACTTCCGAGCTTTGCCTTTGTCTGACCCTCGAACTGAATCTCGCGGAGCTTAACAGAAATAACTACAGTGAGGCCTTCAAGTACGTCATCTCCTGTAAGGTTTTCGTCTTTCTCTTTTAGTATCCCGGCTTTACGTGCGTAAGAGTTAACAAGACGGGTGAGAGATGTCTTGAACCCCGTAACGTGAGTTCCTCCTTCTGGAGTTCCAATGTTGTTAGCGTACCCTGCAATCTTGGTAGAGAGATCGTCGATATATTGAAGAGCGATTTCAACACCTACATTATCTTGTTCTTTTTCTACATAAAAAATATTCTTGTGAATTGGCTTAGAAAATTCATTATAGTGCTTAACGAGTGACTTGAGCCCTCCTTCAAAACAGAATGACTGACTAGGCTGCTCATACCCGAGGTCATAGAGATAAAGCTCACCTTCCAAATCAACCTTACCTTCATAGTTACGCGCATCAATAACGTGAATCATGAGGCCCTTTACAAGGTATGCCTGCTGACGAAGGTGTGTCACAATTGTTTCCCATGTGAATTCAGTTCCTTCTTTAAAGATTTCAGCGTCTGGCTTAAAGCTAACAATAGTCCCACTGAACTTACTCTTACCCATTTGCTTTACAGCGGCCTTGCGAATACCTTGCTTATACTCCTGCATGAACCACGCACCCTCATGATGAACTTCTACTTTTGTGTGGATAGAAAGAGCATTTACTACTGACGCCCCTACTCCGTGGAGACCGCCTGACACGTTATAACCATCACCTCCGAATTTACCTCCAGCATGGAGAGTGCACATGATTGTTTCAAGAGCAGAAACCTTGGTCTTAGGGTGAATACCTGTAGGGATACCGCGGCCATTATCAACAACACGAACATACCCATCAGGAAGAAGTGCAACCTCCACTCGGTCAGCGTGACCATTCATCGCCTCATCGCGCGAGTTATCAAATATTTCCCAAACAAGGTGATGAAGTCCGGCCGGTCCAGTTGAACCGATATACATTCCTGGACGCTTTCGTACTGGCTCTAACCCTTCAAGAACTTGAATTGATTCTGCTCCGTATGCTGCCTTTTTTGCAGTTGGTTTTTCTTGTTTTGCTGCCATGTAGTATTAGAAATTAGTCCTTCAATTATAGCATTTTGAGCGGGTATTTACCAGAGTAAAAGTATATAAAAAGTCTTTATTGACAATAGATTTTTTATATTGTAGAGTACATTACTAGCAGTCCTTTCATTTCAGAAAGGCACCCCCCGGTAAACCAAAAGAGGAGGCGACACCGTGCGCAAACCAACCGTTTTCAGCAACATCTTCGACGGCGCTATATCCCTCTACGGGTTCGGCATCGATTACAACAATCCAAACCAAAACTGGTCCCTGAAGGGCATCGAAACATCGACGAACTTCCGTGGAGAGTACCCTCACGTTGTTGAGGCGCTCCAGAATCTGGGAAAGGTGCAGCGTGTCTATGCTCCTTCCCCTGATGAGTTCAATTCGTTGGTTGTGAACAATCACAATTTCTTCAGGGGCGGCGCAAGCCATCTCGCTACATATGCCCTCTCTCTTACGAGTAGTCGGGTACTGTATCGTGGCGTTAAGGCCGACGGGTACGGCCCGATGATCTCAGGCGATGCCTTTGCGATGTCGGCCGCCGACTGCGCCCTACTTGTCGTGAAAGCTGGCGACCGAGTTTTTGCGGCCCACGCTGGCAGAAACTCTCTGTTTGACCGACAATGTATCGACAACGGACAGCAAAGCAAACAGTTCCCAAGTGTGGTGGATGCGATCATGTCGCAGATTCTCAAGGAACACCATGAAAGAGCTGAGGCCTTTGTTGGCTTCACGATCTCAAATGGTGCACACTTCGAACATCCAGTAGACCATCCCAAGTTTGGTGCTTCCAATCGAAGACTCCTTGAGTGGATTGCCGACAGCTACTTCCCCGAGGAAGAGCTTGGGGATGACTTCTGGCAGAAGGGGCAACTCGATATGCTGAAGCTCATCGCGGTACAACTGAAGAAGTACGGGGTAACTCACATCACCACAGATGGGGTCTGCACCTTCTCGGATAAAAACGAACAAGGTAACCCCATCTGGTTTTCACAGCGGAGAACTCCAACCATGCGCAACCTGTTCGTAGCTGTTCGCAATTTCTAGCCCTCACACAAGCAGAGAGAAGACGCCCCTTTAGGGGCGGCTTTTTTTATACTTATATTTCTGTATACTCTAAAGATATTATGAAATATCATTTTATCGGAATCTGTGGTGCCGGGATGAGCGCTGTTGCAAAACTTCTCATAGAAAAAGGTCATGAGGTGACTGGAAGTGATGAAGGATTCTACCCTCCTATTTCTGACTATTTGGTAGCAAATAAGATACCCTGCTCTACCCCTTTCAAAAAAGAAAATATTCCGGCTGATGTAGATTTTATTGTGATAGGTAAGCATGCGAAGCTAATCTCTGAAGAGAACGAAGAGGTTGCTGCCGCTTTTAACTCTGGTAAAAAAATTATCTCATTTCCGGAGGCTCTTAAAGATTTAACAGTCGGAAGAGAAAACATAGTCGTAGCTGGTAGTTATGGCAAGTCCACATGTTCAGCACTTCTGGCACACATACTACAACAAAGTGGAGTAAACGCGGGGTACTTTATTGGAGCAGTTCCTTTAACTCCCTCAACCAATGCTCACCTAGGAACAGCTTCAGAGTTTATCCTAGAGGGAGATGAGTATCCTTCTTCTAACTGGGATTCTTCTTCTAAATTTCTACACTACCTCCCTGAACATATCCTTATTACAGCACTGGCACACGACCATGTAAATGTTTACCCAACGCATGAGGAGTATATTCGCCCTTTTTCTTTTCTTGTAGAGAAGAAAAAAAGTGAAGGCACGCTAGTAGTATGTGCGGACGACATAACTATCAAAGAGAGGTTCTTGCTAGCTAAGAAAAATGATGTAGTAAGTTACGGAGTAAGTAGCGAAGCTGACTATAGTGCAGAAAATATAAAGTACGGCGAAAGAACTACTTTTATCCTGTTACAAAGAGGTAGCCCTCTTGGCACTATCACCACTACACTTTTAGGAAAACATAACATTCAGAACTTGGTCGGAGTAAGTGCTCTTCTACTTGAAACTCAAAAGGTGACAATAGAACAGCTTCAGTCTGCTATTGCTAGCTTTGAGGGAATAGTACGTAGACTTGATCAAAAAAGTAAAAAAACCCGCGTGCTTGTATATGAAGGTTTTGGGTCTTCTTTTGATAAGGCGACTTCAGCAATCGACGCCATAACTCTCCATTTCCCAGAAAAGAAACTTTTTATTATTTTTGAACCTCATACATTTTCCTGGAGAAACAAGGCCGCACTGCATTGGTATGATGACGTCTTTAAAAAAGCTCATAAGGTTTACGTCTATAAACCACCTCTTCACGGAAACACCTCGCACGAACAATTAACTCATGATGAAATAATAGAAAGAATAAGACAGGCTTCGGTCGTGGTTGAAGGATTCACCACCCCAGATGAAGGAGAAAAAAAGTTGCTACAAGAGCTCACAGGTAATGAAGTTCTTCTTATTCTAAGTTCTGGCGGAATGGATGGCTTTATTCCTCTTCTTATACCATCGCTTGAAAAACAATTCCCTCTAGTATAATTAGCGTATGAAAATATTTGCATCAGAATTCGGGCACTCATACGAAACATACTCTTTTGCATATAGTCTATACGCTGAGAAGGAAGAAGGTGATGATATAACAATGATCTACGAGAAGGGATTTCTCCCTTATTCTGGATCTAAAAATGTAAAAAATATTTTTTACATGGCAAGAGGTACGCGAGCAAATATTGTGGATTGGCAACCAACTAGTGAGAATAGACGTGTGTTACGTTTTTTCGACGGACACTTCGAAAAAGTAATACGCACTGTCTCAGAGGTACGCCAAAGTGAAGAGTTCTTTAATCTTTGTCTTTCTTACTTTAACCTAGCTCATGGCGATGCAATGCCCCGCGAACGCTTAGAACTTATCCTTGACTCTGGTCACATAACTTCGGTTGTGGAATATAGAAAAGATAACGAACCTCATGCTTATCTTTTATTAGTTGAAACAGAAACCATATCTCACTATTGGTTTTCATTTTTCAAAGAGGAGTACATTAAGTCATCCCTTGGTATGTGGTTAGCCATTGATCACATTAGAAGCTTGTCGACGTCTTCAAAGAAATTCTTTTACTTCGGAACCTGTTACGCAGAAAAAGCTCTGTATAAAACAAATGTAGAACCATTAGAATTTTGGAACGGAAAAGAATGGTTACAAGACACCTCCCTTCTTAAGTCTCTATGCAGAAGTGACACCGAAAGACATATAGACAACCATTTAGATCTGTTTAAGAAAAAATTTGAGCAGTTTTAAATTGTTGACGTATCTGCTAGCATGATAATATGATCACAATTATTTTAGCTGGAGGCCGTGGGGTGCGCATGGCGCCATTAACTGACACATTACCTAAACCAATGCTTAAGGTTCTTGATAAGAATTTATTGGAATGGAAGCTAGAGGCACTCCCCCAAAATGTAACAAAAATAGTGTTCGTTGTTGGATACTTAGGGGGAAAAATACGTGAACACTTCGGATCATCTTGGAAAGGAATCCCAATAGAATATGTTGAGCAAGAAGTCTTAGACGGAACAGGTGGCGCGATTGCATTATGTGAGCATCTGGTAGAAGACAAGGCCCTCATCATGATGGGAGATGATATCTATGATGCTAGAGACCTCGCAACATTAGCGCAACATCCGTTCTCTATGCTTGTCATGGATAAAGGTGAGGAAGCCAGAAGTATTAAGGCAGGGAAAGTCGTAGAAAAAGACGGGCTGTTCCTTGGACTAAATGAAGGCTTTGCTCAAACAGGAATTGAGACTACGCTCATAAATGCAGCAGCGTATACAATATCTAAGCCGTACTTTTCTTACGAAAAGAAAAAAGTGTCCGAGAATGAATACGGACTCCCTCAGACGCTTGTCGGACTAGTGACGGATCACCCTGTGCGAATAATAAAAACTAATAAGTGGATTCAAATTACGACACCGGAATGTTTAGAGCGAGCTGCAAAGGAAATTATGCAGAATTCTTCTCAATAAATATTGCCTTCCCTCTCCAGTACTTCTCTAAAGTCTCCCCATCACATGTGCGATGCATCCCCCTATCCCTTTCGGTAGACTCGCTTTCATGATAATAAAAATTGGAAATTGGCGCACCTTCATCTTTAGTGGTTGTCTCAAACCCAGTGAGCACTATAATATGAAAACGCTTTTGTTCTAAAACCCTCTTCTCAACTGAAACTATAACTGGGTTTCCTTTTTTGAGACAAGCTATAATCTCATCAAGGTTATCAAGTCCTTCTTTCCTGTGCGCAACAAGTCCGAGTTCTTTGGCTTTCATTACTATATAGTCATGAATCCATCCATTCTCCATGTCATATCCACCTCTTTCTTTGCCTTCATTACAAAGAGTGACAATGTCTGGAACAATTGCACCTTGAAACTCGGCAACTTCTTTAAGAGCTACTGCCCCACACGCTCTAATCATCCAAAAGGAGTCAGTCACATCTACAAATTGTGAATAATATGGTACATCTAATCTCATTGCAATAGTATAACAAACGGCCGCGCTCAGCGTTGCCGTTTGTCTGCTGTTTGCTGTTTGCTGTTTGCTGTTTGCTGTTTGCTGTTTGCTGTTTGCTGTTTGCTGTTTGCTGTCTAAAATTATCTCACCTCCCACCCTTTTTCTTTAAGTGCTGCATATACCTTCTCTGCAACTTGGTTTGCCTCGTCGTCTGTGAGAGTCTTTTCATGAGATTGAAGGACCATACGAAAAGCAAAAGATGTCTTCTGTGTTCCGTCCTCAAATGTCTTTGTAAAGGTATCAAAAGCATCTACTCGGACAACCAATTCATCCTTGTGTGCATCAACAATAGAGAGCACCTCTTCCCATGACACAATACTTGGTACCCATACAGCAATGTCACGCACAATGTGTGGGTAAGGTGAAACACTCTGATAGCGAGTGATACTAGACCCCTGACGTAACGGCGTAAAGTCTTTTGGTTCATCAAGTTTGTCTATAAGATCATCAAAATTAATTTCTACAATATACGGCTTACTAGATATAGTGTCATAAGAAAAGTCTGGGATATGAAGCTCTCGCTTAATTTCAGAAAAGAGCATGTCAACTTCTTCTGAGAATGACGTTTTCTTAGCTCCGTCATCTATGGCTAAGCAAAAGTGTCTTTCTTCTTTCTCGTCTTTGAAAATATTCCCGAATTCAAAAGTGCGGATAACTTTTTCGCCAAAAAGCGGCGCATTATTTAGATTCAAAGAAAAAGCAGCCTTCATCCCATTTGCCAGATCAGAACGTAGGAGCTCCTTATCTTCAGCAAGCCCTTTCTTTAGTCTCACTTCGCCAACGTTCCCAAAACTATATGTCATTATCTCTGAGAAACCATTATTAAAGAGAAGGTCTCGTATTTTATTTTCGTAATATAATCTCTTGTTAGCGAGACCAATGACTCCGTGTAATTGTGGTAATACTGGCGTAAGAAAATTATAACCAATAATACGCCCCACTTCTTCTGCGAGATCTTCTTTGATGCGAATATCAAGACGAACCGAAGGAACTCTGACAACATATCTCTTCTCGTTCATATCCTCTACTATTCTCCCGTATCCCACTACTACCCTATTTGCCAAATGCTCGTCGAGCGCCTCTTCTACCACCATGTTTTTATCCTTAGTTGCATGCACCACTTTTCCATCTCCTATGTAAAGCGACACATGATTAACCCCCTCTCCAACTTTGGTACCTTTCAAGAAACCTACTGTCTCATACCTAACTGTATCTCCTCCAGAATTACTAAAAATAAGATCTCCGAACTGTAGAGATTCTTTCGAAACTCTTTTAGAAAAAATATATTTATCGATCGAAATGCTCGGCATCCACACTCCTTTATAGAGATAACTCACTAGCGAAGAGCAGCTAAAAGTAGTAGGCGCATCATATCGCATGCTTGCATCCCACTTATATCCAGCACCGAGGAGGTGTGGGTACTCATCTTTAATATACTTTGCTGGAATTATTTCTTCGTATGAAAACGAAAGCTGTTTAAGAGTTTTCTCTATGAGTTCATCGTCATACTCTGTGCCCAAAATAGCATTAAGCTCAGCTCTTGAGATACCTACATAATAGGGTACATCCTTCTTTGGATAGACATCTGTCTGCTCACTCTTTTTAGCATTTGGGCATAGCTCTTTAATCAAGTTAGCTGTCATGTGAAGACCTTCTGCTACCAAGCTGTTAGCTATGCCATTCTCAAACCGCTTAGAGGCGTCAGTACGTATACCGTACTTTTCAGATGTTTTACGAGTAAGAGTAGGCTCAAAATTAGCACTCTCAAGAATAATACTAGTTGTATCTGCTTGTATTCCACTATATTTACCCCCTTTAATACCAGCAAGTCCCAGCACTTTCTCATCATCCGCTATAACTAATGTCTTCTCATCAAGTGACAGCTCTTTATCGTCCAGTGTTACTAGCTTCTCACCACTCTTAGCATAACGAGCAGTAAGAGTACCTTTAATACTTCGTGCATCATATGCATGCATCGGCTTGTTGAGCGAGAACTGCACATAGTTAGTAATATCAACAATATTATTAATACTGCGCTGACCGATTGCCTCTAATCTCTCCTTTAGCCACACAGGACTCGGACCAACTGTGACGCCGTCTATTTTCATAGCCATGAAACGAGTACATGCCTTTTCATCCACTATGCTCACAAGCGGTGAAAGAATGGTAGCGTCTAAAAATGTATCATCTATACGAACTTCTTTTTCTTTGTTAAAAGTGAGACCGAGGGAGGCACAGAGTTCGTATGCCATACCATGATGACCGAGAGCGTCATGAGCTCTATTTGGGAGAACTTTTATGTCAAAGACTGTATCATTAGGAAGCTTTACTACTTCTTCTACCTCAAAGGCTTTTCTGTTAAGTGTTTCGACTATTAACCTATCGCTGAAAGCATGATTTATCAAAACCTCGTTTCCAAAATCAATATCAATATAATCCTGTAACCATTTTTTAGAAAATTTCATATCTAGAATTGATTAACGACACGAAGGTCACCGCTATAAAGAAGACGAACGTCGTCTAATCCGTACTTGAGCATTATCATTCTATCTATTCCACAACCGAATGCGAACCCTCTATACTCATGCGGATTAATACCACTTGCTTCTAGAACTTTTGGATGCACCATACCTGCTCCTCCGATTTCTATCCATCCTGTCTGCTTACAGATATTGCACCCAATACCATTTTCAACTTTTTCATATGTCGCATGATTACCCAACGTTGCAATACCATCTAATGAGAGTCTTAACTCTTGAGAGAGATTATCGGGGTAATCTTTTTGAACAACCCTTCCTGTGCCCCTACACTTAAAACACTGCATATCTACTTCGTTCCCCGGCTCTACGAATGGGAAATAGCTTGAACGAAGGCGGATAGTAAGATTAGCACCGAAAAAATCTGAGAAGAACTTTTCAATTACACCTATCATCATAGAAAGTGACGCATCTGCCCCAACATAGAGCATCTCAACCTGATGAAACTGCGCCTCGTGTGTAGCATCTGTTGCTTCGTTGCGGAATACTTTTCCTGGGCAGCAGATAGCGAGAGGAAATTGTCTCCCTTCTGCCACCCACTTTTCCATCGTGCGAATCTGCATGTTACTCGTATGTGTTCGTAGTACGTATCCAGTTGTGTCTCCATGCTTATCTACCCCCTCTTTATCTTTAATCCAAAAAGTATCCTGCATGTCGCGGGCTGGGTGATCCTTTGGAACGTTCAGCGCATCAAAATTATGCCATTCATCCTCAAGCTCTGGACCATCAACGGTATGGAACCCCATAGAAGAAAAAATCTCTGAAATCCTAGCAATAGCAAGCGGTATTGGATGTATATGTCCTGTCATTTTCTTATAATAACAAATTTATCACCTCTTAAAAAGTGATATCTCTACCGCTTAGTATCCTGAAGGACCCATTCGTTGCGACGCTTAGTAAAAGTATCAAATATTGCCTTACTAATAAAAAACGGTACAAAGATTGGGTAAAGGAAAAAGAAGAATGGGAAGTTTTTATAAAGCTCTTGCTTGTCGTCCGATAGCACACTCCCAATATAGAGAACTACTAAGAACATGGTAAGCATGACCATTATAACGAAGGCCATCACTGTCGTATTAAGGTAAAAGAAATCAAAACTTGGTAATTGCGGGTGAACACCAACTGTAAGCCACTGATCAATACGCAGCCACATTACTTTCAAAATATTATAAAGTGCAAAGAGGGATGCGTATAGTCCGTAGAACATAAAAAAGAAAGCCATCGGGAGCGTGAACATACCGAAGTTACCATACTTTTTCTTAAAGAAAAGTTCTCTGTAATCAAGCGCATTCTCAAGGAAGCCTCTCGCCCAGCGTAGACGCTGATAGAAGAAACCTTTTGCTGATGCAGGTCCTACCGTATAGACTAATGCCTTGTGTGAGTTCATTATCTTAAGATGATTCTTATGCATACGGAGCGTAATCTCAAAGTCCTCCGTATTATGTGCCTTCTTATATCCTCCAAGCGCACCAAAGACTTCCTCTCTTTTAAAAATAGAGAATGGGCCAGGTGTCACCTGAATCGCATCGAGTGAGCCGAACGCCTTTCGTAGAAAAACTCCCATCAGATACTCAATCGCCTGCATTCTCTGGATAAAAGTTTTAGGGCTGCGTATATGAATACAAGGAGTAACTGCCATTGCCTCCTTGTTATGTTCAAAGTACCCAACGATAGTAGCTAAGGCGTTTGAAGCAACGAACGAATCTGCATCTAGGCAACCAAAGAGTTCAGACTTTGAAAGCTCTAAAGCTTTGTTCACTGCATGATGCTTGCCCTGTTTAGTCTCAAGGAGGACCTCGATATTTTGTGGGTACTTCTGCTTAAAAGTCTGAGCTATCTCTTGCGTGTTATCAGTACTATTATTATCTACGACAACAATATGTAACTTATCTTTTGGATAATCAAGCGCCATTAGAGACTCAATTGTCCCGCCTATTGTAGAAGACTCGTTCCAACATGGCACTGCAATCGTGACACTAGGATATCTACTGATAGAAAGATTTTTCTCGCCATTAATCTTTTTCTTATTCTCAAAAAGTGAGACAAAGAGAAGTATTTGAAAATACATCGAAAGAAACAAGAAGGGGTACATGAGCGCCGAAAAAAAAGACTCTATCATAGATTACTTTTTCTTAGTCGTAGTAGCTTCAGTTGATGTGGCGATAACAGTCTTTACGGACTCAGGGAGCAGTGCCTCTAATTCTTCTGTTGTCTTGAAACCTGCGTAGAGTTTGTCCTCAACAATGAGAGCAGGAAGTGCCTTATCTATCTTATAAATAGCTTTCAGAGAATCAACTACTGAAAGATCTAGATCATAGTCGAACGAGTACACACGAAGCTCTGGATACATCTGTTTAAGCCGAGTAAGAACATACCCCTGTCTAGCGCAGTCAGCACAATCTCCCTTGTTAGTGTAAAAATAGATAATAAAAACAGATTTTTTAGCTTGCCCACATTTTTCTGTGAGTTTCTTGGAAAGCAGGTAATCTTTTATCTGAAGCAACGAGTAATACTTCTTAAGATAAACTACTGTGGCATCATCACTACCTCTTTCACCTTCTGTGTGTGAAAGTTTCTCACCAAGTTCTGAAAGCTGCTCAGAGAGTATAGTCTCATTTACGTTAGCGCACGGGATTTCTTTAAGAAGATCAAACTGGGTCTCGCTTGAAAGAATGTCTATCGCGATAGTGTCTTGTATCTCCTTTACATTCTCTGTACGCATACTAGAAAAGTATGTTGACGCAAAAAAGGCAGTTACAAAGATGGCGGATGTAAGGAGGAGTGTGAAGAGATATTTTTTAGTATCAATCATATGACATATGATACCGCGAATTAAAACCTGTCGCGTATGTATGGAGCCAGAACTCGGGCTCGAACCGAGGACCTACGGTTTACAAAACCGTTGCTCTACCAACTGAGCTATTCTGGCATTATTATATTTACAACCTACCGACTATTAGTGAACTTAGGGAGCTTCTTATTCCTAATAACGTCATACAATACTAGCATATCTTTTCTAAAATTTCCAGAAACGAGAAGCGGATTCTGAGGAAAATAATAAGGGTGCCTGCGGCGCTCTTATTATTTTAGAAATCCTTTTAAATTAAGGGTTCTGTTGCCCTATGCTAGAAATATCACCGGAAGCTATCACAACATCTTTTGAAGGACGATATAGGAAAATAACAGAGTCATAAACAATAACAATATCTCCATTTTCTGCCTTTTCGAAAAATGCTTGCGAAGACTTTAGACGGTTAGCATCCTGAACCTCTGCAATTTGTGGTTGCCCTTCTGGAAGAAGTACATGCCGACTTAGCGCTGTAACTATCTCTTCACCTGTGCGAGGCAGCTTTTCTTTTGTAATATCGACAAGAAGCTCATCTTTGGTAAGTGTCTGTAGTTTATATTGAGAATATGCGGCAATCGCTCCAAAAATGACAACGAGGGATAAAAGCGTACCGAGTATTATCTTTAGCTTACGCTGCTTCTGTTTTCTATTTTCTATGCGCTGCTTGATAAGCTGAGCTTCTTCGCTAATAAAAGAGCTAGCCTCACCTCCTGCATATCTAATCTCTTTCCCTGTTTTCTTAAAGAAATACTTAAGCAATGTGGCTAATTTCATAGAGCTATTAGTATAAACTTAGTTAAGTATATCACAGCCAATAGTTTCATTTGCCTTGGTCCTCGTGGTGGTATACCAATTACCTGTAGCTATACTAATTGGGATAAATGTCGCCACATAAATACGATTAGACCTCTGGAAGCGCTTTACTGCTTCCTTTGTTAATGGGCCAAAGACACCACTTAGTGGTAAACGCTCACCTTGAACAATATTTAGAAATTGTTGCACCTTTTTCACATCCTCACCCCTACTACCATAACTCACATTAGCTTTAAAAAAAGGGCAAGCAGTAACGACTACAGGCTCGCCACAAGAAGATGTCGTCTGACGTTCAATGTGTCGCATGCTGAGGGTGTAAATAGTGCCAGTTGGCTGCTTTAACCGCATTGGGTCAAGAATGTAGCTCTTATACTTTAATTGCCAACGCTTAACTGCCTCAACATCACGCGCTTCATAGATACCGTTTACAGGAAGCCTTTCCCCTTCATATCCATTGAGGAATTGTTCTAACTTTTTTACATCGTTACTATTATTAGTAAGAGTGGTATCAACAGGAGATGACAACACTACTCTCGAGGGACAAGAGCTTCCATTACCAGTTATTATCGTCCCAGGTTTAGTTGGGATAATTGGCACTTTAGGAACACTAGATGACGCTTGTGGAGTTGAACTTGCTGGCCAATCACCAGTTACAGATGGTGGTAAGACATAGAACCCCCCACCATTACTTCCTCCTCCTGACGGGGTAGTAGCTGGTGTCGAAGACACTGATAAAAGGAAACCAAGTGAAGAATTAAGCGTAAACCCAGAAGAGAAGAAAAGTCCACTTAATGGTTGAGCTGATTGGTTAAGCTGATATCCGTTACCAAAAAGGACCCCCTCAACTGGTGTCACTGTCTGTTGTACAGAATAACCATTTCCAGAAACAGTTTCTGCAGAAACACCTTGCGTAGCGACTACTGCCAATACCATAACCACACATATTCTTTTATAAAAAGCACTTCTTTTCATTACTATGTAGTGTACCACCTCTCATTGCTCATTAATATTAGAAGTAACTTATTTAAAACTATCCTCCCATTTTGTACAATGCAATAATTTCTTTTGGTGATAATGCTCTATTATATACACGTACCTCATCCACTAAACCATCCCAGTTATAATAAATATCTGCCTCTATTGCACCAATTACCATTGGATAGTCAGTAGCAGTTATAGACCCAGTATACGTATCTGTGGTTCCGCCTCTTACTCCATCTACATAAAGATAAATATTTGTACCGTCCCATACACCAACATAATGGTGCCATAATCTTGGATTTAAATTTGAAAATAAAGCATAATTAGAATCATACCCTTGTATAAAAAACCTCATTTGAGATGAAGATGTTGTATAAAATCCCCATCCTTGAGTCCAAGAACCGGTATTAACTTTCCCGATGGGCGAATCGTAGTTGTTAGTAGTCACATTACTCTTTGCCCAGAATGATACAGACATTGGCTTATTGGCTAATTGAGTACTCGTGCCAGCATTAAGAAAATTAGTGGACCCATTAAAATTGACCGCCTGTCCAATCTTACCTCTGACACGAGAAGTGGTTGTTGACATATTACTAAATGCTGCATGAGAACTTCCGATTAAATCTTGCGCGCTTGTTGTTGCGCCAGTTGTAGTAATAGTCTTCCCATCAAGTGGCCAATATCCAACGAGTCCTGTAGAAAGAGTCCCTGCAATTGACGCTTTCTGTGCGACCACCTTAACACCTGCGAGTTGTGCTAACTCTTTTGTGGTAAGTGCTCTATTGTAAATACGCACATCATCCATTACACCACTCCAGTAACGATCACCAGCTGATGCACGTCTTCCGAGAGTAACATTATCCGAACTATAACTGACTGTAGAGAAAGCACCAGTGCAGCTATCGTGTATAACACCATTAACATACCCTGTCACAGTAGACCCTGACTTAACCACCATAACATGCTGCCAGACATTAGCTGTAAGAATAATCGTAGTTGTCGCTTCGCATGTATAAGAACTACCATTCCCCCAAGCAAAAACGTATTGGTTGGTCGTACTATTATTCTGTTGAAGCGTAAATCCGCCCGACGAAGAGGAGTACTTATTAAGCACTGCAGCATTATCACTTTGTGTTGACCCTGGTTTTAACCAAAGAGAAATAGTTACGTCACCTGTGAGGTTAAGAAGTGTCGACGAACTAACAACTATATAATCACTTGACCCATTAAAAGAAAGTGCTTGACCAACCTTACCAATAGTTGGACGATACCCTCCTAGAAGACTTCCGTTATTACCTCCTACACTACTATCAGTTGATGTTGAAGAGTTAAGTTTCTTGCCATCGAATGTATGATGGAGCACTAATCCGTTCGATGGTAAACCACTTGGAGTAGCTGACTTGGTAATCGCTGCAAAGACATGTGTAGTCCAAAAAAAAGTAAGGAGGAGACAGATGAGACTAGTAGCTGACAGGTGATATATTCTTTGACTTTCGCTTCCACCAAAAAATACCCTACCTATACCAACAATATTCTCTTTAATTATTTTTATTACCATCTTTTATGTCCTTAGTATACTATATTCAACGATCATTTAATTCATTATCATACTAAGTGGTAGCGAAAGCTTTTAGAAAAAACTATCTGGTTTTCTTTTTGATCTTTTTGCTCTACTTTTAAACTCTTTTACTATGGCGCCAAACTTTCTACGGTGTAAGGACTGGGTCTTCAGATGGCGGTGATACGTCTTCAACTTCTGAGTTAGGGTCAAGTGCTGCCTCATCTGGAGGAGGTGTAACTTCTCCAACTATCTCTTCTGTTGAAGTCCCGTTATCTGCACTCTCATCTGTTGAAGTCCCGGCAACTTGCTCCTCATCTATAGGCGGAATAGATGGGGTGGGGACACTTGCGCCACTTGTTCCTGATTGTTGCAACATCTGCTGTAGCTGTGACTCTGTTATACAAATATTGCCAACACAGAGGGTATCTGTCTTTACCATCTTGGCATATATCTCATCAAAGTATCCGGTAACAGCTTTTAGACTATGTGCTACATATTCCCTAACAACAGAATACCCTTGTGTAACTCGTGTACGTAACTCATCTTTAATAGAGGAAATAGGTGTAGCTGTATACGTGTCAATAAATGCAACCCCTTCAACTCCTTCTAGTGTAACTACTTTACTCCTGTTCTCTATAATCATCATAATAAGAGATGATGTTGCTCCTGGGGTAGATGATGAGAGAGCTCTACCAACAGAATACCCGCTCTCAATTAGTTTCATAGCATACCCAGGAGCAGATGTTGCTATTGTGAGATAATCACCTCTTTCTACTTCACCAAGTACAAGAATTGGTACGCGACCTGAGAATGCTACAGGGGCACTATTAGTGGTGTTACCTCCAAGGGTGATACCTGGGTTAGTCGAGATAACTCCAAGCGGCTCTTCACCTGTGGTAGCTTTTTTAATGGTTGATATATAATAGGCTGTTGTAGATGTCCCCTCTCTATAATCTTGGTTCCAGACCTCAGTAGAGGACGCAAGGGATACCACCATCCCCGGAATGATATCCGGTTCTCCTTTTGTATAATTTTCTGCTAAGTCCGCGCCTGAGTTAATAGTAGTAACACCATCTGTGAAGAGATCTCCATCTGAATCGATGCGGAATTTAACATTAGCTGTTGAACCAACATTAGTTATAAGTCTAAAAACGTTGACATTAGATGTAGATGTTGCAGACAATACATCAAGGGCAGCCTCTGGGGTAGACGTACCTATACCTACACGTGGGTATCTCACTTGGCCAGAACCTGCTGATTCGCTATACACAGTAAGCACTGGTTCGCCACCTATCTGAGCTGTATAGCTCTGTACTGTCCCTGTTGCTGCTGATGATGTGACAGGAAGATCAACCCAAGAGATAACTCCAGCATCTGTGTCAAATGATAAATTACCAAGTTCAAGTGAAGAAATCGAAGTAACAGTGGTAGAAGCATCATAGAAGATACCTCCATTACCAACCAAGAAATTACCTGCAATTGTTGTAGTAGCTGTCGTTGACGATGTACTAATAAAATCAGCAAATAGTTCCCCATATGACCCTACGTAGGTAGATGAACCAAGCACGAAAGCTCCTGTCTGAGATACTAATGCAAGAAGAGACCCAGAAGATGATGCAACAGCAAACGGCTTGACTCCCGCACTTCCTTGTACATTAAACGTATAACTAGATGAAGTAGCATTCACACCAGAGACAGTACCATTGTCTAAGAAGAGGCCTGTTGATAATGTAGACGCAGATGTCCATCGTGCCAAAAATCCGTTATTCCCTCCAGTAAGAGAGTAAGAGATACCGAGAGAAGAAGTCGCCACCCAAAGAGTAGATGTCCCTGTAGACCAGAGGACTTGACCTAGGGTGCCTGAAGCATTAGTGGAATCATTGAAGAGCCCTGAGAGGAAGAGGTTAGAAGAGTAAAGAGAAGATGCTG
>JACCDT011871250.1_pt1 | contig 23204 bp, 15 predicted proteins | sample 7446291 | NCBI WGS metagenome assembly JACCDT01 (sample SAMN15323446, study PRJNA562643) | freshwater metagenome | isolation source: river surface water | place: USA:Blue River Watershed | collected 2017-08-17 | reverse complement strand
TTGGCGGTAAAATGAGCGAGGCTTGCCCTATCCCGTGAGGGAAGGCCGCCTGAACCGGCGACCGTTCGGAACAAGCCCCATTGCGGGATCGATAGAAGCAGACCTTCCTCCTCCCTCAATCCCCAAATACTAGGGTCTTTCCTCTGGATAGGCCCTGCGCGCGCGCAGGTAGGGACCAGCGTCCCGCTGGTCCGTGTATCCCTTGTCAACCGGTCAACTTGCACACTGGCCAGCTAACTCCTGCCTCTCCCCCGGCCAACTAATCAACCGGTCAACTAGCGGTTCTGACGCGGCCTTGCCGCGTCAGAACGGCGTTTCCTCCACCCACCCCAACAACACCTTCCCCGCCGGCAACCTCGCGAAATGCATCGTCAGCACCCGCCCGCTCTTGGGCTCGCGGGCCTCGATCTGGTGCCAGAGCCAGATCCGGTTGCCATTGAACCAGCATGCTTTCGGCTCCCGATGCCGGCGCAAAGCGTGGCGGGCCTCGCGGACCTCCTCCGTCGTGAACGCGCTCAGGATCGTCCGGTTGGCCAGCCGCTCGTGGAGCGAACCCAGGACCTCCAGTTGCCGACGGGCCACCCGGTACCCCGCGAAATGGAACAAATGCGCCTGCTCCACTACCGCGTCGGCGATGAGCACCTTTCGTCCCAGCGCCTGTCCCTGGATCATCTGGAAGAAGTAAGCCATCCCCGGCGGACGGGTCTTGAGCGGGGAGGGCGGGTTAGGTCGGGCGACCAGCACCTTCCCCATTTCCTGTTCCAGCTCACGGACCAGCCCCTCGTCGCCTGCACGGTGCTCGATGGTCACCGTGAACCCATCCGCCTGCGTATCGTGGCGAATCAGGATATCCCCATGCAGGTCCATCCCGCCGATACGGTACAACCAGCCATGCTCCTCCAGCAGGAAGCACCCGTTGAAAGCCCGCGCCCCCTCGATCACCTCTCCCAGCCGCAAGGCGAAGAGCGTGCACAGCTCCGAGCACGCATAGGTCCGAAGGACAAGTTTAAGGGGGGAGGAAAGATCTCGTTTCATGAAGCGGTCGGGGCCTGCATGGCTTGCCCGTGGCGCCGCCCCCGTCAAGCGACCCGCCCCAGGTAGGGGCAGCACCGCGTGCTGCCCTAGCTGCCTCGAGGTATGGCCCAGCGTCCCGCTGGTCCGCCGCCGGCCTCCCCGTCTGGTCCTCGTTAGTCCTTCCGCCGCTTGCCGCGTCGGCCTAAGCCGGTCCACTGGAAGCCGATGGCTTCAAGTCTGGCGATCTGCTCAGAGCTGAGCTTGCCAGCTTGATACTGGACGCGGAGGTTGCGTGTGAAGAATCCCAGCCTAGGGTTGGCGTTGTAGAGATGCGGGACGTAACTGTCGCCTCTGACCTTGATGTACTCCTCCAGCGCGGCGAAGTGGACCTCCCAGGGGGTCTTCTCGTGGTGCGACCAGATGAAGCCCAGTTCGTCCAACTGACGGATATGGTGCTCCGCTAGCTTACCCGCTTTGCGGGCCAGCCGTTGGTGTCCGCACCAGCCACCGAGCTGGGGCATGCGCAGGCGCGAAGGGTTGGCGTCGCCATGAACCTGGTGGTAAGCCTTCAGTTCCGCGTATTGCGCCTGCCACTGATTTTCGGTGGCTACCGATTCCCAGGTGAAGTCGATTTCGTTCAGCAGATCGATCCGCTCCTGGGCTAGCTCGCCCTGGTGATAGGCCCTGCGTTGCGAAGAGGCCCAGCGGCTGAGCGTCTCATCTTCGATTGGGTCGAACCTGCCGGCATTTGCTTTTCCGTAGACCTTGAGCTCTTCGAACTTCTCAGCCCAGGTCTCCTCGTGCAGGTCCCATTTGAAGGCGAGCTTATCGAGCAACGCGACCTGCGCCGCAGTCAGTTTTCCGGCTTTACCGTAAGGTCTGCGTAGCCGAATCCGTTGAATCCAGACCCAGTTGGCGAGCGTCCGGTTCTTGTGCGTTCGTGGCATGTCTGAGTGGCCATGCTGCAGATAGAAGGCTTCGAGCTCGTGGTATTTCTTGATCCAGGTCTGCTGGGACTTGCTGGCCTGAAACTCCCACACGAACCCTAGCTTATTGAGAGCCTGGACATGACGATCATCCATCAGGCCCTTGTGGCGACGGACGCGTTGGCTGGAAACCCAGCTACCGAGTTTTTCGTGGCCGGAGGTCTTCGGGGTGACATTGCAGTTTCCGTGGACGGCGGCGTATTTTTTCAGTTCAGCGAGCCAGCTATCAAAGACCGAAGATTTGCGCTGGCCTTTGAGGTTCCAATGAAAGCCGATCGCATCTAGCGCGGCTACCTGTTCAGCATGCAGGTCGCCCTTCTTGTGACGGACGCGCTGGCCGGAAACCCAGGAGCCGAGTTTTTCGTATCCCGGGGTCTTGGGCGTGACATGGCAATGTCCGTGCTTGTCCGCGAAGGCCTTCAGCTTTTTGAGCCATCCTTCGAAGACGGAAGATTTCCGTAGCTCATTGAGCTCCCAGAGGAAGCCGGCCGCCTTCAAGTCATCAATCTGCTCTGCCGAGAGCTTGCCGTATTTGGCCTTGTTACGGGTCGCGCTGACCCAGGCCCCCAACTGAGGGTAGCCCGGGGTCTGGGGGGTGACGTTGCGATGGCCGAATTTGGCTCCAAAGGCCTTCAGTTCAGCGAGATGACGGTTCCAGGTTTCCTGGGCTGGGGTCAGGTCGGGCATATTCATGATGTCGGCCGGCTTTCTGCCAATCCTTGGACATTTGTCAAATGACCCACCAGCAGGGCAGGGATTTGCACGCAGCGGCTATTTCTTTGCTCGATCCCTTGACTCCATGGTTAGTTTATAGGCGTCATCATCTTAAGGCCAAAAGCTCCGGTGAGACGCGCCTCGGGTAGGTTCGCGTAAAGAAACGTCCGCATGGTCACTTCCCTCCTCGCCGGTAGACGACCGCTTCGCACTTCTTGAACCGGCCTAGTACGCCCCGGAGTATTTGATCGTCCTCACGGCAGACGCCCACCGATTTGACCACCTTGGCTTTAAGGTTTTTCAGTAGCTCCCGAGATACGACCACCTGGCCAATCAGCCCCATGCCCAGGCGCCTGGCTTTGGATTGGATGACGATGACGCGTTTGCCTTTGACCAGTTCACGATCGCCTTTGCGGGGGCCACGAAGTCCTGCCTTTTCGCTGAGCACAATGACTCCGTCGATGTGGCGCTTGTTCTTGTCCGCAGAGCCATCTCTATTGACGGCCGGAAACTCTTCGATCAGCAGGCCCTGGCGCTTGTTCACTGTGCGCCAATACCAGCGCGTCATCGGGGTCTCGTGTTTGCTCATGCTTCTGTCTTCGGAAAGAAGTGCTTAGCAATAAGCTGATAAATCTTTTCGACTGTCGGCACCACTACGCTATTTCCGAACTGTTTATAGAGCTGCCAGTCGGAAAGGCCCATGCCATTCAACTTTTTCACGTCCATTAAACGCACCTTTGCCGGACGACCGTTTCTCCCCGGCTCTACTTGGCGAGAGAATCCCATGATCTTTGCGCATTCCATCGGGGTTAGCTTTCTGACGTTCTCATTAATTAGGTAAGCACCGGTTCTTGCTGCTAGTCCGCCGCCGTATGCCGAAAATGTTATAGCATGACCGTAGATGCTATAAATTCTCTCTCCTTGCCGGCCCTTTCTTGAATCACCGTCTTTACCGATTTGGCCTATTTGGGCAGGTTCGGCTTCGGGGGCTAATTTTGTCGATTCATCCAAGGCCAGCATCTCGGCCCAATTCGTGAAGATTCGGTTCCTCGGGATGATGTAGTTTAGGGTATCTTCTTCGCTTAGACTTTCCAAGTGTTTTTTGACAGGTGGTCCCGGTGTGACCTGTTTTTCGAGTGCTAAAAACTCTTTTCCAAATGCAGCGATTTTTTGGGAATCGGTAAGTTTAGTCTGAATGGCTACGATGTAGATTCTTTCGCGCTTAGTCGAAGCGCCATGATGGCCGGAGTTCAGTACTACGTCGTACACCTCATATCCCAGCTTGGCCAATTCGTTCTTAACTGCCGCGAAGGTGCTTTTCTTGGGCTTACCATGGTTTCTGAAGTTTCGAACATTTTCGAGGAAGACGACCTTTACAGGGCTATTTTGAAGAAAACGGTACTCCAGGATGTCTCGGATTCTGAAAAACAACTCTCCACGCTCATCATCAAACCCTTTTTGATCACCCGATATGCTAAAAGCCTGGCATGGGAAGCCGCCGCAAAGAACGTCGTGATGAGGTATTTCGGCTACACGACTAGGGCTCGCAAGAACGTTGATGTCACCAAAAGGAACCTCACCAAAGTTCTGGTAGTAGCTAATCCGTGCAAATTTGTCCTTCTCACTTGTGAAGATGCACCTTCCTCCCGAATTTTCACCAGCTAAACGAAAACCTCCGATGCCTGCGAACAAATCGATGAAGGTAAACCTTGGTTTTTTACGGGTTTCTTTGCGTAGAGGGTAATCTTTACGAAGAGATGACTTATTAACTATGGATCGTACTTCAGCCATGGTGTCCCTGGTTATCCCGAAGTCGCTAGGTTTTATTGATTTGGGGTAGAGACTTGGGTGGCTTCTCCGATGGGTTGCCGTGGCCAACGCATCCAGTTCGGCGTCTTTCCACTTGATTAGGGGCCTGGACTCGCGCTTGGGCATCGGTTTGCCGATGTTTGGAGTCGAGGCGCCCATAGTCAAGCGCGGCGCCAATGGGTATTTGTCACGGGGCCTTGTTGACAGAATCTAATAATTAGGGATAAAGAATTCTTTTAGTATGCCGCCACTACCCCAGACTGCCGCACTAAAGCTATACTTCCCTGATTCTGGGGGCGGTCCTATCATCGGTCCGAGTGACGCCGGCGCGGAGCATTTCGCGGGTAATCTTATGGCCCACCTTGCCAGAGAGTGTGCTCAGAATGCTATCGACGCCCGAAAGGGTGACGGGCCCATCAAGCTGAGTTTCAAATTGGAGCAGATGGAGGCGAGCGGCATTCCTGAATTCAAGGGGGGCTTGAATGATGCCTGGGCTGCCTCGGCTGATCGTCATGGCAACGGTGGCAAGGACTATCCCCATGTGTTTGCCCCAGCTAAAGCTATGCTCGCGGGCAGTCGCGTTCCTGTTCTTGTTATTTCTGATTCAAACACCAAGGGTTTGGTAGGAATATCGGACCAGAATAACGATATTGGCAGCTCTTGGGCTAATCTCGTTAAGTCGACAGGGGTCGCTAATAGCAGCAAGGGGGCGGGTGGTGCATTCGGTATCGGAAAGATGGCGCCCTTTGCGTGCTCGGCCTTGCGCACCGTCTTCTATCAAACCTACTCAAAGGATGGCTGGGGATTCCAGGGTGTCGTGCGTCTCATGACGCATCGCGACAAGACTACCGATAAGACCTTGCAGGCCTTTGGTATGATTGGACTTAAGGGGTATGATAAGCGGGAAAATTGCGAGATTTCACTACCTGTTCAACGACGTGAGATGGTGCCGGATTCATTCCGTTCACATCGGAGCCCTGACTCTTTTGGCACGGATATCTTTGTCGTAGGCTTTGTCGGCGGGGACGACTGGAAGTTGCACGTAAAGGCAGCGCTGATCACCAATTTCTTCCCAGCAATTAATGATAAATACGCCGAGTTTGAGGTGGATGGAGAGATGATTAACAAGGCCAGTATCCTGCGTGAACTATCTGCACTAAGAAAGGAAGCCCTAGGCGCTGATCTTGAAGATCTTGTCAAAGAACTGGAACACACCTACTGGTACATCAAGGCCAGTGAGGCGTCTGTGGATGCCCCTGAGGATTGGATCTTAACAAAGGGTTTGGAGAATTTCGGAAAGGTCCAAATAGGAATCGTTCAGGGAACCAAAGATGATATCAAGGTGCATGGTCAGTTGCCTGCGCGTTGCTTCATGTGTCGAAGTAACCGGATGAAGATTTTTTCGAAGCAATACCAACTTCCTTTCCCCTATGCTGCATTCATGATCTGCGATCATGAGCGGGGCAATGAGCTGCTGCGCCGTCTAGAGCCGCCCACTCATACCGCCTGGGAGAAAGATCGAGATAAGTCGCCTCGGCACGAGGTATATAACGAGCTCACCAGGATTTATGCCTGGATCAGAGAAGAAGTCGCGAAGCTTGCACCGCCTATTTCGGATGAGGCGCTGACATTGGAATCGGTCGCCAAGGCGATCAAGGGGCTTAATTTGCCAGAAGAGAAGGGTGGCGAGATTGATGGTAATGATGCAGAAAGCCTTATCAAAAAGGGAATCAAGAGGTCTCCGTTCGTGCGTGCCTCGTATGGTGACGATTCTGTTAAGCTGCCACCGCTACCACCTGTTCCGGTAACCCAGACAAACAAGAAGTATAAGTCTATCGATATTCTTTCATCTTTTATTTATCGAGGCGATGCCCGCTACGTTGTCAAAATTACCCCGAGGGCGGAAGGACCGTTTAAGGGCGATGAAGTCCTGCGCATGTTGGCCGTTAACTTCAGTGGCTCCGCAGATGAAGTAGCTTTCGAGCTGACTGCCCCGAAGTCTGATGATCAGGTAAGCGTCGCCAAGCTTAGTCGCATTTCTACTGATAAGTTCTCCGCCATCAGTGTCCCGGCCGGTCATGCCGGGGAGATCTGTTTCGTCATCACGACCGAAATTCCGTTGCTGAGTTTAACTGCTCAGCTACTCGCACCGGTTGAGCCAGGTGACGCCAGGGTTACGACCGAAAAGAATAAAAGCAAAGCGCGCAAAACCAAATAACTCATGCCCAGTCTTCCTTATCCAGTCCTTTGCCCGATCGCTCTCTTTGAAGAAGATGAGCTTAAGAATGATTCACGTTTTGATCATGACCTATACGGCAAAATTGACCTTGATGGTACTCCGGATGAAACGGCCAGAAACTTTACTTTTACAATCTCCTTCAAGAATCAACGGATCGCTAAACTGATCCAGGATAAGAAAGCGAAAATGTCGCTTATTCTTGAGGCCAAGACCAGTTTGGTGAGGAAAGCTTTTGAACTCAATCCGTCAGCTGATGATTTTGAAAAAGCACAGTTTGGCTTTGGCCCTGTGAAGCTAGATGATTTGGGGGTAGCGCTTCCCGCCGAGGCAACCATCTACATCGCAAGTATTGATAAAATCTTGGGGTATGATCTTCCTGGTGCTCCAGCGTCGATGGGGCGGAACGACGGTGTGAATCTCCCCAAGGGGGCGATTTTGGGTTATTCAATGGTCCTGCCGCTTCTTCCTCGGCTGGAAAAGGCCTCATCCATCATTGAGGTTAAACTCAAGGAAGATCTTCCATCGGCTGATTCTCCTCTCATTCAGTATACGGAATCCGACAAGATATTGGTATTCCTCGACGCAAGGTCCTACGCTGTTTTCAGCCATTTGAAGGACAATGCTGCCAGCGGCCCCGCTATTACCTATGCCTTGGTCATGCCCGCCTTGATTCAGGCTGTCACGGTTGTGATGCAAGCCGGTAAGGGCGAAGATTTTGACGAGGCAATCAGCTCACGCCTTTGGTACCAGAGCCTGGATGCCGCAATTCAAGGCCTGAAAGAAAAGGGTACGGATATTTCCGACCAATCTCTTCCCTATGATGTCGCGCATCAAATCATGAAAGGAAATCTCGGCCTTTCTGATGCGCTCATCAAAATTCCGGAATCTGCCCTTACCGACAACGAATGAAAATTCTCAATAAATTAGGTCATCGAGAGGCTTCCATGTATCTTATCGATACGTGTAAGGAGCTGACCCTCGGGGCAAATAAGAATGTGGAAGGCTATTCGCTTGTTTCAAGCGACTCTCTTTGTGCCAAGGTCAAGTCCCAGCCGGCATGGTGGCGTGATGCGTATGCTGCTATTAGGCCGTTGAATTTTGATCCTTCAGTTGCGGAGGCTCGCTTGTCGGGTTTACGCCTTGTCGATGACGACAAAAATGTCAGCGATTTCCGCGCCTCCCTTCTCATATACGATGCTTTGAGCGGCTTGCCGCCGACCGCTTCCGTCGATTGGACTCTTTGGTCGGGCCTGGCATTTGGAGCCTGTTCCGAATATATGAAAGTCCGCTGGCAGGTGCCGGCACCGGTCATGGTTAGCTTCGCTTCGACTCCGGTGATCCAGGACACATCCGTCGATGAGGGGGAGTCGGAGGATGAGGTCGAAAATAAGCCAAAGAAGCAGCGTGACCCTGTTATGCGTGCCCGAGGTATCCTGCTTCAGCGCTGGATCGGTCGTGGAGCGGGTACTACCGCGCTTACCCGTCATGGGGTGGGGCGTCTTTGGTGGATTGCACGTGTTGCCGATATGGCATCCAGGGAGCCTGAGGCCGTGGCTAATGGTAAATCAATGCAGCATTATCTTCGCATTCTTTATGCCGACCAGAACATCCAGTGGAGTATTGTTCTTCGTCGATACGGTGCAATGTCCAGGTTGGTAAGCGTTTTACTCGATAAGATTGCTGCAGATTATCTGGATCAAACCGGTCCCGAAGACCGTCCGTATGTTCTGGCCGAAGGTAAATCAATTGATGAGGTCAAGCGCTTCACTAAGTTGCTGAATACCTCTGCCGGCGGCTCGCTCTATGACCTAAAAGCCTACGATGACATGACCTCGGATGTCGGGCAGTTCCAGCAAATGGCCCGTAAGGGCTAAAGCTAGACTGCCCAGCCTAGTTCTAAGTTGTGCAGGCGTAGCAACGCTAGGTGGCTCTCGGGCGTCGACGGGCGTAGTCCTGGCGACATGCCTCTTAGGCGGACGTATTCAGGGGCTGTCACGTCTTTGTGGACAAGGATACGTTGCCCGTCGTTGGCTAAGGTCATCAGATGCTCGTCGAAGAGGACGTGGATATCCGATCGAAGGAGAAGTCCGTTATCCAACGAGTTGTCGCCGGTCTTGGCGTGAGAAATGATATGGCAGGCTTCGAGCACGGTTTCTTCGTCCGTTCCCGTGAAAGCACAACGGGAGCCGTAAAGGGTATGCAGGGCTTTCCGGAAGCGAGACTGGCCTTTGCGGACTCGCCGGGCGTAAGCCTGGCGCTTGTCTTCGTCTTGGATTGGCAGGTAGTCACCAATGGGCTCAGCCTTATCTTCGACTACAAACGTAAGGGGGTCGCTGAACTCATGACGCGCCAAGTCATCGCGTAGGCGTGAGGTGTCGATTTCTTTATGTTCGGCCTGATAGTAGTGGTCCCAGACCAATCGGTCGACACTGGCGACACCGTCGAAGCCTTTGGCTTCCACTCGCGGATCGAGAGCCCGGAAGTTCGCCAGCTTGAACGAGATACTCGTCATCAGGCGTCCGGTTTCCAGGGCAGCTTTGATGACCGGGTCGCTCTTCTCGAGGCTCAGTCCTTTGCGGCGGCACTCTTCGTAGGCGAGCAGGCAGCGCATGGAGTCGGCACGGTCAAAGTCATGGCCTGTTTTGATGCTGATCAGTTCCAGTCGCAGCGAAGTGCGGGGGCTCAGCAGGTGATACTCCCATTCCGTTGCGCAGCTCTCTTGGAAATCCTCGATGGTAGGGTCTTCTTCGAGAGCCGTGAACTTAAGGTGACGCTTCTTGTTGGTCAGTCGTTTCTCGTCGAGTTGCAGTCGGATCACCTGGGCATTGGCCGAGATTACCAGGCCGACGGCGAAGATGCCCGCCGGCGAATCTGGATTAGAGGTCTTCTCTTTAAGGAGGTAGATTTCGTCTTCGGCCTGAAGCGTACCTCCCACGGGCATTCCGGCCGGTAATTCAATTAAATGTCCAGGTTCCGACAGGCTGCTCGCTTGGAAATCAGACCAACGGACCTTAACGGCCCAGCTACGCTTGGGTACCATCTTAGCCTTCTCCGTCGGACCCTTCGTGTCCGTAGATCATGTACTTTGAGTCCTTCGGGCACCAAAGAACGGGCCACCAGAAGGGGCCGCCATTCCAGGATGCTGCCACTTCCTTGTCCGGGGCTTTGTCGCCGAGTTGCTGGATCACGTCCAGCATCGGGTAGCTGCTGCTGGCGGTATCGTAGACGGCGGTCTCGTTGTAGGAGTAGGGTGCGTTATTGAAGCGCACGTGGGAGGATTCGCTGACGTTTCGGTTGAGCTCGCGGCCCCAGCGGACGACCAGGTCGACGTAACCAGGTTCTTTGCGATCTTCCTCTTTGAGGTGCTTAAGTTCGGCGTAGTAACGGAGGATAGCCGCTGTTCCTTGCCAATCGAACACGAGATCCCGGTTGTCTTCGTCTTCCCAGAGCATAGATTTTTCCATGGCTTTGAGAATCCGGAGCGCGACCGAGAGCTTAACCCGGACCGGCAGGGCCTTGTTCGCTTGGTCAACTGCCGACTTCTTGCTTAGATCAGGGGAGGTAATGCCGATCTCGGCCAGAATCTCATCGATGTTCTTGGTGTGGTCCTTAAGACGGCAGTTGGCGTCGACCTGGAAGCCGAACGGGAGCAGGCGTTTGCCGGGCTTAACCGTCGTGGTATTCGAGAGGATAATCTGGTTCGCGCTGCAGGGAGCGATGTTCTTGTTGTCATCCGCGAACACGAAATCGACCTCGTTCTCGCTGTCGCCGACATGCTCCCAGAGCGCGCTGTCGCGCTCATGCATCTGCTTCATGGCCTGGTGGACGCGGTTCGTGGTGTAGAAGCGGGTCACGGCTAGGTCGCTCTTGGGGCGAGGCCCGTACATGCGCGAATGTTGCATGACGGTGCTCTGCTGGAACTTCTTGGGTCTCCGGCCGTAGAAGAAGGAGAGGATATTTCCGATGGTCAGGCCACGGTCCAAGATCTGACCGCCAACGAAGATGGTGCACGGAGTCTTCAGGATGAGTTCGCCAGTCTTTGGGTTACAGACTTCGCGCATCTGTTTCTCCGAGTTGACCTTGATGACGCTGACCCACTCCTCGGAGATGGCTCGGCAGCACTCCGCGTAAAGGGCGGCCTCTTCGGGCGGATCAAGCTGGGTCTCGGCCTTGGCAATCTTGCCGGACGCGATCATCTGCCGGCAACTATCCTTCAGGAGCTTGAGAACCCTCGGCGAGTCTTTGGCCAAGCCATCCATGAGTTCCTGGCGGATGCCTTCGACCAGCCTGACCTGCCATTCATGGGAATTCTTGGAGGCGTCGGCATGGATGAGCATGCTGAAGTACTGGTTCTTGTTCAGCTGCAGACGACGATACGCGACGGCGACGACGAAGTTGACGATGGCGTCGACCAGTTTCTCGATACCTTTGCAGTTGAGGAGGTCATCGACATCGACTCGGCGGCGGTCCTTCTTGCTAAGGATAGTAAATTCATCCTCAGGGACTGGAATGAACAGCTGCGACGCGATGCAGGGCTTGTCCGGTTCGTAAGCGAAGTAGAAGTCGCTCCCGATGTAGCGCTCATGGACCGGGACGCGGACCGAGAAGGCCGGCTTCATGGGCTTGAGCTTGAGGCCGCTGATCTTGATTTCCTTCGGCTGCAGATAGAGGGAGTAGGGGGTGGCCGTGACCTGCAGGAAGTGGGCCGTTTCTAGCTCGGAACGAAGGTCGTCGATGAGCTTGGGCACTTTGTTCATCTTCACGTTGTCATCGAGCATGGAGAAGCCGATGGACGCGGCGTCGGCCTCGTCGTCGACGATGAGGATGCTCTTCTTGGACAGCTTCGGATTGGTGACCGTGAGGAAGGTGATGAGCTTTTTGACGTTGTCGTCTTCCTTCATGCAGACGATCACGCGCTTCATGTTCCGTTCGAAGTGGGTGAGCTCATCCTTTAGCGAGCGGATATCCTGGGCGACCAATTCGTTGGCGTTGATGAACGTTTCGTAGTCGTTGTTGATGCGGCTCAGGGTCTGTTCGGCCAGGAGCAAGGTACCCTTGGTGAAGATGACCGCGACATCGACGCCGTTATCGAAGGCCAGGGCGATGCTACCCATGAAGGCGCGAGTCTTGCCGGACTGGATTTTACCCAGAAGCATGCCCGGACGATCGTCGGTCGTTTCCGTCGAGAGGAGTCGGTCGACGACGGTTTCGACGCATTTCTTCATCTCATCGCTATAATCCTGCTGCTTGGCGAAGACGGGGTAGAAGTTGCCGTTTTTATTGAGTTTCATGTCGGGCTTAGGCGAAGAGTTTGGAGAGGCGCTTGAGCGCGATGATGGGTTCGACGTCTGCGTTGATCAGTTTGTGCACGGCTCGGTGGCAGCAGGGGCACAGCATGGCGAAGTCCTCCGGCTTGGTTTCGCGGACGCCGCGGGCCAGGGGGATGCGGTGGTGCGCTTCGATCAGGTCGAGGCCGGCGTATTCCTTCTTCGGGACGGTGCCGCAGGTCTCGCAGACGATATCCCCGGTCTTGGAGCGCTTGCGGGCCAGTTCCTTGGCCAGTTTAGCGGCCTTGGCGTCTCGCTCCGTCCGGAGGTGGGTTTGCAGGACCTTGCCCCCTTCTCGGTACTCCAGGTCCTGCGGAGCGTCTTCGCCTCCTTGACGTCCGCTTGACGGCAGGGGGCTGTCGATGAATTGGGTGAGTAGGGCTAGCAGGTCTTTCCGGTCGGTGATTTCGCGGAAGAGCAGGTTATCTCCCTTGCCGATCCGAAAGGCTTCCTTGCCATTCGTGACGGCATGCCATTCGACGCCAAGCTGATGAATCCCCGCACGGACAAGGTTATCCCGGGTGGGATTCTTGACCGAACGAAGCTGGTAGGTGCTGGTGACCGTCCCCCAGGCGTGTACGTGACGGTTGGCTGATTCGAGGAAGATGATGTCCCCAAGTTTTGCTTCGTGTGCCATTCGCCAGATCTGGGCTCCGAACAATCTTCCGTAAGGCGGAAAGAGGGTCTTCGCTTTGCCGGCTTCACGTGCATCCTTGAGGGACAACTTACGCGGGTCGAAGTCGGCGGGTGAGAAGCAGTACTCGGCCTTCTCGATATGGGTTTCCGGGGTGGTCCAGACCTTGGCCAGCCAGTATTTACGACCGACCGTCTTCGAAGGGGGGTGCTTCATGGGGAGGGGGCTCATCCCAACCGAAGGCCGACGGGATGTTAAGATTTATTCTTATGAAAATATGAATAAGTCTCACGGGTACTTTCCGGGCTTGAGGGCGGCCTGTGGTTGGTCTGAATCTGGTCATGGCTCCGACGGTCACCATCATGATGCACTCTCCCGGGCCGCAGAATGCGGTCCTGACGGTGGAGTTTCTGCGTAATGGCGAAGCTTGGGGTGATGAATTGCCCTTCGGAAATCCCCATTTCCGGTTCGGCAAGGCCAAGGCCCAGGTCATCCTGGCCTCCTGGGATATCATCGAGGAGTACGTTGGTGCCGTGGGCCTTAAGCCGCCGCTTTTTCAGGTCCAGGAACGCTATGTGCCGGGCTCCAGTTTCGTCACGGTCAAGGTCGTCCGCGAAGGTGAGTTTATCAATCGGGCCGGCATCCTGGTCGAGAAGCATTATCTTCAGTTCAGCTATGGAGACCAGGTCTGGGGGTTCGGCCTAAGCAAGGCCCAGGCGACATTGCTTTACCGCCAGGCGATCGAGTTTGTGGCAAACTCCTAAGTATTTATCGAAGCCTGCTGGCTACGGGTTGCCATCGGGCAGGGGAGGGGCATAACAGCATCGAACCAAGGACCCCATGCCCGGCCTCAAGACATTCCTCGCGCTCGATCACCAGTCCCTGGCTGACCAGCTGGCTCGTGACCTCGCCCCGGATGGTTCCCGTGATGGGCAAGGTAATGCCCGCAATCCTTTCCTGAAGGACATCATCATCGTCGACGGCAAGGCGCTCAGCAACTGGCTCACCCATGGGCTCGTCGTCGAAGGCGGCATGGGCATCCAGATGAACGCCGAGCTGATGAACACCCGGCGCTTCGGCCCCTGGATCGCCTCGCTCCTCCGCCCGGCGGCTTGCCCGAACCCTAAGCAAGACCCCCTCGAAGGCCTCCCCGCCCGTATCTTTCGTCTGCTTCAGCCCGAGCTGGGTTATGCTGCGGAATGGAAGGATTGTTTACCTCAGGAAGGTACCGACTCGGCCCAAGCTGAGACCGTACGGTGGGGGTTGAGTTTCCGATTGGCCCAGCACTTCGGTGATTTGCTCAGGAATGATCCGGATTGGATTCGTTCCGCCACCAAGGCGAAAGATCGATGGCAAAAACTTTGGGTGAAGTTGATGGAGGAAATCGGGAGCGATTATCCCGAGGCAGCTCCTTATCATGATGCGGAGGTGGCCGACTTGCTGGCATCCGACGCGAGCGCTCTTCGGTCTGTGGCCAAGCATCTGCCCGGTCGTATCAGCCTGTTTTCGACGGGCGATATCCCCCGCGTGGTGCTGGATATCCTTGTCACGCTTTCCACCGAAATCGACGCCAGGGTCTACCACCTTCAGCCCACCGCGAGTTTCCATGAAGATTTGCGCCTCGCCAAGGGAAAGAGGAAGGCGGGCAAGCATGCGGACATCGGTGATGATGATTATGAGAATTCCTACCCCAGTCCGGGTTTCCCTTTGCTGCTCAGCTGTGGTAAGTTTTACCGTCAACAACAGCGTAAGCTTTTGGATGTGCCTTATGCGATTTCCGCTGAATGCCCTCAGCCTCAATACCAGGCGACGGTGCTGGGAGAATTGAAGCGTTCGATCAACCAGTTCGATCAAGAGGGCGTCACCTTCGGACCCGTCGAGGATGCTTCAGTCTCGATTCATCGGTGCCATGGACCGCGGCGCGAAGTGGAAGTGTTACGCGATGAACTCCTGAAGCTGTTTGCGGCGGACCCGAAACTCAAGCAAGGCGACATCCTGATTCTTTCCCCTGAACCTGAGCTGTATGCTCCGATGATCGAAGGCGTACTGGGTAGCATGGAGGCCATCTTTGCCCATCGTCGCCCTGGACCCGGCTATCGTGGGCAGGGCTTCAAGGTGCGGACGGCAGGGTTGCTTGGTGCTAAAAACTCACCTTTCGGAGCCCTGGTGAAATTACTGGCGGAGTTGCCGCTTGGACGGGTAGGTGCCGATGAGATCTTTGAGCTGCTTGGCATGACGGCGATCCAGGCGAAGCTAAAGTGGGACGTCTCCCGGCTTGGGCTGGCACGTCGCTGGTTTGAAAACGCTCCTTTTTACTGGGGCCTCAATCGCGACCACCGTACCTTTTACCTTAGCCAGGGTAGCGTGATTGATGCGGAGGTGTTGAAGTCAGCTTCACAACTTACCGAGGTCGGTACCTTCGATGATTTTATCCGCCGCGTAGCCTTGGGCGCTGCTATGGGCGGTAAGCCTCGCGTGGCCAGCTGCCCAGGCCTGCATGATGGTGGCAAGACTTTGCCCTTGGATGGGGTCGAAGGGCAGGAAGGCCTGCGCTTTGCACATGAGCTTTTGGAGGTGCTGGGCAAGGTCAGGCTTTGGCTGGACTTCGCCTTGCGTAACCACGACGGGCCTCAGGCGCTTGGCGCATGGCTGGATGCTTTCTCGGAACTTGGCGGCGCCTTGCTCCCACGAGACAAGGATTATGCCAAGCAATATAGCGAATTCCGCCTCGCGCTCTCCCGGATGCGTAAGCAGGGGGAACTCTTCGCCAAGCTTCAGAATTCGCCCCTCCTGGTCTCTCGCCATCTCTTCGTGAAGATGTTGCTCGATCAATGCGACTTTGCGTCGGGGACGGGACAATTCATGACGGGCGATCTAACCGTGACTTCGCTCAAGTCCGCGTCGATTCATCCCGCCAAGGTCATCGTGATGCTGGGGATGAATGACGGATCTTTTCCGCACGCCCAGCGCTCACCCGGACCGGAGATCGCTGACGGGGAGACGCGTGCCCGGGCCGCGGTCATGGCCAAGGAGTCGACGTCGATGCATGCCTTCCTGCTGGCCGTCCTGGCGGCCGAATCCAAGGTCATCGTCACATTTGATGGCTACGTGGGGTCGACCGGTAAGAGGGCTGCCTCCGCCTTGCCCGTGGAGCTGCTTCGGCATGCTTGCCGAAAGATCAATCCCTCCTTCCGCATCACCGTCCACGGGTTGGAAGCTTACCTGCCGCCGGCAGAGCTCGAAACCGAGCACCAGCAGCGGGAGGTGCGGGAGCTGGCTTCTTATGACCTTCAGGCCAAGCGACTGCACGATGCCTTGCCGTCTGAACTCCGGACTCCGGCGGCGGGAAGCGAGGTTTCGGTCGATCCCGAGACTTTGACTATCGAGGAATTTATCCAGTTCTGGAAAGAGCCCAGCCGGTTTGCCTTGAAGGCGCACTCGGCCCGGGTGCCTTACGGTGATGAATCGCTCGACAGCGATGAGCCGATGGAAGACGGGGCTTTCGAGAAGAGCGCGGCCCTGCGGTGGTTGAAGCAGTCGCGTCGTGAGCAGGTGCCGAAGCTTGACTGGAGCCTTGCCCAGCTCAGCGGACGATTCCCTTCCGGCGGGAAGGGGGAGGAAATGTTCGAGCAGCTGAAGAGCGAATCGGTGGAAGAACATGACGCGATCAAGCGCTATATCTGCGAGATCGCGGCAACGGGTGCGGAGCTTCCGAAAGTCATGCACGGTGCGAAGGATCGGTCTTTCCTTCCTTATCTGGCCCCAGCGGTAAGTCCCTCGAAGCTCATCATCCAGTTTTTCGATAAACCTGATGAGACGGGCTTGGTGCGTGCCTTGGCGCTTTGGGCCAGGGCTTCCAAGGAGTATCCGGAGCTGAAAGAAATCTACCTCGTCGGCTTTGGCTCGAAGCCCGATACGGCCAGCGCGACCATGCTCAAGGTGCTGAAAGGAGCTGACGAGTTGCGTGCGGGCTTCGCGAACTTCGGAAGATCCGCGCTTCACCCGACTCAACCCATGTTCATCAAGTTGCTGACGAAGGCGATCTGGGAGCGTATTCCCAAGTCTAAAACCAAGGAGGAAGACCGATATCCTTCGGTCAAGCTTGACCAAAAGGATGTGACCGGAACTCACGCCAGGCTTGGTTCCGGGGCCGTCGATCTGCTTATTCCGGAGGAGTTCGGCATGGTCGACTTCTGCAAGCAAGTCGACGACATGTTGGTGATCGATGGAATCCAATACTTTACCGACACTATGGTTCGTGAGAGCTTATCTACGACTTCTTCAGTGGATGATGAAAATGAAGCTGAAAACGAATGACCACTGACGAATCCAGAAGAAAGGAATTCCGCATCGCGGGAGAGCAGGCTTTTGACCTATCTCCCGGGTTTCGCGTCATCGAGGCCGGTGCCGGCTCGGGGAAGACCTATAGCCTCACCTATCTCGTCATGCGCTTAGTGGCGGAGAGGGGCTGTGGCATCGAAAAGATCCTGCTGGTAACTTTCACGGAGGCTGCGGCCTTGGAGTTGCGTCAGCGACTGCGCGAACTGTTCGAGGAAATCGATGGAGGCAAGTTGGAGCGATACCACGCCCGGGATGGTGAATTTGCGAATGTCGACGGTTCGCCTAACTCGAAAGCCATTGATGCCTTTGCTGACAGCGCGGCCGACCTGGACCTTATTCTGGACAGGAAGAATTCCGTGGAATATGCCCTGCGACGTCAGCGTCTGGCGCAAGCCTTGGTGCGGATGGGCGGTATGACGGTGACGACGATCCATGGATTCTGCCAGATGGCCATGGCCGAACACTCGGTCAACGCAGGGTTCGAGGCGGTCGAGGGCGTACCCGTCGACGCCGCTGAAATCGCTGAAATGATCGCAAGAGACTATCTGCGGGTGTTCAGCCTTATTTCCGGTGGTAGTCCCATTCCGAAATTAGGGGAAGTCGTCCGTGCGGTGCGCATTCGCCTGGGCGACCCTGATTGTGAAATTAACGCGTTGGTCAAGGGGAAGGAGGGCGTGACTAAATTTCCCCGGCTGGAGGATTTCATCAAAGAACGTCGTGTCTTGAATCCGGTGGTCACGTTCGACGACTTGATCCTGAATTTCGAACGTCGACTCGTTGATGTAAGAGATCCGCGCTCCAAGAAGCTGACGGAATTGGTGCGGGACAGGTACCAAGCCTGTTTCATCGATGAATCACAGGACAATGATACGCATCAATGGGGTGTTTTCCGGCATCTGTTCGTCGGCTCACCTGATGATGGGAAGTTTCAGAAGGCTGAGGGCAAGTTGCTGGTGATGGTCGGAGATCCCAAGCAAGCCATCTATGGATTCCGCGGGGCAGATATTCGTACTTATAGAGAAGCGGTCGAAGAGGCGCGCGAACCCAATGTCTACACGCTACCCTACAATTTCCGGTCGACTCCAGGCATGATCGAGGGCTTTAACGCCATCTTCTCTCTAAAGAATCAGGTTACGCGGCAGAACTTTTTTGGCTTTGAGATCAGTGCCGGCGGGGCGGTGGAGGGTATTGCCTTTGAGTCTGCCAGATGGAAAAAGCCGAAGGAAGAGTTGCCCGGAAAGCCGATCTGGGTCGTCAAAGGCTACCGACCCTTTCAAGTCGCCCGCGAAGTCAGCCGACAGTTGAAAGACATCAAGCCAGGGCAGACCATCGGAGTGCTCGTGCGATCGAACGCCGATGCCGATGAAGTCCATCGCGCCTTGGTAACGGAAGGTATCTCGGCGGCGCTGGAGTCGACGCAGTCGGTTTTTGACACACGGGCGGCTTATCTGGCTGGTTTGCTTCTGTCCGCGGTGCTGAAGCCGGAGGATACCGGACTCAGGAGGGCGCTTTTCTTGGCGCGTCCCGCGCTCTTTTGGCCGCCTGGCGAAGCCCGTAAGCAGACTGCCCCCGGGGTCCAGACCATCCGTGGCCTCGGGCCAGATCCAGTAGATCAGCAGGCCCAGGCGGATGTCGCTGCCTGGCTTGCGGATTGCCGTACCGCTTGGGTGAAGCGTGGATTCACGGCTTGTTGGGAAATGCTCTCCCGGACTGCTCCGCGTGCGAAGAAGTCCATGCTCGGGCAGGGCGAAGAGGGCCGGAGGGTGATTTCGGTCATGGACTCCCTCAGCCACTCGCTTTTTCGCGCCCGTTTGCTGATCGATTGGAATCATCTCGGCGAATTATTATCGGAGCGCCAGGCCGCTCGAAAACTCGACCCTCACCAGCTTGTCAGATTCCTTTCCGTTAAAATCAAGGAGGGGGGGAATAATGATGACGACTCGGAGGCTTCTTTGACGGAATCACTCAGACCTGAATCAGAAAAGCCCCAGGTCGTCGTCCAGACCGTGCATAAATCGAAAGGTCTGGAATATGACATCGTCATTTTGCTCAATAAGAGAGGCAAGGGTGCGGATACGTCCCCCAATGCGCCCGGGACGGTCCTCAAGCCGCAAGGCCAGAATAACGGCGTGCTCTACGCTGGTAGTAAGCATGACGCACTTTTTCAGGAACAGAATCGCAAGGAGGCTGCCCGGCTTCTTTATGTGGCGATTACCCGCGCGAAGAAGCGCATCGTGCTGCTGTCTCCGGATGATGATTTTGTGCCGAAGGAGCCAACCAAGCCCAAGGGTAAAGCTCAGCGGAAGCCGCCGGCCTACTATGGATTCTTTGCCGTGCTTTGGTCGCTCGGCGTGAATCCCTGCACCTTAGAGATCGATGAACGGCACCCGGATGTCGCTGCTGCGAAGGGCGAATCGCCGGCTAATTTTTCGGCCCTGAAAGAAAAGCTCTCGCAATTCATCCAGTCGGTTGAGCCTGCACCTAAGGCGGAAAAGGTCGCGCCCCCTGTGGTGGATGACGGCTTACGATTCCATGTCTTCGATTCAGCCCGAGGCGCCCAGGGGGATGAGTCCACGGTTGATGGCGATGAGTCCAAGCCGGTCTCGATCAATCAGCGTGTCTATCACGCTCGAGGTAGCACGAGTTTCTCCGGTCTCTCCAAGGGCCGTCACGATGAAGGCGACGGTCACTTTGATGGTGAGGGTAAGGCGCCAAGATCCGAGGATGCGGGTAAAGATCTTTGTCTGCCGGAAAAGCTCAAGGGCGCCTACTTCGGTACGTTCATCCATGAGTTGCTGGAAGACCTTGATTTCGCGAAAGCTGCCATTCCTGCTCATCCGGAGGTCCGAAAGTTCATCGAAGACAGGCTGGAACGTTCAGGGTTGGTCGCTCGCGGGGCGCCCGACAACCAATTTGAATCAACGCTCAGCCAGCTTTCCCGGTCAGTGCATCTTTGGATGACCATGAAGCTCACTCCGCGCGTGCCCGGCGCGCATGAGCCCTTCAGCTTGGCTGAAATCGCCCCGGAGCAGAAGTTGAATGAGGTGAGATTCGCCATGAAAGCCAATTGGGGGTATGACCAGGGATCCGGACGTCATAAGGCGGACCTGTTAGCGGATGCTTTCGCCCGTCATTATAAGACGGCCGACGGCAAGGAGACTCCGCTTTGTAGCCTCAAGCTAGGTAAGGATCATACGATCGGCTTGCTCATCGGGACCATCGACCTGGCGTTTTCTCATGGCAAGAGTTTGGCCAAGCTGGCCGGCGTCAGTGACCGCTTCTTCGTCATCGATTGGAAAACGAATCACCTTGGTGGTAAGCCGGCTGACTATGACGTCGACGGCCTGAACTCCGGTATCGTCGGTAATCTTTATCATGCGCAGTATGTGTTCTATGTCGCCGCCTTGGATCAATACCTTTCCCAGGTGCTCGGTCCCGACCGTTGGTGCTATGATTTCCGCCAAGCCAAGCCAGGTCAGGCTTCGTTCGGCGGGGTCTATTATCTTTTCCTCCGTGGCTGCGGGAGCGCCTTGGAGCAACATCCTGACTATGGGGTGCACTACGATCTGCCATCCGTCGACCTGGTGCGCGAAGTTCAGGCCATCCTTGGAGGAGATGTCCGATGAGTTCTGAGTATAAAGGTAAGGAGCCAGACGACGACGTGGTTGCTTCCTCCTTGGCGAGTGCCCTGGTGAAGTCCCTGGGTTTGGCCGAAAACCCGCCTTCGGCTCTCGTAGACGCATATCTTGCCGTACTCCGCGGCGGTGCCTGTGCCGAAGTCAGGCAGGAGCTGGAGGCTCTAGCTTCTTCGTTGGATCCTCGGCTGGCTTCCGGCGACCCACGGGAAGATGATACGCCTTTGGTGCTGAGGGCAGATGTGACGCCTGGTCGTACCCTGGCATATTTGCGTGTGATGGATGATGCGGAGAAGAAGTTCGAATCATATGTCCGCGAACTCTTCGTTGCCCGCGCGCAGCCGTGGGTCCTGGATGAGCAGGCGGACTACCTGGTCAACTTGAGGTTGGATGAAGGAGAGCCTGAGTCTCAGAAGCTTAAGGCACTTCGAACCTTTGCGTGCCAACGCTCAATGGTGCTCACTGGCGGGCCTGGGACCGGAAAGACCTATGCTTTACGCGCATTGCTGTGGGTCGGGTGTTCGGCCGGGGCTATTGCGCCTGAAGACTTCAGATTGCTTGCCCCGACTAATCGTGGAGCCCGCGAGATGGCGCGGACATTGCAGGAAACTTTGGCCGACCTCCGGGAGACTCCTTGGGAGCTGGCGGCTAAGTCTTTGCTCCGTAGGTTGCCTGCTCCGATGACGATTCACCGCGCGCTGCTGAATCGAGACGATCTTGCCCAGGCCAGGTGCGTCGTGGTCGACGAAGCCTCCATGGTCGACCTTGTACTGTTTAGCCGACTGCTGGAATCATTAGATCGCACCAATGCCTCGTTGCTAATCGTCGGGGATCCTGACCAATTGCCGTCGGTGGACGTCGGCACGGTCTTGGCTGACCTCTGCCATCCGTCGGTCTTCTTCTCGGCCCATTCGACCATCAGGCTCTCTGGATCTAAGCGAAACAAGAATAAGGCAGTCATTGATCTGGCGGATTCCGTCCGCAGCGGAAAGCCTGAGGCCCTGGTGGAATCTGGGCGCTGCCGCAATTTGGACTTGGAAGCTATCCTTCAGGACGTTTGTGCAGACAAGGCACCTTTTGCACGTCTACGCGACTTGGCAAAGGGTACCGAAAGTGGATGGCAGACATCCGCGCTCTCGTTGGTCAAGAAGCTCCGGGTTCTCTGCTCGTTGAAGGTCGGACCGCTGGGGTCTTCCAAGCTTTCGAACGCTATCATGCGTAAGCTGGGGATGTCTTCGCCCGACGATGACGGCTGTGTCATCATGGTTACCCAGAACGATGCCGCCTTAGGCGTCGTCAACGGTGAGGTCGGCATCGTCTCCGGCGGGCGGGTCATCCTGGAGGATGCTGAGAGCGGATATCGTAGCTTGTCCCTGTCGGAGTTGCCTGACTACGAATTAGCCTACGCCTCGACCATCCATAAGGCGCAGGGCGCCGAATACGAAAGCGTCGTCATTGTCATCGCTGAATCCAGCAAGGAGAGTTTTCTTTCTTGCGAGCTGCTTTATACTGCAATCACCCGCACGAAGGGTGAATTCGTCATCTTTGCCGACCGCGATTCCATTAAGAATTTGAAGCCTGTTAAGCGCGCTTCGGGTCTGGCGGCACGTTTGCGTTAAGGACGTCGGTAGCCCGCAAAAGGAACAGCCCTGGGATCGCTCCCGGGGCTGCTTTGTTATGAACCCAAACAACCAACACACCGAACACCAAGGGGGCAGGGCAGGTGGCCCTGTTGTTGTCTGAGTATACTATGCCCGGCCTAGCTTGATCCGCAAGGGGAGGTGATGCAGTTTGGGTCCCCTTGATATTTAATTTTTACGGGTATACTGCCGGGCCATGACTACGCATTATATGAAGGCTGAGAGTGGTTTGCATCAGCGGATCTGGTTCGCGAAGGCGGGGCGGGGCAGCCATCAGGATATCGGTATCTCGCCGGTGGCGGAGCAGCACCTGGCCAACGGTACCTATAGCTTCTCCCTGGCTGGTTTCGACCCGTTCGAGATGGATCTCAAGGAGGCCACGGCCGCGGGCAAGGAGCACTCCCTCTACCCCGGGATGGGCGCCCAGTTCGGCGCCCAGATCTGGCGCATGGCCCATGAGGCCCAGGTCGGGGATTATATCTTCCTGGAAAGCGAGAACCACAACCTCCACGCGGTCGGGGTGATCACCGGGCCCTACCGGCTGTTTGAGGAGGATTACAACGAAACTACGCTGACGAAGGAGGGCCTGCACGCGGTGCCGGTGCTCTGGTACCCCATCAAGAACGGCCATGGGGTGATCCAGCTGGGCCGGCTCGATAACGCGGTTTTCCGGAACATCATCGAGAAGGAGAAGCTGGTGGACCTGCTTTTCGATCTCACCCGGCCTTATATCGCCAACGGCCTGTACCGGCCTGGGCAAAGCCCGGCCCGGCCGGTTAAACCGGAGTCCCAAACCTCGGGTAGCCTTGCCGCCGAGCCCGCCGCCCAGCCGACCCCCGCTCCCCCGCCGCCCGCACCGGTCATG
>JACCDT010918860.1_pt1 | contig 23220 bp, 19 predicted proteins | sample 7446291 | NCBI WGS metagenome assembly JACCDT01 (sample SAMN15323446, study PRJNA562643) | freshwater metagenome | isolation source: river surface water | place: USA:Blue River Watershed | collected 2017-08-17 | reverse complement strand
GCTTGGGCCGAAGAGTTCAAGTTGCACGAAGAGCACTTCAGCAAGCTGTCGCACAACCTGCCCAAGGCCATGAGCGATACGCTCAAAGCGTTGGAAGCTCGTTTGGAAACTGCATAAGTTTTTTCACACACGCGCTCGTCGCGTGTGACAAGCTTTAAAAACAAAGCCCCGTCAGCTGCAAAGCTGACGGGGCTTTTTACATTTCGTATGCAAGTGCGCCCTAGGTTTCAAAGACAATCAGCACTTCATAATTCTTCGTGCTGGCAGCCTTTAGCCAGCACATGCTTTCAAAGGCTATTTCCGTGAACACCACACTTGTATCAGCCCTTCGCTCCGCCGCCCTTGCCCTGAGCGTGGCCGCCTTACCCGCCCTCGCCCAAAACGTCATCAAGATTGGCGAGATCAACAGCTACAAAGCCCAGCCTGCTTTCTTGGACCCCTACAAGAAGGGCATGGAGTTGGCCGTAGAAGAAATCAACGCCGCAGGTGGCGTGAACGGCAAGCAGCTGCAGCTCATCACGCGTGATGACAACGCTTCGCCTGGCGATGCTGTGCGTGCCGCTGAAGAACTGTTGAGTCGCGAAAAAGTCGATGTGCTCTCGGGCGCTTTCCTCTCACACATTGGATTGGCCTTGGGCGACTTTGCCAAGCAACGCAAAGTGTTCTTCCTCGCGGGCGAGCCGCTGACCGACAAAATGGTGTGGCAAAACGGCAACCGTTACACCTACCGCTTGCGCGCCAGTACCTACATGCAAGTGGCCATGCTGGTGCCCGAGGCGGCCAAGCTCAAGAAAAAACGCTGGGCTGTGGTGTACCCCAATTACGAATACGGCCAATCGGCAGCGGCCACCTTCAAGCAACTGCTCAAGGCCGCACAACCCGATGTGGAATTTGTCGGTGAACAAGCCCCTGCTCTGGGCAAAATTGACGCAGGCTCTGTGACGCAAGCCTTGGCAGATGCCAAACCCGATGCCATCTTCAACGTGCTGTTTGCCACCGACCTTGCCAAGTTTGTGCGCGAGGGCAACACGCGCGGGTTGTTCCAAGGCCGTGAGGTGGTGAGCCTCTTGACGGGCGAGCCCGAGTATTTGGAACCACTGAAAGACGAGACACCCAATGGCTGGATCGTGACGGGCTACCCTTGGTACGGCGTGCAAACGCCCGAGCACAAAGCTTTTTACTTGGCCTACCACCGCAAGTACAACGACCACCCACGCTTGGGCTCGGTCGTGGGCTACAGCATGATTCAGGCTTTGGCCGCGGGCATTGGCAAGGCCAAGAGCACGGACAGCGAAAAGCTGGTGACGGCGTTCAGCGGTTTGAACTTCACCACACCATTTGGCAAAGCCACCTTCCGCAAACAAGACAATCAGTCCACCATGGGTGCTTTCTTGGGTCGCACCAAGAACGATGGGGGCAAAGGTGTGTTGGTAGACTACCGTTACATCGATGGTGCCAGCGTGCAACCCAGCGATGACGTTGTGAAAAAACTCAGACCGAGCAACTGAACGCCGCTCCATCCACTCATCCACAACGCCCGCCTTTTGCGGGCGTTTTGATTTCAAACCTCACACACCATGGACCTCGCCAGCTACCTTGTGCAAGCCCTCAACGGGTTGGCCAGCGCGTCGTCTTTGTTTTTGGTGGCCGCGGGCTTGTCGCTCATCTTTGGTGTGACGCGCATCGTCAACTTTGCGCATGGGTCGTTCTTCATGCTGGGCGTTTATGTGGCTTACTCGCTCGTGTCGCATGCTGCGCCAGGTGTGTCGTCTGCTTTGCGTGGTTTACTTGGCGATGCGGCCAGCCAAACCACCAGCTATTTTTTGCTCTTGCTGTGTGCCGCGCTCATCACCGGCGTGTTGGGTGCCTTGGTCGAGGTGCTGTTGTTGCGCCGTATTTACAAAGCGCCTGAGTTGTTTCAGCTGCTCGCCACCTTTGCCTTGGTGCTGGTCATCCAAGACGGCACGCTGTGGCTGTGGGGCGCAGAAGATTTGCTCGGTCCACGCGCACCAGGCCTGAGCGGTGCGGTAGATATTTTGGGTCGTCGCTTTCCCATGTATGACCTCTTCCTCATTGCCATTGGCCCAGTGGTGTTGGCCGTGCTGTGGTGGTGCTTGCAACGTACGCGCTTTGGCGTGTTGGTACGCGCCGCCACACAAGACCGCGAGATGTTGGGGGCCTTAGGCGTAAATCCACGCCACCTGTTCACCGCTGTGTTTGCACTGGGCTGCGCGCTGGCGGGCTTGGGTGGTGCGCTGCAACTGCCCCGCGAGCCCGCGCACTTGGGGTTAGACATGGCCACCATTGGCGATGCATTTGTGGTGGTCGTGGTGGGTGGCATGGGTTCCATCCCTGGTGCGTTTGTGGCGGCCTTGTTGATTGCCGAAATCAAAGCGCTTTGCATCGCGATGGGCACAGTTGAAATTTTGGGTGTGTCGTTTGCATTTTCCAAACTCACACTCGTGGCTGAATTTTTGGTGATGGCTGCGGTATTGATGGTGCGCCCTTGGGGCTTGTTGGGCAAGCCCCAAAGCCCAGCGCGTGCCAGCACCGAACAAGACGCACCGTTTATTTTGGGTGGTGCACGCACGCAATTCGCTTGGCTGTTGATTGGCGCTACATTACTCGCGTTGCCATTGTTCACCGCTGAGTCGCCCTACACCTTGGTCTTGGGTATTGATCTGCTCATTGCGGCATTGTTTGCCGCCAGCTTGCACTTCATCATGGGGCCAGCGGGCATGCACTCGTTTGGCCATGCCGCTTACTTTGGTGTGGGTGCGTATGCAGCTGCACTGTTGGTGTTGCGGGCGGGCATGTCTAGCGAAGCGGCTTTGTTGCTGGCCCCGCTCATCAGCGCTGTGGTGGCTGCGCCTATTGCTTGGTTTGCAGTGCGTCTGTCGGGTGTGTACTTGGCCATGCTCACCTTGGCATTTGCACAAATTGTGTGGTCCATCTGTTTTCAGTGGGACGACTTCACGGGTGGCAGCAACGGCATCACGGGCGTATGGCCGAGCGCGTGGTTGCAAGATAAGACCGCTTATTACTGGCTCACCCTCACGCTGGTGGCGTTCAGCGTGTATGCCCTGCGTCGTGTGCTGATGTCTCCCCTTGGCTATGCCATGCGTGCCAGCCGCGATTCGGTGGGCCGAGCCGAGGCGATGGGCCTGAATGTGGTGCGGGTGCAATGGCTGGGCTTTGTGATCGCGGCAGCGGTTGCAGGTTTGGCTGGCGGCTTGTTTGCATTTTCAAAAGGCAGCATTTCGCCCGATGTGCTGGGCGTGAGCAAATCGGTCGATGGCTTGGTCATGGTGCTGCTGGGTGGTGTGCACACACTGGTTGGGCCACTGGTGGGCGCGGTGACGTTTACCGCGCTGCAAGACAGCTTGGCACGCAGCACCGACTACTGGCGTGCGGTGTTGGGTGGCAGCATGCTGCTGCTGGTGATGGTGTTTCCTCAAGGCATGGCAGGCTCTGTGCAAGCGCTGTGGCACCGTGTGCGTGGTACGCAGACGTCAGATGCAGGAGGTGCGGTATGACGACGCACGACCACACAACCTTGCTCAGCGTTCAACATCTGCACAAAGCCTTTGGCGGCAACCAAGCTGTGAACGATGTGTCGTTCAATTTGCACAAAGGCGAGTTGCTCGCCCTCATCGGCCCCAACGGGGCTGGTAAATCCACCACCTTCAACTTGGTCAATGGGCAACTTGCGCCCGACAGCGGCAGCATCACACTCGATGGTCTGTCGTTGCTTGCACGCAAGCCCCATGAACTGTGGCGCATGGGCGTGAGCCGCACGTTTCAAATGGCACAAACCTTTGGCTCGCTTACCGTGGCTGAGAACGTACAAATGGCGTTGCTATCTGCAGATGGCAAATCCTTCGCGCCTTGGCAACGCGCCACGCACTACCGCCGCGCTGACGCGCTGCAATTGCTGGAGCAAGTACAGCTAGACACACAGGCCAACCGCCCTTGCAACGCGCTTGCGTATGGCGACGTGAAGCGGCTTGAGCTGGCCATGGCATTGGCCAACGCGCCGCGCTTGTTGCTGATGGACGAGCCCACCGCAGGCATGGCCCCTGATGAACGTCATGCGTTGATGGCACTCACGCGTAGCTTGGTGAGCCAACGCGGCGTGGCCGTGCTGTTCACCGAGCACAGCATGGACGTGGTGTTTGAACACGCCGACCGCGTGTTGGTGATGGCACGTGGCGCACTCATCGCACAAGGCACACCCGCGCAAGTACAAACCAACGCTGAGGTGCAAGCGGTGTACTTTGGCAGCGGTAAAACATTTAAAGCCTCTACACATGAGGGGCCGTTATGACTCAGGCCAACACCTCCACAACCAGCCAAGCGCTGCTGAGCGTCGAGAGCCTCAACGCTTGGTACGGCGCAGCGCAAGTGTTGTTCAATGCGCAGCTGCATGTGCAACGCGGCGAAGTGGTGGCCCTGATCGGGCGCAACGGGGCGGGCAAATCTAGCACGCTCAAAGCGATCATGGGCCTCATGCCGCGTCGCACGGGCCGCGTGGTGTTTGATGGGAAAAACATCTCGCATGCCGAGCCTTATCAAGCCGCGCGACTGGGCTTGGGCTATGTACCAGAAGACCGCCGCATCTTCACCGACCTGACGGTGCTAGAAAACTTGCAACTCGGTGTGCAAACACCTCGCCGTCTTACAAATGCCACGGCTACTCCGCAATGGTCGCTCGAACAAGTTTTTGCGTTGTTCCCCAACTTAGCCGATATGCAACAACGCCCCGCCAGCCATATGAGCGGTGGTGAGCAACAAATGCTGACCGTCGCTCGCACGCTGATGGGCAACCCACTGATGGTGTTGCTGGATGAACCGTCTGAAGGGGTGGCCCCCGTCATCGTGGAGCAAATGGGTGACATGATTTTGGCGCTCAAGCGCCAAGGGGTGAGTGTGTTGCTGTCTGAGCAAAACACACACTTCGCGCAATGGGTGTGTGACCGCAGCTACACCCTCGACCGAGGCGTACTCACGGCCTAAGCGTTAAATCGCTTGCGGCCCCGACTTGCCGCTCTTCACCACATAACTCGCTTGCGTTCTCAAACCAGGTTCACTGCCCGCAGGGAATTTGGTGGTTCTAAAGTCGCAACGCACTTGCGTGGGCGTGACCGTGATCAAGCTATACCCCCGCTCGTCCGAGCGGTAGTGCAACAAATCTGAATTGCTCTCACGTATCAAGGCGGCAGCCTTGTCCCCCAGTCCACGCGAAGTGATGGAGGTGGTAACAAACTCGCTGGCCACGATGGGTGCCTGCGGGTTGTTGGGTTCTAGGCGCAAATTGGCGGCCACGTTGCAATGCACATCACCGCCAAGCGTCACGACGTTGTTCAACTTAGCATCCACGACCGTTTGCAGCAGCCGCTTGCGCGCTTCGGGGTAGCCATCCCACGCGTCATTCCAATAGCTACGCCCCACGGGTGCAGGAACGCTGGTGGAGCTGATTTGTGTGGCTTGTGCCACCAGCTTCCATTGACGCTTGGATTGGCGCAAGCTTTCGGTGATCCAGCGCTCTTGCTCGTTGCCCAACATGGTGCGGCTAGGGTCGCTCAGTTCATCGCACTGCACCACCATGCGGCCACCACCGCGCACAGGATCACGGCAGGCTTGGCTGCTTCGGTATTGGCGGCAATCGAGTGTCCACACATCGGCCAATTTGCCCCAACTGAGTTGGTCATACAAACGCATACTGGCGGGGTTGTCTTTGTCTGGCCCCAATAGCAATGGCTGGTGTTCGAAGTACGCTTGGTATGCCGCGGCGCGACGCAACAGCACTTGTTGTGGGTCGGTGTATTGGCGATCTTGGTCGTTGGCGTAATCGTTGACCACCTCGTGGTCGTCCCACATCAGCACCCACGGGTGTGCTGCGTGGGCGGCTTGCAACATGGGGTCACGTTTGTATTGCTCGTAGCGATCACGGTACTGCTGCAATGTTTTGGGCTCTTCGCCGTTGTGCTTGCGAAGCGCATATTGCGAGTTGCTGCTTTCATAGATGTAGTCACCCATGAACAACACGAAGTCGAGTTGTTGTTGGGCGATCTCTGCATGCGCGATGTATTGGCCTTGCTCATAGTGCTGGCACGACGACAGCGCGATGCGCAACTCGCGCACATCGGCATTCAAGGCGGGGGCTGTGCGTGTGTGGCCCACCGTACTGATTGCATCGCCTTGGGTGAAGCGATACCAATAGTCGGTGCTGGGCTGCAACTGTTGCACATGCACGTGCACGCTGTGGCCACGTGTTTCATGGGTCGCGACATCCATTTTTTGAACACGGCGTTTCAGCGCGGCATCAGCGAACACCTCGACTTGCACACGCAAGGCCTCTGTGCCCATCACACGATCCTCATCGCCAAACACCAAGCGCGTCCATAACACGACCGAATCCGCGCGCGGACGACCACTGGCAACGCCCAATGCAAACGGGTTGGACTTCCAACGACGCGCAGGCGCCGTGGGAGCGGCCACCGCGGTGAGCCAAGGCGATAACGCCAAGGCAATGGCGCTGCGGTGCAGGTGTTGGCTAAATTCGCGACGCTTCATTTCAAAAGAAACTTCAAATATTTGTCTGCCCGTTGGCGGTACGGTGGTGACATCATGCGCATGCCATGCGTCCCCACGCCGCCATAAGGCATGCTGTGCTGGATCAATCGGTCTGCCGTGTGCGCTGCGCGTTGCAGCTGCAAGGTGGTGTGAAGATCTGTTGACAAAAGCCGATGCAACAGAGGTTGGGTTACGCGTCGCTGCGCTTCATGCGCTCGCTTTTCCAATACACATCGTCACCGCCGTTCATGCGGTTGAGCACGCGGGCCAGCACAAACATGAGATCACTGAGTCGATTGAGGTATTGACGCGGCGCATCGCCAATGGCTTCTTCATTGCCCAAGGCCACCACCGCGCGCTCTGCGCGACGGGCCACGGTGCGGCAAACGTGCGAGAGCGCGGCGCCACGTGTGCCCGCAGGCAAGATGAACTCTTCCAGCTTGGGCAATTTGGCGTTGTAGGTTTCAAGCGCGATATCTAAGGCTTGTACGGCTTCTTCTTTGAGAAGCTCAAAGCCAGGAATAGACAGTTCTCCGCCCAGATTAAAAAGCTGATGTTGTATTTCAACCAGCACATCACGCACGTCATGCGGCATTTCCTCGCAAAGCAAAACGCCGATGTTGGAGTTGAGCTCGTCCACCTCGCCCATGGCGTGCACGCGCAAGCTGTTTTTAGAGACCCGTTGGTTGTTGCCTAAGCCCGTGGTGCCTGCGTCACCAGTGCGTGTGGCGATTTGTGAAAGTCGGTTGCCCATGTTTGGTGCCTCGTCAATGTGAATTGGTGCTTATTTTGCCTGTCGCGCAGGGGCTTTGGGCAAACAGGGGCTTGTTCTTAAAATGACTGACCGCTTAGGAGACACCGTATGAACGCGCCCACCTCACATCAACATTTAACGCCCGCCGTCGCACAACGTGAGGTTCCTGCCGAAATGATTGCAGCACTTCAAGCCCGCTTTGGTACAAATTGCTCAACCGCGCTGGTGATTCGTGAGCAACATGGCCGTGATGAGTCTCCTTTCACGCATGTGCCGCCGCCCGCCGCTGTGGTGTTTGCCGAGAACACGCAAGATGTCGCAGATGCCGTGAAATTAGCAGCCCAGTACAAAGTGCCTGTCATCCCATTTGGCGTGGGGTCTTCGTTGGAAGGTCATCTGCTTGCGGTGCAAGGTGGCATCAGTGTGGATGTGAGCCGCATGAACAAGGTGCTGAGCATCAATGCCGAAGATTTAACGGTCACCGTACAACCTGGCGTGACGCGTAAGCAGCTGAATGAAGAAATCAAAAACACGGGCTTGTTCTTCCCGATCGATCCTGGCGCGGATGCCTCGATTGGTGGCATGTGCGCTACGCGCGCCAGCGGCACAAACGCCGTACGTTACGGCACGATGCGCGAAAACGTTTTAAGCCTTGAAGTGGTGACCGCCAGTGGCGAGGTGATTCGCACAGGCACACGCGCCAAAAAGTCTTCGGCGGGCTACGACTTGACGCGTTTGTTTGTGGGCAGTGAGGGCACGCTGGGTGTGATGACAGAAATCACCCTGCGCATCTACCCCTTGCCCGAAGCCGTGTCCGCTGCGGTGTGCTCGTTCCCCAGCATTGAAGCGGCCGTGCACACCACGATTGCAACGATTCAAATGGGCGTGCCCATTGCGCGCGTAGAGCTGTTAGATGGTGGGTCTGTGAAGATCGTGAACCAATACGCCAAGCTGAGTTTGGCCGAGACACCTCTTTTGCTGATGGAGTTTCACGGCTCGCCCGCGGGCGTAAAAGAACAGGCCGAAACCGTACAAGAAATTGCGAGTGAGCATGGTGGCGTCGCTTTTGAATGGGCAACGACACCTGAGGAGCGTACCCGCTTATGGACAGCGCGCCACAACGCCTACTTTGCAGCCGTGCAAAGCCGCCCTGGCTGCCGCGCGGTGACCACCGATACCTGTGTGCCAATCAGCCGACTTGCAGATGCCATGCTGGATTCGATTGCCGAAGCGGATGCCTCAGGCATTCCCTACTTCTTGGTCGGCCATGTGGGTGATGGCAACTTCCATGTGGGGTATTTGATTGACCCCAACAACCCGCAGGAGCATGCGTTGGCCGAGGAGCTGAATCAAAAACTTGTGGCGCGAGCCTTAAGCCTCGGTGGTACTTGCACGGGTGAACATGGCATTGGTTTACACAAGATGGCGTTCCTGCACGCCGAGACAGGCGAAGGCGCTGTCGACATGATGCGCACCATCAAACGGGCACTGGACCCACACAACATCATGAACCCAGGGAAGATTTTTTCTCTATAAGCATCTCTTCGACTTGGGCGCACACTTTGGCGGCATCGAAGGGTTTGAGCACCACCGCGCTCACACCAGCTGCTGCAAAGCGTTCTAAGTCGAGCGGATTGACGTTGGCGGTCAGCCCCAGCACTGGCGTGTCGCGCATAGGCTGATCAAACGTCAGGCGAAGAGCGGTCGTGGCTTCAATGCCATCCATTTCTGGCATGACCATGTCCATCAAAATGACATCGAAGTCTTGTTGGCGCAATGCATCAAGGGCTTTGAGGCCGTTGTCGGCTTCGACCAGCTCGCAGTTAGGCCAGTTATTTTTGAGAATTTGACGCACCAGCAGACGGTTAATGGGGTGATCGTCCACCACCAAAAATCGCGGCACCGTTTGCGTTTGCGCAGGCGCGCTGGTGACTTTGGCTTGAGAGGTCTCCGCCATGGGTGCAGCCACCTCAACCAAGGGCAGGGTGAACCAAAACATCGAGCCCTGACCTGGCTTGCTTTCAAAGCCAATATGGCCGCCCATCAACTCCACCAATCGCTGCGTGATGGACAAACCCAAACCGTTCCCGCCGTAACGAGACTGCGTGTCATCTTCGGCTTGCACAAAGCGTTGGAAAATTTTGGGTTGCTGCGCTTCTGGAATGCCAATGCCACTGTCACGAACCGAAAAAAGCACGCACAACGGTTGGCATCGCACCGACAAAATCACATGGCCTTGGTGCGTGAATTTGATCGCGTTGCCCAATAAGTTGACCAAGATTTGCATCAAACGATGACGGTCAGCACGCACCCACTGGGGCACGTTGTCATCAATCGTGCAGCTGTACGCCAAATGCATGCTCTCCACACGCTGCGCAAACAAATCAAATGCCGTGTTGACCGTGTCGCGCAGCGCAAATGTTTCGGCCTGCACATTGATCTTGCCTGCTTGCAGTTGAGAATAGTCCAACACATCGTTGATCACAGTCAGCAGGTGGTCTGCTGACTGACGTGTGTGGTTGAGAATTTTCAAAGCCTGCGGATTTTCAGACACACGTCCCAGCAGCATGTTGTTGAAGCCCAAAATCGCATTCATGGGCGTTCGCAATTCGTGGCTGACGGTGGCAATGAATTGCTCACGCAAGGCCGATGTGCGCAACAACTCTCGACGCTTTTCTTCTAGCTCTAAATTGCGCTGCAGGCTCGCGTTGTACGCCTCTCGGGATGAGTTGTCATACAAAAATGGGACCGTGATCAACATCAAGGTCACCACCGAATAACTGGCAAAGGACGACATGATTTGCGCCGCACCCAAGGTGGGGTTCGCGGGCAACCATCCCTGCCAAGTGATGTATGACATGACGACCTCTACCGTCAGCACCATCAGCAACCAACCAAAACCTGCGCGTCGGCTGACGGCATAGAACGGAACCAAAGGAATCACGGTCATCCATGCCATGCGGGGCGAAAAAATACCGCCCGACATCCACGCCGCATAGCTCACCTGCAACAAGCCAGCCAGAAGTCCTAAATTGACCGCCAACGAAAACGGCATGCCCCAGATGAACAACAGTTGCAAGACGAGCAATACAAACGCAAATGCCAACGGGACTGGTACGCCATTGGGATACGGCGTGATGATGGCCAACACTACCATGACACCAATCAACAACCAAACGACAAAAAACAAATAGGGCAGCCGCCCTTCCCTGAAACGCGCAGGCAAATAGGGCATTGCCAATTCGGCCAAGTCTTCTAGCGTGAAGCGCGTCATGTTTGCCCCCACGCTTGTGCGGCTAAGACGTTAGAAATTTTCGAAATGAGCTGCGGCTGATCCAAGGGCTTGTGCAGCACATCGTTCATGCCAGCGGCCAAGCAACGATCGTGATCGACGGGGTTGGCGCTCGCGGTCAGTGCCAAAACAGGCATGTTGCAGGTTGGCTTAGGAAAATCTCGTCGCACGATTTGCGTCACTTCCATGCCGTCCATTTCTGGCATAACCATGTCCATCAATGTCAAATCAAAGCTTTGCTCTCGCAACTTTTGTAAAGCCTCGCTTCCGCTGCTGGCTTGTTCAATTTCTGCTTTGGGAAAACATTTCTTAAGCATCATCCCTGCGACCAAGAGGTTCACTGCATTGTCATCCACCAACAAAATTCGAATCGGTTTGTCGATCAACATGCGTGCAATTTCTGCAGCTGCTTTCGCTTCTTTGACCGCGATGCTGCGCAGCGGCAATTGAAACCAGAACCGTGAGCCGTGCCCCTGCACGCTGCTGACACCAATCGTGCCGCCCTGCAAAGTTACCAAGCGTTCACAGATGGACAAGCCCAAACCCGTGCCCCCGTATTGACGATTGGTTTGCACATCTGCATGTTCAAAGCCTTTAAAGATTTGCTTTTGACGATCAGGCGCGATGCCAATGCCCGAGTCTTGTACTTCAAACAAAACGCCTCCGCCTAAAGGTTGGGCGCGCACCACAATCTTGCCCTCTGCGGTGAACTTGATGGCGTTGTCGAGCAGGTTGTTGAGCACCTGCACCAAGCGCTGTCGGTCGCCTTTGACCCACATGCTATGGATGGCAGAGGCTTCTAGACTCAGCTGGATATTTTTGGCCTGCGCCTTGTCGTCGTGCGCGATCAAGACGCCGTCTAACGTTTCACGCAAGGCATACTCTTCCTCGTGCAACACCAAGCGCCCTGCTTGCAGCTGCGAAAAATCCAAAATGTCATTGACCACTTGCAACAGCTGCTCGGTCGAGCGACGAATATGATCGACCACAGCGGCATCTTCTGGTTTTGCGGCAAGCTCGCTGCGCAAAATACCGTTAAGGCCCAAGATCGCGTTCATCGGTGTTCGAAGCTCGTGACCGACGGACGCAATGAACTCGTCCTTGTGCGCTTGCGCACGAATCAACGCTTGGTGTGTGCGCTCTAGCTCGGCATTGCTTTCATCCATTTCCGCCGTTTGGCTGCGATGCATGCGCTCGGTCACAAACACAACATACATGGCCAAACTAAGAACGAATAATTTATTGGCCACCGTCCAAGCCATGACATCGTTCGCCATGTTGATGTCGCTGTTCACCGAGCCGTGCTGGCTGATCAGGAACAACGCAAAGTTGGCGACAAAAACGACGATCACCCAAAACAGCGCTGGCGCACGCTCAAACAAAAGAATGGCGGGCAAAATCGCCACCGTCATCCAAACCATCACAGGTGAGTTAATGCCGCCAGTCATCGCCGCCAAATAGGCAACATACCCAATCGACCAAAACAACGTTGCATGCGCGACCAAGAGATATGGCGCACCTAACAGCAAGGCGCCTAGCAAGCCCCAATATCCTGCCGTGCCGACCAAGTTAGCGAAGTGATCGTAGTCTGGGTGTGGGATGTAATAAAAGGGCAACGAACATGCACTCACCATGAGCAACATGTACATCAACAAACTGCGGCGACGCTCTAGCTGAGAACCTGTAAAAAAGCTCCTCGGCAAAAAAACGTGACGCAGTTTTGCAAACATCTGATCAGCGCTTGCTCAATTTATCGATCAATCCGTTAAGTTCGTCGATGGAGCCAAATTGAATGGACAACTCGCCCATCTCCTCGACTCTGCCATGGCGTTTGACACGTTTTTTAACGCGCACTTCCACTTGTGCGGTAAGCAAGTCGGAAAGTTCTTCTTCGATGCGTTTGATGTCGCGTGACTTTTCACTCTTGGGCTTTTGCGGCACAAGGTTGAATTCTGCGCTCAGCTTCTTGACCAAACTTTCGGCTTCACGCACCGACATTTTTTTGGAGCTGATTTGATTTGCTGCCGTGATTTGAGTGGCTCGGTCCAAGGCCAACAAGGCGCGTGCATGGCCCATATCGATGTCGCCAGCCATGAGCATGGATTGCACAGGATCGGCCAAGTTGAGCAAGCGCAACAAGTTACTGGCAGCACTGCGTGAACGGCCCACAGCTTGTGCTGCGAGTTCATGCGTGAGGCCAAACTCTTTGATGAGGCGCTGCAAGCCCTGTGCTTCTTCGAGTGGGTTGAGGTCTTCGCGCTGAATGTTTTCAATCAGCGCCATCGCGGCGGCGGCCTCGTTGGGTACGTCACGCACGAGCACGGGCACGGTATCAAGGCCCGCCAACTTGGCCGCACGGCTACGGCGCTCCCCCGCAATGATTTCGTATTTGCCGACGTTGGGACCTTCGTGCAATTGGCGCACAAGAATGGGTTGCATGATGCCTTGCGCTTTGATGCTTTCAGCCAATTCATACAAAGCACCTTCGTCCATACGGGTGCGTGGCTGGTACATGCCTGGGACCATTTGCGACAGTGGCAAGACACTGGGCAAGCCCTCAGCCGCCGCGGCTTTCGCAGCAGCGCTATCGTCCACTTTGGGACCAAGTAAAGCTTCAAGTCCGCGGCCTAGGCCTTTGGGTTTTTTAGTGACCATTTTTTTCTTTCAGTAAATCTTGTAGCAAGGCAAAGCCAAAAGGCCAATCGCCCAAACGAGAGTCAGAATTGATGTGGCCCACGGCACCACAATCGACGAGCCGTGAGCCCCACGCTTGGGCCAAGCCGCTGGCACGCAACAAGCTGCAATACGCATCGTTACGACTGGCGGCCACGATGCTGGGGAATGGCAATCGCTCGCGCATGATGGGGCTCCAGCTGTGCAGCATGTGTTGCATTTCAGGACGCTCGACATCCGCGGGGGCCACCAACAATGCACCCGTCACCTTGTCCGCGTGTTTTGAATGCGCCGCCCATGCGGCCACCAAGACACAGCCCAAGCTGTGCGCCACGAGTACGGCATCGGGATTGGCCAAGACGGCTTCCTCGAGCTGAATCATCCAGTCGCCACGCAGCGGGAAATCCCAGCTGTGTTGTTCCACGCGCGCATAGCCATGCTTGGCCTGCCACAGGCTTTGCCAATGGTCGGGGCCACTGTTGTGCCAGCCAGGAAGGATGAGGACTGGTGTTGTCACGGTTTAAAGCGTCTTCACGCGCTCCACCATTTCATGGGCAAAGTCGACAAACGCATGACTGCCCTTAGCGGAGGGATCAAACACCACACCAGGTAACCCATAGCTAGGCGCTTCGGCTAAACGCACGTTACGTGGAATCACGGCAGCGAACACTTTGTCGCCAAAGTGGTCTTTGAGTTGGTCGCTCACTTGTTGTTGCAACGTGATGCGCGGGTCAAACATGACGCGCAAGAGGCCGATGATTTTGAGTTCGCGATTGAGGTTGGCGTGTACTTGTTTGATGGTGTTGACCAAGTCAGTCAAGCCTTCCAGGGCAAAGTATTCGCATTGCATAGGCACGATCACACCGTTTGCGGCGCACAAGCCATTGAGAGTGAGCATGGACAACGACGGCGGGCAGTCAATAAGCACAAAGTCGTACTCCGCATCTACCGCTGCCAAGGCTTGTTTGAGGCGGTTTTCACGTCGCTCCAGCGACACCAGCTCGACTTCGGCCCCCGCCAAATCGCGGTTAGAGCCCAACACATCGTAGGTTGGGATTTTGGCGCGTACGCCATCCGTGCCCCACGAGCTACGAATGCGCGCTTCAGCAATCGTGGCCTCCTCTAGCAACACGTCATACACCGACAGCGCCATCTCACGCTTATCAACACCTGAACTCATGGTGGCGTTGCCTTGGGGGTCCAAGTCAATCATCAAGACGCGTTGACCCACAAACGCCAAACCAGCCGCCAAGTTAACCGTGGTGGTGGTCTTGCCAACGCCACCTTTTTGATTGGCTACGCAGAAAATTTTGGCCATACAGAGCTTTCGAAAGTAACTGAAAATTATTTGAACAAGGCCAACTTCAGGCCAAAACCAATCAGCAATGCACCCGCTGTTTTGTTGAGCATCACAGTCAGCAAAGGATTGGCGCGCACGCGCTCCGCCAAATGGTGTGCCAACAGAACCACCACCAGCCCATATGCCAACGTGAGTGCTGCAATGGTGGCGGCCATCACTGCAAATGTGATTAGCCCCAAATGAATCGCAGGATCCACAAACAAGGGAAAAAACGCCATGTAAAAAACAATGGCCTTCGGATTGAGCACGGTGATGAACAGCGCTTGGCGAAAGTAATGGTCCGGCTTCATATCCAACACTGGCGCATCTCCAGGCTTGGCATTGAAGAGCGAGTAGCCCAACCCCATCAAATACGCCGCACCCGCCCACTGAATGGAACTGTACAAACCTGGGTAGTTGATAAGCAGGGCAGACAAGCCCGCCACCGCCAACCAGAGTAAAACCTGATCGCCCGCAATCACCCCCAAAGTGGCAGCCATGCCCGAACGAACTCCGCCCTTGCCTGTTGCCGTGAGCAACGCCAAGTTACCAGGACCAGGAATGGCCAAAAAGACAATGATGGCCACGACAAATGCGCCGTAGTCCGCAATACCGAACATAGAAATCTCAGGTTTTTAACTGCAAGAAGTTTAACCGCGCATCCAGATGATGCAGCGCTCGGCATCCAAGCCAGGCACTTGGAGCTGTTCCACGTGAAACACTTTGACACTTTCGGGCAACACGGCCAGCTCTTGGTCAGGGTATTTGCCCTTCATGGCCATCCACACCCCGTGACTGGCCAAGGCAGATTGAGACCAGGTGGTGAAGTCGACCAGTGAGGCAAAGGCACGGGAGCAAACCACATCGAAAGGCTCGGTCAAAGTTTCAACCCGCGCATGCAAGCCCCTGAGGTTGTGCAACTTGAGCGTAGCAGCCACCTGCTGAATGAAGGCGGCTTTTTTGGCCACAGTGTCTACGCATGTCACCGAGATTTCTGGACAAACGATGGCAACAACAACCCCTGGAAGGCCCGCGCCCGCACCCACATCCAGCAAGCGCAATTTGGTTTGACCCTCTGGCAATGCCAACTTGGCCACCTCGCGGCGCAGTGGCGCAACCACCGCCAAGCTGTCTAGCAGGTGGTGGGTGAGCATCTCGTTGGCATCACGAACCGCCGTCAAGTTATAGACCTTGGTCCATTTGGCAATCAGATCCAAATAAGCCAAGAGCTGGGCTTGCTGCTCGGAAGACGCCGCCAACCCCAAGCCATCGAGCCCCTTTTGTAACGCAGGCAACAAAGGATGCATCAGGCAGCCTCGGCAGAACTGTTGGCAGCAGCCTCTTGGGCAAACCCCTTGACGCGCGAGCGCTTGAGATGAATCAGCAGCAACGAAATGGCAGCGGGCGTAATGCCCGACAAGCGAGAGGCCTGACCCAAGGTCTCAGGCCGCTGGCGACTCAGGCGTTGTCGTACCTCAAACGACAGGGCGGTGACTTGGTTGTAATCCAAGTTTTCAGGAAGCTTGAGGTTTTCATAATGCGCCGCACGCTCAACTTCATCGCGCTGACGGTCGATGTAGCCAGAGTATTTGGCGGCAATTTCAATCTGCTCGATGATGGCTCGCGTGGTTTCACGTGAAACATCGTCGCCGCCCAACCCTGCCAACAGCTCGTGGTTTTGGTACTTGGCCTCGTCTAATGACATCAAACCTTGGTAGCTCACGTCTGGACGGCGAAGCAAATCGGCCAAGTTGTATTCGCGGTCAATGCCCTTGCCCAATACACGCTCGGCCTCGGCGGCGGGTAAGTTGCGCGGGTTCACCCAAACAGATTTAAGGCGCTCTGTTTCACGTGAAACAGCATCGCGCTTGCGGCTGAATGCATCCCAACGCACATCATTGACCAGGCCCATTTGTCGACCCAACTCCGTCAAACGCATGTCGGCATTGTCCTCGCGCAGCTGCAAGCGGAACTCGGCTCGGCTGGTGAACATGCGATACGGCTCTGTCACACCCTTGGTGGTGAGGTCGTCAACCAACACGCCTAAATACGCTTGGTCACGGCCGGGCGTCCATGCGCCACCAAAGTCATTGGACGCCCCCGCTAAGCTGCGGCATTGCAGTGCAGCATTGATGCCAGCAAACAAGCCTTGCGCTGCCGCCTCTTCGTAGCCTGTGGTGCCGTTGATTTGCCCAGCAAAGAACAAACCGCCAATGACGCGGGTTTCAAAACTGCGTTTCAACTCTCGCGGGTCAAAGTAGTCGTACTCAATGGCGTAGCCTGGGCGAATGATGTGGGCGTTTTCTAAGCCCTTCATTGATCGGACCAAGTCGTACTGAATGTCAAACGGCAAGCTGGTGCTGATGCCGTTGGGGTAGTACTCATGGGTCGTCAGCCCTTCGGGCTCTAAGAAAATTTGATGGCTGTCTTTGTCGGCAAAGCGATTGATTTTGTCTTCCACGCTCGGGCAATAGCGTGGGCCAACACCTTCAATCTTGCCCGTGAACATCGGACTGCGATCGAAGCCAGAGCGAATGATGTCGTGCGTGCGCTGATTCGTGTGGGTAATCCAGCAAGGCATGTGCTGTGGGTGCATAGAGGCGCGACCCATAAAACTGAACACAGGCACCTCACCCAATACCCCAGCCGACCGTGCGCCGTTTTCGGTTTGGTTTGCCACGCCGTCACCTGGCTGCTCAATGCATTGGCTAAAGTCAATCGTGCGGCCATCAATCCGCGGGGGGGTTCCAGTTTTCAAACGTCCTTGTGGCAGCTTCAACTCTTTGAGTCGGGCCGACAGGCTCACGGCTGGCGGGTCCCCTGCCCGACCGCCTGCATAGTTGTTGAGTCCTACATGGATCTTGCCATCTAGGAATGTGCCTGCGGTCAGCACCACCGTGCGACTGCGAAAACGGATGCCCGCCTGTGTGCAGGCGCCCACCACGCGATCGCCCTCCACCATCAGGTCGTCCACCGCTTGTTGGAACAACCACAAGTTTGGCTGGTTTTCCAACATACGACGAATCGCGGCTTTGTACAAAATGCGATCCGCTTGTGCGCGCGTGGCACGCACGGCTGGGCCTTTGGAGCTGTTAAGAATGCGAAACTGAATGCCCGACTCATCCGTGGCCAAGGCCATGGCACCACCCAAGGCATCGACCTCTTTGACCAAGTGTCCTTTCCCAATGCCTCCAATGGAAGGGTTACAACTCATCTGACCCAAAGTTTCTATGTTGTGGCTTAAGAGTAAAGTTTTAGCACCCATGCGTGCTGCTGCCAGTGCAGCCTCGGTGCCCGCATGACCACCACCAACCACAATCACATCAAACTCTTGGGGATACAACATAAACAACCTTTGGGTGTACGCACACGCAAACAAGCGCAAGGCTATAGATTGCCCGACGCAGTAAGGGGGCGATTTTACTAGGGCATGACAACAACACAGGCCGAGCTGTTTTTAAGTCAAAATCGAAAGCACATGAAAACGAGGTATGACATGAAAAAGACTATTCCTTTTCTTTTGCTCGCGTTGATCACGACATCTGCTTGGGCATCAACAGGCGAAGAAACCTATAACGCCACGTGTGTCAACTGCCACGCAAAAGGCTTGGCTGGTGCACCACAAATAGGTGACAAGAAAGCATGGGGCAAACTGATCAAAGAAGGACAGATCAACTTAACGTCTGATGGTTACAGCGGCGTGCGCGCAATGCCACCTAAAGGTGGCCGTGCTGAATTGTCCGTGGCTGACTTTGCAAGCGCTGTCGTATTCATGGCCAATCAAGCGGGGGCTGATTGGCGTGAGCCTGATGATGCCATGTTGAAAAAAATCAATGCGCGCATCGAAAAACGTGCGTCCACGAAAAAATAAATCAGCACACAACGTTCACACAGCATGACCCATATTCAACAAGCGCGCGGTGTAGAGCGCATCGTGCAGGGCTTAGACACACAAGATGGCGCTGGTGTTCGTTTAACGCGTGTACTTAGCCACGACCTACAGGAACGCCTAGACCCCTTCTTGATGTTGGATGCATTTGGAAGCGAGAACCCTGGTGACTACATTGCAGGCTTTCCAAACCACCCGCACAGAGGCTTTGAAACGGTGACCTACATGATTGCAGGTCGTATGCGTCACCGAGATAGCGGTGGGAATGAAGGCTTGCTACAGAATGGTGGTGTGCAGTGGATGACCGCAGGACGAGGCCTTATTCACAGCGAAATGCCAGAGCAAGAAGAAGGCCTCATGGAAGGTTTTCAGTTATGGCTAAACCTCCCCGCTAAAAACAAATTGTGCGAGCCTTGGTACAGAGACATTCAAAGCGAACACATTCCAGAAATCACGACTCATGAGGGTGTGTTGGTTCGCGTCATCGCTGGTCAATCACATGGCACAGCAGGCGCGATGCAGCGCGAACAAACAGAACCACTGTACTTAGATCTTCACTTTCCAGGTGCGGACAACGTGGGCTTTGAACAAGCACTACCCCGCACACACAACGCGTTGATCTATGTTTACCGTGGCAACTTAGCAGTGATACGAGGTGATCAAGCCACAGATGTGCCTATCAAACGCATGGCTGTGCTCGCAAACGACGGCGATGGTTTAGTCCTTCGTGCAAAAGCAAATACGCGCGCCATTGTGATTGCAGGAAACCCATTGAAAGAGCCCATCGCGCAATATGGCCCCTTCGTCATGAATACACGCGAAGAGCTGATACAAGCCGTAGACGATTTCCGCGCTGGCTTGATGGGCTAAGGTCGATTAAACGTCGATATTGGCAGCGCGCAAGGCGTTGCTTTCAATGAAGTTGCGGCGAGGCTCCACCTCGTCGCCCATCAGCATGGTGAATACGCGGTCTGCTTCAATCGCATCGTCAATCTGCACACGCAACAAGCGGCGCACATTGGGATCCATCGTAGTTTCCCACAGTTGCTCTGGGTTCATCTCTCCCAAGCCCTTATAGCGCTGACGCGCTGTGGCGTTTTCAGCTTGACCAATCAACCACTTCATGGCTTGACGGAAGTCGGAGACTTTTTCTTCTTTGGCCTTTTCGCCCTCGCCTCGATGAACCTTCGAGCCCTCACCTAAGAGACCGCGGAAAGTTTGGGCCGCTTCGGCCAAAGCAGCGTAATCTGCGCCATGCACAAAGTCTTGGGTAATGACACTGCTCTTGACGTTGCCGTGGTGGCGACGGCTGATACGTAAGATGGGTTTATCTGTACGCACATCAAACTCACCTGAAGCCTCTGAGCCACTGCCCAATTCACGCAGTTTTTCTTGCATTGCTGCCGCTGATTTTTCAGCGTCTGCCACAGTATCTAAATTAACCGATACACCATCAGCCATGGCACGCAACGCTTCTGCATCCATGAATCCACTCAAACGCGCAATGACCGATTCAGCCACTTGGTGTTTACGTGCCAATTCACCCAACGTATCACCGCTCAAAACTTGAGAATTCGCACCACCAGTCGTGATGCTGGCGTCTTTGAGCGCTATGCGTAACAAGAATCCATCCAAAGCGGATGCGTCTTTGAGATACAACTCTTCCTTACCTGCTTTGACCTTGTACAAAGGTGGTTGAGCAATGTAAATATGACCACGCTCCACCAACTCTGGCATTTGGCGATAGAAAAAGGTTAGCAAGAGCGTACGGATGTGCGCACCGTCCACGTCCGCGTCCGTCATGATGATGATGCGGTGGTAGCGCAGCTTGTCCACATTGAAATCATCGGTTGCTGATTTACCAGACTCAGCACTCGCCTTACCAATACCTGTTCCCAGGGCTGTGATGAGCGTCAAAATTTCATTGCTGGTCAACAGCTTTTCATAACGCGCTTTTTCAACGTTCAAAATTTTGCCGCGCAGGGGCAAGATGGCTTGGAATTTACGGTCGCGGCCTTGCTTGGCAGAACCACCCGCAGAGTCACCCTCAACGATGTAAATTTCGCACAACGATGGGTCTTTTTCTTGGCAATCCGCCAATTTGCCTGGTAAGCCCATGCCATCCAGCACGCCTTTGCGACGTGTCATTTCACGTGCTTTGCGCGCCGCTTCACGCGCACGTGCTGCCTCAACAATTTTTCCGCAAATGATCTTGGCGTCGTTAGGACGCTCTTGCAAATAATCAGTAAGTGTTTTTGCCACGATGTCTTCCACGGGTGCACGCACCTCGCTGGACACCAATTTATCTTTGGTCTGGCTACTAAATTTAGGTTCAGGCACTTTGACAGACAGCACGCAGCATAGACCTTCGCGCATGTCGTCACCCGACACCTCAACCTTGGCTTTCTTAGCGAATTCGTTTTCCTCGATGTACTTGTTAATCACACGGGTCATCGCTGCGCGTAAGCCCGTCAGATGGGTACCACCGTCACGCTGTGGAATGTTATTGGTAAAGCAAAGCACGCTTTCGTTATAGCCATCATTCCATTGCATTGACACTTCCACGCCAATGCTGGTACCTGGAATTCCACCATATGTGTCAGCAGGTCGTTCACCCTCAGCATAAAAAGCGTTGGGGTGCAAAACTTTTTTGCCTGAGTTGATGAAGTCCACGAAACCCTTCACACCACCCGCACCAGAAAAGTCATCTTCTTTACCTGTGCGCTCATCTTTCAAACGGATACGCACACCATTGTTCAAGAAACTGAGTTCACGCAGACGTTTACTCAAAATTTCATAATGAAAGTCGTTGTTCTGCTGGAAGATTTCTGTATCAGGTAAAAAATGAACTTCTGTTCCGCGCTTTTCAGTTTCACCTGTGATGCGCATGGGGGAAACTTCGACACCGTTGACCACTTCAATCAAACGGTTTTGCACAAACCCTTTAGAAAATTCCAAAGTGTGCACTTTGCCTTCGCGTCTAACCACCAAACGCAGTGATTTAGAAAGTGCGTTAACGCAAGACACACCCACACCATGCAAGCCACCAGACACCTTGTAGCTGTTCTGGTTGAATTTGCCACCTGCATGTAACTCCGTCAGCGCAATTTCAGCAGCAGAACGCTTAGGCTCATGTTTGTCATCCATCTTCACGCCTGTGGGAATGCCACGACCGTTATCAGTCACACTGATCGAGTTATCACTGTGAATGGTGACCACGATGTCATCGCAATGACCAGCCAATGCTTCGTCAATGGAGTTATCAACCACTTCAAACACCAAATGATGCAAACCAGTGCCATCGGATGTATCACCGATGTACATACCTGGACGCTTTCGAACTGCCTCAAGGCCTTCCAAAATTTGGATAGAGCCTTCACCATAGCCTTCACCGGCTGTTGGTGTCACTGAGTTTTCAGGAGTTTGAGTGGGTTCGGTCATAACAAGTCTTCGTGCGTGAGGCACAAGTACCTCACGGTTTCAATCGTAAAAATAAGAGAGAGCAATACGTTAGATACGCATTGGCATCACCACGTATTTAAAGGTGGTGTTTTCGGGAATTGTGATCAGTGCAGAACTATTGGAATCCGCTAAGTCCACTTGCACCATGTCTTGATCCATATTGGTCAATGCATCAATCAAATACGTCACGTTAAAGCCAATTTCAATGGCATCGCCGTTGTAATCAATTTCAAGTTCGTCAACTGCTTCTTCTTGTTCTGCATTGCTAGATGCCACACGCAACACACCTGGTTCCAGGTTTAAGCGAACACCTTTGAATTTTTCACTCGTCAAGATGGCTGTACGTTGTAATGTTGCCAACAACGCCGTGCGACCCATGGTGATGGTGTTCTTGTGATTTTTTGGAATCACGCGGTTGTAGTCTGGAAACTTACCTTCAACCAGCTTGGTTACAAATTCCATACCATCAAAAATAAACTTAGCTTGATTGCCTGCAAATTGCATTTCAATCGCACCTTCTTTGTCACTCAACAAGCGTTGCATCTCAAGCACTGTCTTACGAGGCAAGATGACTTCTTGGCGAGGCACTTCAACATCCAACATGGCAGATGCAAAAGCCAAGCGGTGACCGTCCGTTGCAACCAAGCTGAGTTGTTTACCTTCAGCGACAAACAAAATGCCATTCAAGTAATAACGAATGTCATGCACAGCCATGGCAAAAGAAACTTGATGCAACAGCTCTTTCAAGGTCTTTTGTGGCACGCTGAATGAAGGACCAAAATTGGCTGCCTCTTGCACCAATGGAAAATCTTCAGCTGGCAAACTTTGCAAGGTAAAGCGGCTTTTGCCGCCTTTCAAAATCAATTTATTCTGGTTTGATTCCAAACTCACAGTTTGATCTGAAGGCATGGTACGCAAGATGTCGATCAATTTGCGTGCACCGACTGTTGTCGTGAAGTTGCCTGCATCCCCATCTAATTCAGCTGTTGTACGAATCTGAATTTCTAAGTCGCTGGTGGTTAATTGCAGGGCACTGCCTGTTTTGCGAATTAAAACGTTCGCCAAAATTGGCAATGTATGGCGACGCTCAACAATGCCTGCAACAGATTGCAGAACTGACAAAACTTTGTCTTGTGTTGCTTTCAGTACGATCATCTCTTCCTCTTGTTTTCTTTATTTAAATTAGTAGTAGTAGGTAAGCAAAGCATCTTTCTGTGGACAACAGCATTTTCCTC
>JACCDT010487222.1_pt1 | contig 23248 bp, 34 predicted proteins | sample 7446291 | NCBI WGS metagenome assembly JACCDT01 (sample SAMN15323446, study PRJNA562643) | freshwater metagenome | isolation source: river surface water | place: USA:Blue River Watershed | collected 2017-08-17 | reverse complement strand
GAATCTAATAGCTAGTTCATCCGTTGTATCTTCACCACACCAGCCACATCTAAAGTGAGGTGTTTCTGTTGGTTCATCTTTGAAGATTGGAGTGTTATATTGTCTTTCGTCCATTACTTAAAAGTATAAATTGTTTTTAAAAACTCTACTATTTTTGCGTGTTCTAAGAAAATCGTTTTACCGTCTTGGTGGATAGTAATAAACAACTTATCGCTATACTCACTTTTCAAGGTGTTAATTTTAATCTCAAACATTGTGTCCTGTTCTAATGTCTTTTCCATTACTTCGCTAGTTTTAAAGATTCATAATAAGCTAAAATAGCAGTTACTGTTTTTCTACTTCCATTACCTGACTTCATAGCCTTTGTAATAGTTGGGCGTGATATTCCACTATGTGCTACAATAGCCATAATATCACCACGCTCTTTGTTATTCATTATTTTCTGTGGTATTTTCATGTTTTATATTGTTTAAATTATTAATTAATTATCTGATACAAATGTAAGATTAATTTCAATGCAAATGTAAAAAAAGTGTAATAATTATGTAATAAATATGTAAAGTGTTGATTATCAAATCAATTATTTTAGAGTTGATAGATTATTGCTTATATTTGTGAGTAATGACTAAAGAAAGGTTACTGATATTAGCTAGTGAATCCAAGATGTTAAAGGGATTAGCTGCTAAATTATGTAACTATCGAGATATTCACAATGATTTGTTCCAAGAGTTTATTTTATTTTTATGTGAAAAAGATGAGATATTTTTATTAAACAAATACGAATCTGCTCAGTTTATTTCTTATTGTAGTAATTGTATAAAGGGATTAAATAGTCATAGATTAAGAAACGCTAAACTGGTTAATAGTAAGTGTCCTTTAGTTGAACGACATAATGTAAATGAGATAATAGATTTTGATATTGAAGAAAATAGTTATAACTTTGATGTTGAAGAAAAGATTAACGAAATAGTGAAGTTTGCAAAAGAAGATAAATTTAAAGTTGAGGTTCTTTTTAAGTCAGTTGTTACTAGCACAAGGCAAATAGCGCAAGACTTAGGAGTTAATCAAAGGAAACTTATCTATAATAATAATAAATTTAAGAGTGAATTAAGACAAAAATTAAGATAAATGGAAACGTTATTAAAACATAAAGGATTTATTGAAATGGTTGCAAGGGATATTATACGCCCTGATGAATCACAACAAGCGGTTAAAGATGTATTAGAAGCTTATTCTAAGATCGATAGTACAGCCGAAGTATTAGTAGGATGTTCAACTTGCGAGAATAAGTTTAAAGATACGTTTAAGATTATACTTGCTTATATTAATCAAGGTTTAGTTAGCGGATCTGATAAAAAGGTTATCGAGCCGTTTATATCTTTAAAAGAATCTAAAAAGAAAAAGTAATGCAAGACGAATACGAACAAATAAACTTTTGGAATAATGGCAAGACCAGTAGGAACAAAATATATAGAAACTCCTGAAAAGTTATGGGATCATTTTGTTAATTACAAAGATGATGTTAAGTCTAATCCTATAAAAAAAATGGTGTTTGTTGGTAAAGATGGGTTAAAGGATTATGAAGAGAGAGAGCGACCGTTAACTATTGATGGGTTTGAATGTTGGTTAGCTGACAAAGGAATTATAGGCGATTTAAGTCATTATTTTGCTAATACTGATAACAAGTATTCAGATTATTTAACTATCTGTTCACGTATTAAGAAAAATGTGCGTAATGATCAAATAGAAGGAGGCATGGCAAACATATACAACCCTAGCATCACACAGCGTTTAAATGGGCTTAAGGAACAGTCAGAAGTAGAACAAAAGGTTACTTTAAACGTCCCGAATCTTCCAGACATTGGCAGTAGAAAATAAATATAAATACACAAAAGCTTATTTTAAAATATTAGAGTTAATTCAAAACAACCCTAATGAAAATGTATTTGTTATTTGCGGAGGACAAGGAGCGTCTAAAACAATATCAATACTTCAATTAATCATTCAATCATTACTATCTTCTGAAAAGGAAGCGACTGTTTTATCTTCTGAATTATCGAAGATGAAAAGAACTGTTATAAGGGATTATAAGAAGATTTGTAAAGATTGGGGTGTATTAACTAATGAAGATGATTTTAATAAGACTGAAAGTAAGCATGAGTACAAAAATGATAGCTATTTAGATTTCATTGGCGCAGATGTTTCAGATGTTGGTAAGGGTTTAAGGCGTAATATTCTATATATTAACGAGGCTAATAAAATGGATATTGAAACTGCTATACAATTAATCTCGAGAGCTGATTTAACCTTAATAGATTACAACCCAGATAAACTATTTTGGGGTGATGACTTTAAAAAAGATAATAATTTTATAACTCTAACTTTTGAAGATAATGAATACTTGTCAGAATCAGAGGTAAAAAGTATTTTAGATTATAAAGAGAAAGGATTTATTAATCCTAATTTACCATTTGAATTATTATTTAAAGAATCAAACATTAAATCTAAATATTGGGCTAATAAATGGAAAGTTTATGGATTAGGTCTAGTAGGTCAATTAGACGGAGTTGTATTCTCTAATTGGAAAATATGTGATTCAATACCAATAGAAGCTGAATTTATTTGTCATGGTTTAGATTTTGGTTTTACAAATGACCCATCTGCATTCGGTTCTATTTTTAGATATAATGGTGAATTATGGGCTGATGAATTAATATATGAAACTGGATTAACAAATAGTGATTTAATTAAGCGGTTTGGATTATTAGGTATAAAAAAACACGAAATGATTGTTGCTGATAGTGCAGAGCCTAAGTCAATAGAAGATATACGTAGAGCTGGTTATAGAATAGAGGGTGCTAAAAAAGGTACTGATAGTATACGTAACTCAATAGATACTTTACACGCTTATACAATCAATGTAACAAGACGAAGTATTAATTTAATAAAAGAATTAGAAACCTATACATGGGCGGTTGATAAGTCTGGAGTTGCAACTGGAGAACCTATTGATAAAAATAACCATGCTATTGACGGAATATTGAGATACCCAGCCCTAAACCGACTTAAAAAATCAATTTTCATTATACAATAGTTTTGTAAAAACTCCTATTTTTTGGTATATTATATTGATGAATATGCCAAAAAGATACGAAGATTTAACAGTTCAACAATTCCAAGAATTAGAGGCTTTAAAATCAAATACAGACCTTGACACCTTAGATAAGGCTGTAAAACGTTTATCTATTCTATCTGGAAAAGATGTTGATTATATTGAATCATTAACAGCGACTGAGATATTTAATACCCTTAGCGATGCTGTTTTTTTAATGTCACCTATTCACGAAATGCCTATGCCTATTCCTAATCATATTGTTTTAGGTGACGTTAGGTTTAGGTATATTAAAGAAATTCATGAGTATAATATTTGTCAAGAAAAGGATTGGAAGGGAATAGTTAAAATGAATGGTAACGATTATATTAAATGTTTACCAGAATTAATGGCTATTTGTCACCAAGAGTACGAGAATAAGCAATGGGTTTATAATTCAGATAATCATAAACGAAATGTAGAACTATTTAAACAATCTAAACTTAGTGAATCATTAGGGGCTGTTTTTTTTTATTCAAAAAGTTTGACGAGTTACATAAAAGTTTTAGCGGACTATTCCAAGAAGGTAGAAAATCAGATAACGGAACACTACAAAACGATGATGGCAGACCAAGAGTTTCAGACTTTTTTGAACGTTGGGGATGGGAGTACTCAGTTGGCTTAGTTGTTAAAGACACTAATCTAACAGAAGATGATGTGTTTACTTGGAATGTAACGAGGTTTTATAATAAACTAGCTTATTTAAAAGATAAAGGAAAATTTGAAATACAGTTAAATGGGGCTAAATGATAAAATAAAAGATCTTTTAGATGACTTTAACGAAAAGTTAGTAATTGATACAAGGGAATCTTTACAAACTAAATTAGATGAAAGAGCAAGTAAACATAACGGCAAGAAAGTAAAGAGTAGATTATGGGCTAGTGTAAAAGCACCTCCTGCGATATTTGACAAAGGAGTTATAAAGGCTAGGTTATTAATGAATGATTACTGGGCAGTTGTTAATGATGGGCGTAAAGCGAGTGGAGTAAGTGAAGAAGGACAAGAGAAAATAGCAGCATGGAGTGCAACAAGGGGACTAGCCGAAAAAATAAGGATTAGCGATTTAGAGAAACGAAAGCAAAAGCAAAGTTTATCAGAGCGTAAAAACCTAAAGACTTTAAAAAAGATGCCATTTGATAGGGCAAAGAAAGCAGCAGGTTTTTTAGTCGCTCGTTCATTAAAGAAAAAAAGTTTAGAACCTACACACTTTTTTGATGAGGTTTTAAATGATGGAAGGATAGCTAAGCTAAAAGAAGATTTAACAGAATTAGTAAAAACAGAGTTTACTATTGAAATAAGAAAAGAAATTAAGAAGTAATGGCATTAACAGTATATAAACAACCGCAAGTATTAACACCAGCTTATAACAAGCAAATTATAACTGCTAAATCAGACCAGATAGCTACATCTGATTTTAAGTATGTGGTTACTGTTTTAGTTAATAGTGATACTGCTAATACTTATACTGAGTCAATATTACAAGACCCAGACGGATGGTTAGTGTTTGATGCTCAAAATTGGGTAAAGAATTATATACAGCATTATTTTAATCCTAGTGATACTGGAATAAATATAGCAACTAATAAATGTGTAACTGTATCAGTTGATATTACTGAATACTATTCAGGTGCTTTACAAGTGGCAGGAACAGAAAGCGTTTCATTTGTTGCTTTCGATGCTTGTTTAACAGACGCTGACTTTAGAAATTATGATTACGAAGATTATTTATTTGGTGAAAATGCTAATAAATATCTATTAAGCAAAGGCGATATAAACGAAGTTGATGGTGTTATTACTCCAAATCAAGACGTATGGCTACACTTTATTAATGGAATTACGGACTCAATAACAAATGTTGTAGTAGAGTTAAGACGTGGCGCATCAGTAGTAGGTGGATTTAGTGATACTATGCCTACTCCAGTAATGGCTTATGAAATGTATGCTTTAAATGTTGGTGGCATATCAGGTGCATTAGTTGGTGACATTGTTAGGATTAATTTTAACGGTGGTAGCGGATTAATTAAAAAATTTGAATATACGTTATCAGAACCTTGCACAAAGTTTACAGATTATTCACTTTACTACTTAGATAGAAATGGAGCGATACAGTTTAAGCACTTTGAAATGCTTAGTACTAAAAACTACTACAAGACTATCAATAAAGTTAAATTAGATAAAGACGTTTTAAATACAACTACTGGAGCTTATGGATCGAATACTTATGATAGAGAAAACCATACTGTAAGTACTGCTATTGAATCTAAAATGACTTTAAATACTAATTGGTTAACACAAACACAAAGTACTTTATTGAAGGATTTATGGGATAGTCCAATAGTTTATATTTGGGATGGCACTACATTAAAATCATGTGATACATCTAGTGAATCATACGAAGAAAAAACAGAGAGCTTAGATCCTTTATTTAATTACACTATTACTATTGATTTAGGTATAACAGAAACAAGACAAAGAGGTTTATAATGATATTAACTAAATTATTAATAAGTGCTAAGAATGGAACAGAAAAGTATTTATCTTATCCGATAACTGCCGAAGCTCCTATTTACATAACCTATCAATTAGCAGATGTTAGAAACCCAGAACAACGCAAAGGCAGTAGAAGTTTAACTATTAAATTGTTGGGGACTAATGAGATTAATAAGTTATTTGAAAACATATTTAGTGTAAATGTTGCAACCCAGTATTTTAACAAGAACTTAAAAACACCTGTTAAATATATTGTTGATGGTTTAGAAAACTTTAAAGGAGATTTACAACTATTAAGTGTTAATCTTAATCCAGATAATAGTATAGAGTATGAGTGTTCAATATTAGGTGAAGGCGGTTCTTTGTTTATTGATTTAGGGGATAAATTACTAAGTGAATTAGATTTTAGTGATTACGACCATACATACAATAGAGCTACACAAATAGCAACACGCTCAAATTTAGGGAGTGGTTTAGACGTTTTATATCCATTTGTTGATAATGGCACTAATAACGGTTCTGACACAGTTTGGAATGTATCAAATTTTTTGCCTTGCTTTAGTTTTTACGAGTATATTAAAAAGATTATTGAAGGGACTGGCAGAACGTTTACAAGTACTATCTTAAGTTCTAGTTTAATTAAGAAATCAATACTTTATCCTAACTTAAATCAGATTGTTTTATCTTCAACTCAATTAGCTAATCGACAATTTTACGTAGGTTTAACAACTAATTATACACAAACAGGCATACCATCTACACCATACACTTTAGTACATGATAGAGAAAGTTCGCCATTCTTTGACGTTGGAACACAAAATAATACTACTTCTGGATTAGTTACTTTAAATGATACTGGTTATTATAATCTAGTTTCAAAGGTTGTTTATAGGATAAAGTTTACACATTCAGACCCTAGTGTGTCTTATGGTGTATTTGCAGGTATGCGCCACTATAACAGTATAGTTAAACAAACACCATTAACTACAATGGTTGTTAACTTTGCAACGTTTAGCAATGCAAGTGCGGAAAGAATAAACGTTAATACTTTTGAAACTATTACTAATGAAGTAGCTACTGGTGAGATTACTTTGTCGGCTGGCGATATATTTTATACGCGTGCTTTATTAGACCCATCATCAATTAGCACACCATTATTTTATACTGCTGGTAATGTATTAGTTCCAGGTGGTACACCAACTTATACTATTGAAATAGCAAGCGGTACAACTGGAGCTGCGTTTTATGGTTTAGCAACTCAAAAAGTATTGTTAGAAGGTAATACTATTGAAGTAAATAATGCTTTACCAGTTAACATAAAACAAAAGGACTTTTTAAAATCAGTTATCCAAGCATTAAATTTATTTATTGATATAGACCCATCAGATGAAAACAATTTAATTATAGAAGATTTTGATACATTCTATAATACAACAGACCCAATAGATTACAGAAATAGAACTGATTTAAGTAAACAACAAGTAATTAACCCTAATTTATTGGAGGGTAAACAATATATTTTCACTTACAAAGAAGATAATGATAAATTTAATGTACAGTATCAAGAAACACACAAAGAAGTATTTGGAACGCAAACAGTTGATGTAGAGAATGATTTTATAAAAGAAGTTAAAAAGAATGAGTTAATATTTAGTGCAACGCCAAACGCTGCTAACTATGGTTTAGGTATTGCTCATCCAAGAATTTATACACAAGAAGGGTTAACTAAAAAAACAATAGTTCCTAATATTAGATGGCTATACGTTGGAGGCGTTAAGCAAACTACTAATCCATACACTTACAAGCAAGTTGGAGAAACTGATTTAATTACTAATGATTATTTATACGCTGGGCATACAGACGACCCATTTAACCCTACTATTGATTTAAACTTTGGAACACCTAAAGAGGTTTATTATAATTTTATCAATGCTTATTTTACTGATAATAACTGTTACAACCGTTTTCACTCTAAGTACTTAAATAACCTAATCAATAGAGATGGCAAATTTGTAACTAAATACTTATGGTTAAGCCCTAAAGACATTTACAATTTTAGTTTTAGAAATAGATTATTCATTGATAGGGCTTATTACATTGTAAATAAGATTGAAAACTACAACCCATTAAGTGAACAATCAACTAAATGCGAGTTAATCAAATTATTAGAATCTGATGTGTTTAGTCCTACTTCTTATTTAATTAGTTCTAACACAGCCGTAAGTGCTGGTGGCGGTATTTTATCAGCTCGTTTAAATAGTGGTTTAAATGTTGGTTCAAATATTCAAAATAGTGGCACTAACTGTATTGCAATAGGTGATAATATAATCATTCCAGAAAGTTGTAACAACGTTACTGTAATAGGGAATAATGTTGTTGTGAATGAAAATGTATCTAATAGTAGTGTGATAAATACAAATGATTTAGAAGTAACTCAAAGTAACATTTCAATAAATAACGGAATAATTGTTACCGATAATTTTAGATATGGATATGTAGAAACAACAGATGCAACACCAACTAAATTAGTATTTGACACATTTAGCGGTGACTTTGATATAAATTTAGATAATTCATTTAGAATAGAAGCTAAGATAATTGCCGTAGATGCAAACACTTTAGATACTAAAGAATGGGTAGCGCAAGGAATAGTAAAAAATAATAGTATAGTTAGTTATGATGTAATTGAGCCTGTTACTTCTACATTTTCGGATGCTGGAATATCTTCTGCATCAATATCAATAACTCCAGGTGCATTTGAGTATTTAGATTTTACTGCAACTGGAATAGCAGCTACTTTAATTTACTGGAAATGTAATGTTGAATATGTAAGAATAGTTATATAATGATAGAAAAAATTGAAACACTAGAATCATTTATGAATAATGAACCTAGCCAAATAATTATAGATGGATTAACTAGCATTAATTTGTGCGTTACTATTGCATCAACTGGAAACGAAGAACTAATAAAAGCATTTGAAAATGGCAGAAGAAAATAAAATACCTTTAGAGATTGATGTTAAAGGATCAGAAGAAAGCATAGAATCGTTTAAAGATTTAAAAGCAGCTATAAAGGCTGCTAAAGATGAGCAGATTAAAGCAGCTTCTGTTTATGGTGAATCATCAAAAGAGTTTCAAAAGGCTACTGAAAAGGTAAGTAAACTAAAAGATAAGGTAGAAGATTTAAACGATAGTACAAAGTCTTTAAAGGGCTCTGGTGTTGAGCGTGCAAGTGAGGGATTTAGTCAATTAGGTGAAGGTTTAAGAAACTTAGATTTTGATAAAGTTAAAATAGGTTTAGTTGCTATGAAATCGGCACTATCAGCCGTTGGTATTGGTTTAATTGTACAGGCAGTTGCTTATTTAGTTGAAAACTTTGAATCACTATCACAAGGCTCTGGAATATTAGCAAAGGCTTTACAATTTGTTGGTAGCATCATAACAAGCGTAAAAGATGCAATTAATGACTTTACCGATTCAATAGGATTAACAAATACAGCCTTAGACAAGTTAGGAGAAAGTACGGTTGAAAATGCTAATAAATCAAAGGATGCTTTAGCTAATCAAACGGCTGAATATGATAGGCAAATAGCAGTTGCAAAAGCTAATGGTAAAAGTGCAGTTGATTTAGAAATAGCAAAGCAACAAGCTATTATTGACACTAATAAAGCATTAGTAGAGCAAACCATTGCTTATGTAAGACAAGGCGGTGTATTGAATGACGAACAAAAAAAGCTATTAACTGAGCAATTAAACTCTATTAAAAATGCAGTTACTAATCAACAAGTAATTGAGATAGGACATACTAAAGCATTAAAGGATGAGAATGATAAAAGACTAGCAGACCATAAAAAACTATTAGAAGATAAAGCTAAAGAAGATTTAGACGCATGGAATTTAACCCTACAAATTAGACAGCAAAATGCAGATGCTCAAAAAAAGGATGATGAACGTTTAGAAAAAGAAAGATTAGAAGCTAAAAAATTAGCAGATGCCGAATGGTTAAGGCAAACACAAGAAACTTTAGAAGAAGAACAAGCATCTAAAATTGATAGAGCTGAATTTGATAAAAAATTAGTAAAATTAACCGAAGCGCAAAAATTAGATATTGGCAAAAAATCTATTCAATCAGTGCAACAGTTAACAGATTTATTCTTTATGTTTAAATCTCAAAAAGCTAAAAAAGGAAGTAAAGAAGAAGAGGATTTAGCACGTAAACAATTTAACTTAAATAAAGGTTTACAATTAGGTTTAGCGGTTATAGATGGGTTTAAATCAATTACTTCATCTTTAGCACAATCACCTGTTGCCGTTGGGGTTGTTCCTAATCCTATCGGTATTGCATCATTAGCATTCGCATCAATTACAGCAGCCACTAACATTGCTAAAATAGCAGCAGCTAAATTTCAGCCTACTGGTGGAGGTGGCAGTGGTGAAAGTCCAAGTACCGCAACTCCAAATATTCCAGCCCCTCCAGTTATTAGCACTCAGCAAAACAATCTAAACCAAAGTACGCAGTTTGATAGTAACGGTAAAAGAATAGGGAATGACACACCGCAAGAGCCATTTAAAGTTATTGCAACTATTGGAGTTGATGAGGTAACAAAAACAACAAACAGAGTAGATACATTAGAAAAACAATCAACATTTTAAAATTATGGAAAAGAAACTACCAATTTATTACGCTACAATTAATGAAGATTTAAACGGGTTAGAGTTAAAGCAACAAGGAATACAAAATATTGCTTTGGTTGATAGCCCTGCTATGCTTACTGAATGGCTAATGTTTAATGAACATAAGCAAGTGGAATTTAAAATGGCTTTGCAAGAAGAACAAAGAATTATAACTGCTCCAGTAATTATAGCGGATTTACCTATTTACCGTAAAGTAAAAGAAGATGGAATTGAAAAAGAATTTTATGTAGTGTATAAAAAAGACACTAACATGAAAGTATTACAAAAGTATATGAGTGATGGAAACCAAAAGAAGGTTAAGTTAACTCATGACACGCAAGACTTGTCAAAGGGCGTATTTGTATTTGAAGTTTTTATGAGTGATGAAAGTAGAGGTATTGCACAGCCTAAAGGTTTTGATTTACCAGATGGAACTATCTTTTGTTCAATGAAGATTAACAATGATATGATTTGGAATGAAGCAAAAGCTGGTAAGGTTAAAGGTATTTCTTTGGAGGGTTTTTTTGATTTAGAAAAAGAAATAGATTTAGATGAGAAACAAATTGAATCAATAATTTACGACCTTATAAAAAAATAAATTGTAAAAACATAATTTATTTGGTATATTATTATAGAAACTAATTAAAATTATTATAAAATGGAATTAAGCGAAAAAGCAAAAAACGCAGTAGCTTCTTACTTAGCAAAGTTTGGTATTGATTTACCAGCTAAAAAAGTAGAAACACCTGCTGAGCCAGCGGTTAAACTAGAAGATGTTAAACTAATTGATGGCACTATGTTATCGGTTGATAAAATGGAAGTAGGAGCTGCTGCAAACTTCACAGGTGCAGATGGTGTAGCTATCCCTGCAGAAGGTGAATTTGAATTAGAAGATGGCACTAAAGTTATTTGTGCTGCTGGTGTGGTTACTGAAATTAAACCTAAAGAAGCAGATGTACAACCTGAGGCAGTTGAATCAGAAATGAAAGCAATGTTATCTAAATTATCAGAGCGTATAGATGCTATGGAAAAAAGCAATGCAGTTAAAACAAATTTAGAAACTGAATTAGCTGAAACTAAAAAAGGATTAGGAGTTGCTTTAAGTGCTATTAAAGAATTTAATGATAGCTCAGTAGCTCTAAGTTTAGAAGCTCAAAAAGGAACTAAAAAAGTAGTTAAATCATACGAGCAAATGAGTAACTACGAAAAAATGTTATTCAATAAAGGTAAATTACAAAATGGCTAAACAAGAAAAAACAGAAGTAGTAGTTAATCCATTTGATATTGGAGTTAATTATAAAATTTTCTTAGATGCTTTAGGTTCAAATAAAGTAGATGAGTATTTAAAAGACGTTTGTTCTAAAGAGCAAATTGAATGGTTAATTGAAGATTTAAAACTATATAAAAACAACAAATAAAACAAACAGAATATGCCTATAAATTTTACAGGCTCTACGAGAAACTACTCAGAATTAGAGCAAATCACAGAGGAGTTATACCAAGATTCCAAAACATTAAGAGAGAGAGTAATTGACATCGAAGAAGGACACAAGTCTGGAACAGATGTTTATGAAAGTAAAGTAACGGTTGCTATGACTGCTTTAAACACAGGCGAAGTAACTGCAACTGGCGATATTGATTTAGGCTTTAGCTCTACTCCAGTATCTTTAACTGCTTTCAACTACGAAGATCGAATCAACGACAATTCATTAAAAGGAACTCGTTTTGAAAAATCAATGAAAGCAGGTGCTTATGAAGCAGTATCTGATGAGTTTGATAAAAAAGTATTAATTCAAATTCAACCAGCTATCGGTGCTGATATTGAAACTAAGTTATGGAATGGTGCAACGGCTGCAACTAAAGTAGCAGTAGCAGCATTAACTCCAGGAGCAGGACAAGGTTCTATTACAGCAGCAGCTCAAGCAGCAGTAGCAGCAATGCCTACAACGTTATTTGATTCTTTGGTTACTCGTGTGTTATACAATAACTCACAAGCTAAAACAGTACCGGGTGCAGGTTTAGGTAACTATATCAAAGTAACTGGAACAACTGTAACAAGTGCTAACATTGCAGCTGAGTATGGTAAATTGTATGCAGGAGCAGACCAAAAAGTTGTTAACAGTACTGGTGAATTACCAATGATTTTTGCACCATTAGCGGATAGACAATTAATTAAAATTGCAAACAATTCAGTTGGAGAGGCTCAACAAATTAATTTCTTAGTTGAAGGAGCTGGAGCAAATGAGAAAATTTACTACAACGGGGTTGAAATTTCTTTCCATCCAATTGGAGCAACTTTCAGAATTTTAACTTTACCTAGTTATTTGAAAGTGTTAACAGATGCAACTTCTGATTTAAACTCTTTACAAATTGATAAAGTAGCTAATGGAGCTATGCAACGTTATATTAAAAATACACAAGCGATGGCTACGTGGGTAACTAATCAACGTTATATTACTTTATACGGAGGATAAAAAAATGAGGGGATTTTAATTAATCCCCTCTTAATTATTTACAATTAAAATTATAAAACAATGGCTTGTCCACTATCACAAAATTACGTAACTAAAGACTGCTTGACACCTGCTGGTGTTGCTAGTTGGTATATTACACCATTTAGCAATATGTTAACGACTGTTATGACTTCTAATGTTGTTACAACTATTACAAAAACAGTAGCATTTAAGACTATTGCACAAGAGATTGAACAAGGTTCATGGTCTTATACTGGAACGTCTAGTCAACGTAATGGATCTCATGCTTTTGACTTTGAGGCTATTATTAAAATGCACCAATTAAATACTTTAGACCAAGAAGAAATTACGTTAATCTTAAAAAATAAGTGTGTACTGATTGCAGTAATGCAGAATGGTGACGCTTGGATGCTAGGTCGTGAATTTGGAACTACTGGTATTGATTCTAAATTTGAATCTGGAACAGCATTAGGTGACTTCATGGGAACTAACTTAACAGTAAAAGGACGTGCAACACAAGCAGCTAAGAAAGTAGACCCTGCAATTTTAGCAGGTTTATTATCTTAATAGATTAAATTAATTACTATAAAAAACGCTACTTATTTAATTAAGTAGCGTTTTTTATTTTGTAAAATATTGCATTTTTTGGTATATTATTATAGTGATTCTAATTAATAAAAATACTTCAAATACAGTAGTCTTAACACTATCTGAAAAAACAACATTAACTAATGCTGTTTATTTATTTGAGGTTATTAACGACCAAAGCAGCGAAGTCAAGTGTTTTATTGCAGAAGATATAAGCCCTAATCCAGTTCGTTATAATGAGTTTAATTTTATTGAAAATACAACAGAAGATTTACTAAATGGAACTTTTGAATTAGAGTTAACTGGTGATTATACATACAATGTTTATGAACAAACAAGTACAACTAATTTAGACCCAGCCTTAGCAACTAATAAAATAGAAACTGGTAAACTACAAGTCCCAGATAATACGGCTGAAATAACACAATATAACGGCAATCAAACTCAAACAGTAGTATTCAATGGATAGCAAAACAACCATATCAAACATTCAAGTTAATTTAAAAGCTATGCAAAAATTAACATTTACGTTAGACAATAATGGATTTGTTAAGTATGGTAAAAATAATCTTTATCCGCAAGAGTTAATTAGATTATATGATGAACACCCAGAGCATAGAGCTATTTTAAATCGTAAGGCTCGTTATATTTGGGGTAAGGGATTAAAGGCTAAAAATAAAGCAGATGAAATTAAAGTAAATGCTTTTATAGATAATTTTAATAAAAAAGAAAGTTTAAATAAAGTAGGTAAAAAGATTAGTTTAAATACTGAAATTTTTAACGGTCAGTTTATTGAAGTTATTACAAATATGCAAGGCGCACCGATTGAAATGTATTTTATCAATTCTGCTAATTGTCGATTATCAGAAGATGGCGATACATTGTATTTTTGTAAAGATTGGACTAAGCCTAAATATCAAAGAGAAATAAAAGAGATAAAAAAATGGAATGATAAAGAACAAAAAGTAGGAACTTTCTTTATTGATTTTAGATATTATTCAGCTACTGCTAATAGACTTGATTCTATTTATCCTATTACTCAATATCAAAGTATTGTTGAAGATATTAATACAGATATTGTAATCAGTAAGACTAATTCAAACATGGTAAACAATGGTTTATCAATGGGGAAGATTGTAAATTTCTTTAATGGTAAACCAGACGATAAAACAGTTTCTGCTATTGATAGAGGAATAAAAGGAACTTATACAGGCGAAGATGGTGAGCCAGTTATGATTGTTCACTCTGATAGAGAGGATAAAGCACCAGAGGTTATAGACGTTACACCGACTGATATGGCAGAACGTTTTTTATATACTTCTAAAAGAGCATTAAAGAAAGTATTTGCAGGTCATGAAATGGCTTCTGAATTATTTAATATAAAGTTTGACGATTCATTCTTAAGTAGCGCACCAGATTTATTAACGTTACAAGAATTATTTGTAAAAGGATATATAGAGCCTAGACAAAATGATTTATTAGAATTTTTATCTTATTTATCTTTTGTAAAAACAGGCGAATATTTAGATATGATTTTTGAGCCTATTAGTTTAATCGGTGCGGATTTAAGTAACGATCCTGATTTAACATTAAAAGAAAGAAGATTAATAAAAGGATTAGAAACAGAAGAGCCAGTTAAATTACAAGCACAAGCTGTCAATGATGCAATAAATTCACTAAGTCCATTAGTAGCTAATAAAGTATTAGAGTCAATGAGTGAGGATGAAATTAGGGCATTAGCTTCTTTACCTCCTAGAAATGCAGAAATAGGAGTAGATGGTAAGCCTTTAGTTGATGCTAATGGAATGCCTATATCTGCTACAAATAATAGTAATAATAACAATGCAAATGAGCATATTAAATCAATGACTCGTAAGCAAATGAATAATATGCATGGGATTAAAAAAGATTATGATAGTGGTAAGGCGTCACTAGAACAATCTTTATTAGCATTAAAAGGATTTGGATTAAGTGAAGATGAGGCTAATATATGGCTAGGAGTTGTCACTCCAAAACCGACTATTATGGCTAAAATAAAAAATTTATTTAGTTCAAATAATAATCAAGTAGATAGCGTTTTAATGTCTTTTGAAAGTATAGGAACTATTGAAGACCCTACAACTTATGTGGTTTTAAAACGTGAAAAGGTAAAATTTAAAAATCAAGTTGATGCTTTAAAATATGAGCGTCAAATAATGAAGTTTGCCGATGCTTTAGTAATTAGTATAGAACAATTAGACAACGCTATTTTAAACGCTTTAAAAGGAAATCCAATACTATCTATTGATGAGTTAGCTGAGTTGACTCAAAGTGATTTTGCTAAAGTTGAAGAGAGTATTGCAAGATTAATAAAAAATGGATTTTTAGAAAGTAATAGCATAGGATTTAAACCAACTGAAAAAGCTATTGAAAAAACAACTGAGCCTATTGTTAGTGATGAAATTTATACAGTTTATAAATATGAGGTTAACGATGAAAAGCCCAATCTAAGTAAAGGTGGTTCATCTCGTCCATTTTGTAAAAAATTAATGTCTTTAAACAAAGAATACACTTTTGAGCAAATAGATAGTATTAGTTTAAAGGGAGTTGGTGAAAATGTAGGAGGTACAAATATTTGGGATTTTAGAGGAGGATATTATACTAATCCTAAAACTGGAATAGTTGATCCTGATTGCCGTCATATTTGGGTTGCTGAAACAAGGTTAAGAAAAAAGAAAAAATAATATGGCGGACGTTTTACTTATACAAGAAGACTACTTTAAAAAGCTAGTAGGAATTGATGGAAACGTTGATTTTAAAAAGCTTGAAAGCACTATTATAATGGTGCAGGATATTTACATTCAAACGTTATTAGGCACGCCATTATATGAAGATTTAAAAACTAAAATAATTGCTAATCCATCTTTATCGTCCTACACTAACGAAAAGAATTTAATTAATAATTATATTGCCAAATGTTTGGCGTGGTACGTTAAAGCAGAATCTAGTTACTCGTTTAAATTTGCATATCAAAACAAAGGAATACAAGTTAAAAATAGCACTAATTCAAATGCAGCCGATACTAATGACGTTCAACTATTAAAAGATGAATGGACTTTAAAAGCAAAAGCATACGCACAGTTGTTAATGGATTATTTAGACGTTAATAGAACTACTTTTCCAAAGTATGATGAAGCTACAACGTCTGGAATTAATGCGAGTAGAAAAAACTATTTTAATGGTATTTATATTAGAAATAATGAAAGTACTATAAATGATTACTATAATAGATGCGAAGATAAATGCTAACACTTAATCAGGATATTGAATTATTAAGCCAGTTTGCTGTTAAGCATAAAGGCGTAAATTCTTTTTACTTTGGGAACGAAGCGGAAGCGGATACTAATGTAAAAATAAATTATCCATTTATGAATGCTATTTTACAAAATCAAAGCATAGAAAATGGCATAGTTAGCAGAACTTATTTAATTATCATATCAGATTTAGTTCAAAAAGATTTAAGTAATTTAAACCATGTATTGAGTGACACAGAGCGTATTTGTTGGGATGTTCCATTGTATATGCGTCAAGTATCTAATAGTGGATTAGTTGGTTCTTTTAAAGTTGATATGAATATAAATGTCACTTCTGACACTTCAAGAAACGACGATGATGTGGCTAGTAATTATTTTGATTTAACAATAAGCAGCCCATTAGGAAACGATGCTTGTAATTTACCAATAGCAGCAGGAAATATATTAAATGGAAATTATATTTATGTAGGCGGTTCAATGGCTGGTGATTTTACAGTAGAAATAAAAGACCAAAGCGGAAACGTATTACAAACATTTAATACAAGTGGAGTTTATACGGTTGAGGTTTTACAACAAATACTAGATACAATTACAGCAAATACAGCAACAATAATAGACCCAATAGTATAATGGCAAATGTAGACATAAGAGTAGGTAAAAAAGACGCTGTTTTCTTTTCAGCTAATCCTACATTGATTTTAAAAGATGGTCAATTTTTATTTAACTCTGATACTTTAGAGTTATTTATAGGAGATGGAACAACACAATTAAGTACTTTAACTGCTATCAATGGAGGTTCTGGCGTTCAATCAGTAACAGGACTAAATGTAGACGATACAGACCCTTTTAATCCTATTGTTAATCCATTAGGCTTAATCCAAATAGTTGATAAAGATGGCGATTTCTTTACTGATTTAGCAACTGCAACGGCTTATATTGAGCAATATTTTAACCCTTCTATTATAACAGATAAGTCATTTAATAATGGTGTTTTTTATTTTACCGTTCCAAGTTCAACAAGTACTGAAAATGTTGTTGTTGGTTTTTTATCAGCAGCAGATGGTATTAGTACCAATAGCGCATCATTTGTAGATGAATTTGGATTAGTTAATTTTTTCTTGTCTGCTTCAAACTTTGAAAGAAATTCAGGTTATCACATAATGGGTAATGTGGATTTTCAATTAGGAGATTTTAATGAATTTAGCGGAATAGCACAAATAAAAAGTATCATTGGTATTAGTGCCGCTTTAAATTATTTTGGTTTAAATTCAACTGGTAAATTTATAATTGAAGGAAATTTAGGGTCGACAGAAACGGCAAATTTTGGAGCAACTTTTTTCAGCGGTTCAACAGCCACAATATTTGCAAATGCAAGTAAATACACAAGTAATGCGGGTGGAATACAAGGTGATTTGGCTCAAGCTATTACAAACGGTTGCAATGTATTTTTCGATGGAATTGATAAAGCTCCAATAGCTTCACCAACATTTACTGGAACACCTTTAGCACCAACAGCGCCAGCAGGAACAAATAATACTCAAATAGCAACTACAGCGTATGCTGATGCTAAAGGTGCGCATCAAGGATTTTATACAGGGAAATGGAAAACAATACCATTTGCATCTGCGCCAACTGGTTTAAATGGATGGGTTGGAGGTATAATTTATGTTCCTATCCCGATCGGAGAAACTCAAAAATTTACTAGAATAGGTGAAGAGGTAACGACTGGAATAGCGGCACAAAATATCAGATTAGCACTTTATAGGAGTGTTAACGGTTTGCCAGCTACTTTAATTGAGGATTCTGGTAATTTATCAGCTGTTACAAATGGACTTAAATATTTTCCATTTACCTCTCCCGTTACGGTTAACGCTATTGAAAAACAAGTTTTTGCAGCTATTCAAGTTTCTAATAATAGTATCGGTTTAAGAGTTGCTAATTCAGTTTGTTTAAATTATTTTAATGGTTCGGGGCTTACTGGTTCATTATTTTCACAGTCTCAAGCATTTGGACCGTTCCCTGCAAATGCAACTCCCGTAGCGTATAACAATGTTATAAGCCCATTGGTATCACTTTTAATGCAATAAAAAAATGAGAATAGAAACTTACAAAAAGAAATTAGATAAAAAAGGTAATCCTATTATAATTGACGGGGATTTTGTTACTGAACTCATATCTACTGAGGGCGAAGATGATAAGTTAACTATTAATCAATTAAATGAAATGCAATATACCGAATTAAAGTCTACTGATTGGTACTTTGTTCGTAAAGTAGAATTAGACGTAGAAGTGCCTAATGAAGTAATTGAATATAGGTTAGCTATTAGAAAAAAATACGATGATTTAAAAAAAGACTTATAATATGCAACTAACCGCAAACGAAACAATGTAATGGCAAAGGAACTATTAACACTTGAAAACGGCATCAAATTAGGTGGTTTAATTATAGCCTTTGTACTTCAATACGCTGCAATAAAATCTGATATTCGAGATATGAAAACGGAGAAGCGGTTTGAGATTGAACATTTACAGTATCAAGTAACTGAGTTGAAAGATTGTTGCAATGGACGCAAAAGAGATAATCAAATTGTATTTAACGACCGTGCAGCTATATTGCCACATGGAATTGAGATTGAAAACGAGAGATAATGGCATCAAGAGATAAAAAAGATTTAAGACCAGAATTGGTACAAGCTTACGAGAAAGGATTAGCTAAGTATGTAGCTTTATATCCAAATGAACCGCAACCCTTTATTACTTGTACTTATAGAAGTGACGAAGAACAAAGCAAGCTATACAATAGCAAGCCAAAAGTGACTAATGCAAAGGCAGGACAAAGTCCACATAATTACAATCCATCATTTGCCTTTGATATTGCGTTTATAACGGTTGAAAAGAAAGTAAGTTGGAACGCTAAATACTTTAAAATGTTTGCAGATTGTGTTAAGTCATCAAGTGATGTAACCGTATGGGGTGGGGACTGGTTGAAGTTTAAAGATGCTCCACATTTCGAATTAAAAAACTGGAAAACTTATATACCTAAAAAATAATGGAAAAACTATCATTCTGGCAAAAGCTTGTAAGAAGTGCCGATAACATCACAAAGAATGCTTTTAGTGCACGTAAATTAACGGCAATGGCGATTATCATTTGCGCTGTTATAGGGCATGGATTTTACTATAAACATTGCTACACTAAAGAAGATTTCAGTATTTACACTTATGTATTGATTATAGACTATTGTGCTGCTGCTTTCTTTTTGGGAATAGTAACGGCTGAACAATTAATTAAGTTAAGGGCTGGCAAAGATGAAACGACTGAAACGCCACAGTAATCAAATTTTTAAATTAAATACTTTATCTAAATTAATTTGTTGATACCATTGTAGATTACTTACATCTACTTTCTTATGATCGTTTATTAATAATTCTTTAGCTTTACTTTTACTTAAATGCTTTCTGTTTACTATCCAACAATTAGCTTTCTCGTTAAAATTAATCAATGTAGGAATATTAGTGATATTAAATAACTGCTTTTGTCTAAATGCTAGTGTTTGATTTTCAAATATTAGGTAGTTAGAGTAAGTTATAAAATAATCATTGTTTGGCTTTTCCATTTTTATTTTCAATTAGTTAAGATGGTTAGTAGTGCTTAGCGAGTAGTTATGTTCAATTAAATATTTTAAATAAATAAAAGCCACCGCACCTATACGAAATTACAATCAACTTCTTTTTCTTCATACACATATTCCCAAAATACCCCAATTTCAGATAATTTTGAAAGTTCATCTTTATAGTATTTATCGGTCTTATTAGTTCCACCGCCAGTAACATAATTATCATAGCTTTGTTTTCGGTGTAATTCAATAAGTTTATGCTTCTCTCTTTCAAAAATTATCTTAGCTTTTTGTTTAGTAAAACTTTTATTTTCTTCTTTGCCTTCATACCACATTTCAAATGCCTCATCATTAAAAATAACGTCTTTAAGCACTTCAATAGTTTTTGTCTTGCTTAAAGTATTAGTTCCCCATTCAGCACTATTTACTTGCGTTCCGTTGTTTATTCCGCTTTCAATTTCAATATAAAAGTTTTCTTCTTTACCAAAGTCAATTTCATAAAAATAAGTTAATTGCAACTCATTATGTTTTTCAGTTGAGCAACTTATCTCGCAGTTAAATTCCTTTTCAAGTCTTTCAATATCTGCTTTGTCGTATTTTGGATTTACATAACATAAATCTTCAATCAATTTTTCAATGTTTAAATTTTCCATCTCTTTTTTATTTATTTAAAATATTTAACTGCCTCACGCACAGGCTAACACACCAACATAACAGCACCTACCCGCCATTTTCTACCCACGAGCCAACGCTAAACGGACGGGTAGCCGCAAAACGTTATATTCAATTTGTTTTAATTTTTCCCACCGCACTTAAAACTTCGATGCAAAGCTGGTGAGGTATCATACTTCTGTTATAACTTCCTTTTCTGCCTTGCGTTCCTGTTTTAGATCCTCTTGGAGCTGGTTGGTGATGGCAATTCTTATTTCCGTTGTGGCACATCGGTCTTGGCAACCATTCATCATTGTTAGTCCAAATATCTGTTGGCTTTGCTCGATCATCTCCATATTGGCAATACCAAACTGTGTGCCTTTTAAACTCTTGCATAAACGGCATTTTTCTTAACATTCCTCTTGGGTTTTCAATATAAAACTTCAAGTTTGGATTTATCTCTAACCATTGTTTTATTAATAAAATAAAATGCCTATTCACCTGATCGCATTTTTTAGCATAATCACTTTTCGGTTCTGTTCCGTTTCGATGTGTGCTTATTGCTGCAATAGTGTAAGTTGTGCAATCAGGTGAAGCCCAAACAACATCAGGCACAAAAGGCACATCACTTATTTTCATATTCTCAATATCGCCAACAAAGTCAATATTATCAAATGGTTGCCAATCTGCACTAAAAACTTTCATTCCTAATTCCTCACCAGCTTTGCCAACACATCTACTGCCAGCAAATAATTCTACTAATTTTAAATTTTCCATATTCCTTCACTAAAAATTAAAACAAACTAAATATAACAGCACATTGGCGGCATTAAAACGACCGCCAATCTGCAAACCGTTATAGGTAAGGCTAAAGATGGTCTTCATCAATATCACTCCATCCTAAACTATTTACCATATACTTATGATTTACCAAATCAAAAACAACCATTCCAACATCTGAATTAAAGTTATTTTCAACGTCAAACCAATTTGTATAAAACGCTTTTTGTATTCCGTTTTCAATGTATGTTACTAAATATTTCATGTTGTTTTTTATTTTTCGTTATTAATCCGCCCTACCTATAACAGCGTATAAAAGCCATTGAAAAAACGGCTCTTATACGCAAAACGTTATCTGCAACCCTAAGACAGACGAGCCTTAATCGCACCAGCATAATGTTTCGTAAATTTTTCGACTTCTGTTTTTAGTTCGTCAAGTGTATCACACTTAAATTCCTTTTCTAAAATCTCGGTATCTAAAAAATTTACAGTAACAGTTCCTTCCCACCAATCACCAGCGTTTTTGTGTGGTGGATAAAATCTACTGCTTACTCTTAATAGTGAACCATCAAAATCTAACTTGAAATTGCAATCCCAACTCCATTTAGGTTCATCAAATATTTCTTTTTTCTCGTTGGCTTTTTCTTCCCAAGCCTTTGCGGTATCCCAATTTAATTCCATTTTATTTATTTGTTTTTAAGTTAGTCATTCTGAAAGAAGGGCAGCAGATAACAAGCAGTTTGGCAAAAGTGGCACGAACATTTGTGAAAACTTTCGGCTTCCTGCTGTGCCACATTCGCCAAGCTGCCAAGTTGTAGGCTATTTAAACAGCGTTTTGTGTATAACGACATCATTTATCCGAATTGGGAATTTTAAACGTGCTAAAGTGTGATATTTCAAGTTTTCCATTTCACAACACTTTTTTAAGTTTCCGTAGGTTTCTATTCTTTCGCCTTTAATAAATACTATTATTGATTGTCTATTCATTATAATATATATTTTATCACAATTTTTAAATCATCCAAATAAGCATTATACATTCTAATATCATTAAATGATTTTGCGTAAAATGAATCGTGTTGTTTTTTATTTTTAAAATTAGTTCTCAACTCTTTTAAAGATGAATTTTCTTTAATTTTAAACTGCTTTACCAAACTTTTAGATAAAGTATTAAACAACCCAAGTATTTCATCTTGGGTTGCTTTTTTGCAATATTCTTCTGTTTTATTCAAATCTTGATTGTAAATTAGGCATTGTTAATACTGGTAATCCTTCAATAGCTCTTAATTCAGTCATTTTTAAAAAACATTTGTATGCTTTTTTATAACTTCCATTTGCTAATGCTTTGTTCATCGTTTTTTGTACTTCAATTGCTTTCATTTTGTTTTGTTTTAGTTGTTATTTCTTTTACAAATATACGACTTATTTTTTGTATAACCTAATAAAACTACAATTATTTTTAAAATATTAGTAAAAAAAATAAACAGCCTACAACAATCGCTACAACCCACCAGCCGAAAGTAGCCTAG
>JACCDT010748528.1_pt1 | contig 23252 bp, 18 predicted proteins | sample 7446291 | NCBI WGS metagenome assembly JACCDT01 (sample SAMN15323446, study PRJNA562643) | freshwater metagenome | isolation source: river surface water | place: USA:Blue River Watershed | collected 2017-08-17 | reverse complement strand
GGTCGGATCCGGCAACGCGTAACTGGCTGATCTGGCGGGTCAGCGACTGCAGGGTGTCTTTGAGGGGCAAGCCACGCGGATCGGCAATGGGCTGGTCGGACTGCGACAGGGTCGCGGCGGCCGATGGGGCGCTGCGCGGCGAGGCGCTCGGTGCGAACGCCGTTTGGTGAGTGCTCGTGCCGTGAGAGGTGGTGTGGGCATTGGCGCGCATGACAGAATCCTGCTAATTGGAAGAAGCTGGATTCGTAACGCCATGCAATGAACGGTTCTGGGGCGCGGGCCGGCTTTGTCGAGCATGCCCGGATCCGGGTTTAGTGCTGGCCGGGCGGCATCGAAATTCTTTCAAACAGATCGATCAACCATTCACAACGTTCATCAAAACTGCGATGTGGAAAGCCCGGCCTTCGCGGCGCAGAGCCCGCGCAGGCATCAGCAAGAAAGCGGATCGCGGGCAGGGGGGGCGCCGTTTCGCATCGTAGCGGCAGCTGTGCGCGCACTTTTGCAAAACACAGCAGGGTCAGCTTGCGTGCACTGCTGACGACCGCACGGTGATTGACCGAGTCCATGCCGCGGTCTGCGATCACACTGCCGATTTCGGCATAAATGGTCGCCGCTGCAAGGATCGCGCCGCGGCAGTCGCGTGGCAGTTCGGCCACGCCTGTGACGCCAAGGCGGTACAGCCGGTCGGCTTCCAGCAGCAACCGGCCGGTCACGCGTGCCAGTGCCGGCGATGGCGTCGGATTGCACAGCCAGGCCTGCGGATCGATCCCTTCGCTGCGCAGCCAGGCCAGCGGCAGATAGATACGGCCGCGCCGCGCATCTTCGCCGATATCGCGCGCGATATTGGTCAGCTGCATTGCATTGCCCAGCTCGCAGGCACGCGCGAGCGCTTCCGGCTGGCGCACGCCCATCACCATCGCCATCATTGCGCCGACACTGCCTGCTACCCGAGCGCAATAGTCGTGCAATTCATCCAACGATTCGTAGCTGCGCCCGGCCGCGTCCCACGCGAAACCATCGAGCAGCGCCTCTGGCAGCGCGCGCGGTATCTGATAGCGATGCACCACCATCGCCATGGCGCGGTCTTCGATATGCGGCGCGGGCTCGCCGGCATAGATTGCGGCAAGCCGCTGCTGAAGCTTATGCAGCGCGTGCGGATCGTCGGTCCCCTCGTCGATCGCATCATCGGCCATCCGGCAGAATGCATAGAGCGCGATCGCGGGAATGCGTACGCGCTGCGGTAGCAGCCCGGAGGCGGCGAAAAAAGATTTCGAGCCGCCGCGCATCAGCGCTTCGCAGGCGGCCAGGTCGATAGTGGGCGCGGATTCAGGCATCGTCGATGGTCAGCGCCATGGCCTTCGCCGACATCAGAGCGCCTGGTACGCCGGCGCCCGGATGGGTGCCGGCGCCCACCATGTACAGATTACTGATGTCTTCGCTGCGGTTGTGCGGGCGGAACCACGCGCTCTGCAGCAGGATGGGCTCCATGCCAAAGGCCGCGCCTTGCCATGACCACAGGCGGTCGTGAAAGTCCTGCGGCGTCATCAGCCGGCTGCTGACGATGTGCTGGCCGAGGCCGGGCAGCACAGTCGCCTCCAGATGCTGCTGTATCTTTTGCCGGTAGCGCTCGGCCTCGGCCTGCCAGTCGGTACCGCTGCCCAGGTGCGGCACCGGCGAGAGTACATAGAACGCATCGCAGCCGGGCGGCGCAACGCCGGGGTCGCTGGCGCTCGGCCGGTGCAGGTAGAGGCTGAAATCGTCGGCTACGCGCAGATGGGTGAACAGGTCGTCGAGCAGTTCGCGGTAGCGCGGACCGAGCATGATCATGTGATGCGGCACGTCTTCCCAGCGGCGATCGGTGCCGAAATACCAGACAAACAGACTCATCGAATAGCGACGCGATTCAATCCGCTTGTCAGTCCAGTGACGCCGGTGCCGGGGCTCGATCAGTTCCCGGTAGGTCCACGCGGCATCGCCGTTCGACACCACGACATCGGCCGCCAGTGTTTCGCCATTGGCCAGCATGACGCCAGTCGCGCGGCCTTTTTCGACGGTGATGCGCGTGACCGGCGCATTGCAGCGTACCGGCACGCCGCGCCCGTCGAGCAGCTTCACCAGTCCACGCACCAGCGCATGGGTGCCGCCCATCGCCCAGTGCACGCCGAAACGCCGTTCAAGCGTATTGATGAGGCTGTAGACGCGCGTCACTGAAAACGGATTGCCGCCGATGAGCAGCGGATGAAAGCTGAACACCACGCGCAGTTTGGGGTCACGGATATGGCGGGCAACCATCGTATACAGCGTTTCCCACGCGCGCATGCGCAGCATGTTCGGCACGGCGGCGAGCAAGTCGCCAACGCGGTTGAAGGCCTTGTGGCCCAGCTCCTCGAAGCCAAGCCGGTAGGCCTGGTCGGCCTCGGCGACGAAGCGCTCATAGCCGGGCAGGTCAGCCGCATTGAAGCGCGCGATCTCGCGCCGCATTGTCGCCTCGTCGCCGCTGTAATCGAACCAGCTGCCGTCGTCGAAGCGCAGCCGGTAGAAGGGCTCCATCGGCTTCAGGGTAATGTCGTCGTCGAAGCGCTTGCCGCACAGCGTCCACAGTTCTTCCAGCAGCTGCGGCGCAGTGATGATGGTCGGGCCCGCATCGAAGGTGAAGCCGTCCTGCCGGTGTACATACGCGCGCCCGCCGGGCGCATCGAGCTTTTCCAGCACCTGTACGCGATAGCCCTTGCAAGATAGTCGGATCGCCGCTGCCAGGCCACCGAAGCCGCTGCCGATTACGATGGCCGTCGGCGCTGGCGCGGCGTTCAGGACGGCGCTCAAGGCAGCAGGCGTGCGAACACGCGCGCGTTGTCGGGGCCGAACGACTCGAGGGCGATGCGTGTGCCGGCCGACGGGTCAAACAGGGTCAGCCGGCCGTCGCGATGCAGCACCAGCTGGAACGGCAGTTCCGCGCCCAGTCCGCGCATGCGCCGCTCGCGCACCAGCGCGCGCAGCGTCCCGCGCAGGAAGCCCTGTTCGCCCTCGAAGCGCTGCACCAGCTTGCCGCTGGTGTCGTCGATGGCGGCGACCGAGCCGTCGGCCTGATCGGCGAAGCGCAGTGCGCGCACCTGTACGCTGTCCTGCAAATCAGGCGCGGCGGCACCCTGAGGCTGGCGCGCGACCACGGTGATTGCCAGCGCGGTGACGATCAGCAGCATGATCAGCAGGCCGGGGCCAAACAGGCGCCGGCTCGGCATGGGCGCCGAGTCCGTTGGTGCGGGCAGCGGGTCGGCGGGCGGCAGCAGGGTGCGCATGGGGTCTTTGCGTCAGCGCGCCAGCGCGGCTGCCGGCATGCGTACCGGGATGCGCTCGGCAACATCGATGTCGCCGGTCTGTGCCAGCCGCTCGCGCCATGCGCGCTGCAACAGCTCGCCGGTGCGTGCGGCGTCCGGCAGGCAACGCAGTGACGGTTGCGGCTTGCGCAGGTGCCAGGCGCGCGCATGTGGCCACAGGTGCAGCCACGCAATGCGGTCGCTGCCCTTGAGCTCGAGGGCGATGTCGCCGCTATCGTTGCGGCCGGTCTTCAGGTGCGCGGCTGCGATCCAGCGCAGCGGCAGGTTGAAGCTGACCGTCAGCACGATACCGATGCGCATGACGACGCGCTTGCTGGTCAGCGTGTACAGCGTGGTGCGGGCCGACAGCCAGGCCGACAGCAGCAGCATGCCGAGCGCGACCAGCGCGAGGGCGGCCGAGGTGAGCAGGGGCATCAGGTTTGTCATGAGCGGGTCGCTCGCTCGCCATGACAGCAGCGCCTGCAGCAAGATCATCAGCGCGAAATACACGCCGATGGCATCGACATGGAAGGCGTCGCGCGCCAGCTGCCGCCAGTCCGGCCGGCCCTGCCACAGCAGCCGCTCGCCGGGCGGCAGGGGCTCGGGCAGGCCGGGCGCGGCCTCCAGCTCATGCTCGGGATAGATCTTCATGGGCTGCTCAGATCAGCGGTTCCTGGCGCTGCGGCGTCGCATACAGCGTGCCGGCGCCATAGTAGGCGGCGATCTTCTCTTCTTCCAGCATCGTCACGACGTCAGGCTCGCGGTGGCCCGGCACGTCGGCGAACTGGTGCGCCAGCAGCGCCTTGACCTTGACGCCGTCCTTGCCGATGCGCGCAAACGGTATCGGCAGCAGCACGTTCTTGCCGCTGTCGGCGAGCGTCACCTCGATGTAACGGAACAGCATCTCCGAGCGGTCCAGCCACAGGTCATGCACGGTGCCGGCGATTTCGCCGTCGGCGCCCGTTACCGGCAGGCCGCGCGGATCGCTGTCCTGCGCAGCGACAGCGTGCTCCGGGTTGGCGCGCAGCGGCGAGATCTTCGGTTCGCCATGCGGCGTCAGGTCGGCATGATCGGCGCGCTCGCTCCATGAGCCCGGCCCGACCCCGGCCAACAGCGGATTGCCGGTCGGCTCCAGCGGTGCGCCGCTCCAGCCGTGCCGCGGCGTGGCATTCAATGGCTGCGGTGCTTTCAGCGGAAAGGGCATGACCACCTCTTCGCCATTGGCCAGCAGGTAGGTCTTGGGTTTGGGAATGGGCGGCCAGCCGCCCATCTGCATGTCGCGGCCGTTGCCCGGATCAACCGGATAACCGTCGCGGTGGTTTTCCTGCAGCAGGTAGTAGATCAGCCCTGCGAAAAATATCCAGAACATGTACAGCACGAGCTGGGCCACATCGACATACTGCGTGATCGCGCCGGTTTGCATGGTGCTTCTCCTTCGCTGTTGTGCGCGAGGCCCGACGGGACCTGCATCGCATGTGCCCTTATCGACGGCACGAAAACATCGTGAATGGCGAGGCTGGCCTCACCCCGGAAACTCTGCCAGTCCGAACTTGCTGTCCTGCGGCGCTCGGCTGATGCCCACGCGTCCCGTCAGCGGGCCGATGGCCACCAGCACGGCGAACAGCAAGAACATTTCAAGGTGATAGACAAAGCTGTAACCCGTGACCGGCGAGACGAGGCTGTCGCCCAGCCAGCCGGACGCAGCCAGCGAGCCGACCGCGTCTTTCAGCACGCCGCCGGCCGCGACGGACGCGCCGGCTGCCGTTGCCTGCACCGCGCCCCACGCGCCGAGTGCCAGACCGGCCGCGTTCTCCCGCTGCAGATTCATGGCCATGGTCAGCGTGCCGACCGAAAACAGCCCGCCGCCGACACCGATCAGGAACGCGCCGGCGCGGAACATGGCCGGTGCCTGCATCGGCGCCGAGAAGATCACCAGCACGAAGGCCGGCATGCCGGCCAGTGCGCCGAGCGCGGCCAGCCGTGTCGCATCGATGCCGCGCGACAGTGCCGTCGCCGCCAGTGCAAAAGCGAGCAGCGCGCCAAAAGCGGTCAGTGCCGTCAACAGGCTGGTCGCGCCGACTCCGAGCTGCAGCACCTGGCCGCCATACGGTTCGAGAATGATGTCCTGCATATTGAATGCGCAGGTGCCCAGGCCGACTGTCCAGAGAAAGCGGCGCACGCCGGGACGGCCGGCATAGGCGCGCCATTCGGCGCTGAAGTCCTGTGCCTGCACAGGTTCGGCGGCGCGCTGACGGTTCAGTGCCTCTTGCTTCCACAGCGCGTTCAGGTTCAAGAGCGCCACCGCCAGCGCCGAGCCTTGCACCACCTGCACCAGCCGCAGCGGCGTGAAATCGGCCAGCAGCCAGCCGAACAGCGCGCCGCTGGCGACCAGTCCCACGAGCAGCATGGTGTACATCAGCGCGACGACGCGCGGGCGTGTGGCGGGGCTGGCCAGGTCGGTCGCCAGCGCCAGCCCGGCGGTTTGCGTGACCTGCATGCCCATGCCGACCAGCAGGAAGGCCAGCGCGGCGCCGATGCGGCTGACCCATAGCATGCCCGGCTGCGGCTCCGACAGCGCCAGGAGGCCGAACGGCATGATTGCCAGGCCACCGAACAGCAGCAGAGTACCGATCCACAGGTAGGGTAGGCGGCGCAGGCCGAGTGCGGAGCGGTGGGTGTCAGAGCGAAAGCCGATCAGGGCGCGCAGCGGCGCCGATACCAGCGGCAGCGCGACCGACAGCGCGACCCACCATGCGGGCACGCCGAGCTCGACGATCATCACGCGGTTCAGCGTACCGACCAGCAGCGCCGTGGCCAGTCCGATCGAGCACTGGAACAGCGACAGCCTGAGCAGTCGCGCCAGCGGCAGGTCCGGCGTGGCCACGTCGGCAAACGGCATCCAGCGCGCATCCAGCGATGACGCCAGTTTCCTTACCAATGTCCGCAGCTGCTTCATAGCGCCCTGCCGTTATGGGTCCGGAACGGATGCCGGACGACTCTCGGTGCACTCTATTGCTGCCCACGCGAGATGTCAATAAATCAGTACAAATTCATTGTAAATATAAATTGACACTTGGAAGGGCGTTGCGCATCATGGACTCGTGCCCATTGCGGCACGTTGTTCTCAAATGCCAAGCCTCCAAGGGGCGCGACGTCAGTCTGCGCCCCTTTTTTTGTGGTGGGCCGCGCCGGCCGCGCGCGGCAGGGGCACCGGACTGGCGTCCCTGATGGCAGCCGCTCTGATATTCCTCGCAGCGGTTTCCGCCCACGGGGACTCCGCCCCAATGGATTCTTCTTTTTTGCGAGAAAAATCCAATCGTGCCGCCGCACATTTGCGCTCACAATCAGGCGGTCTGCGCATGCCGGGCCTGCGGGACCGGCAAGAGTCGGGCGTCTTTCGGACCTGCGCAGACAGACATCCTCTTTGGGTTGGCCGGGAGCCGCGTGCTTCCGGCCCCTTTTTTTGCGCGTGCTCTCGATTTTCAAAATATTTCATACTGCATAACGGACGCAAAGAGGCAGGGCAGATGCATTCCCCTGTCGCGTTGGTAGCGCGACACGACTCAGGATGGCGCAGGGAGGAATATTCCCTCGTTGACACGAGAGGTCTCGATTTGTATAGTCAAACCCGTCATATATAAAAATAATTTTGAGGTCATTCCATGTCCATCCTGAGCATTGCGCGGCCACTGCCGCATCCGTTGTCCCTGCAGCGCCGTTCTTCCCGCCGCCCGCTGGCCGCCGCAGCGCTGGCATTGGTGGCCGGCGTATTTGCGGCCAATGCGCATGCGGGCGACGAGGTGAAAGTGCTGCTCGAAATTCTGCTGGAGAAGGGCATCCTCACTCAGGAGGAATACGACACCAAGCTCAAGAAGCTGGTCGAGGCTGAAGAGATCCGCGAGTTCAACCAGGCGCAGGACGTGCGCAAGGTCGCGCGCGAGAGCGAGCAGCGCGCCGACAGCGAGCGCAAGTTCAAGACGCAGATCTACGGACAGGTGTCGGCCGGCTATTACGACGCCTCGAACATGAAGGGCACGCAGAGCGCGTCCGGCTTCAGCGACCAGCCGAAGGCGAACAACCGCATCGGCCTGAAAGTGATGCGCGAGTTCGATCCGAACTTCAGCGCGGTCGTGACGCTGGAATCGAATTTCTCCGCGCGCACCGGCGCCGTGGGCAAGGATGCCGCTGCCAGCGGCACGGGCAGCAGTCCGGTGTTTGATCGCGAGGCCAACGTGCGGCTGGTCTCCAAGCCGTATGGCACGCTGCTGGTCGGCCGCGGACCGACGATGCAGAACGAGCTGTCGACGGCCTTTGATGCGCGCCAGAACTGGAACTTCGGCGGCCTCAAGTCGGTCGCTCGTTATGCGGGCTTCCATAGCTCGAGCGGATTGAACCGCGCCGACAAGCTGGTCCGTTACACGTCACCCGAATTCGCCGGCCTGACGGTCGATGGTGGGGTGTCGCTCGGTGGCATACCCGGCGGCAGCGAGCAGGGCACGCACTACTACCTGGGTGGCCGTTACAAGCGCGGCCCGTTCGAGATTGGCTACAGCCATATCGAGGCAAGGCTCACCTATGGCTCGCCGGCCGTGATTCCGGAAGAGACCAATAACCGCGTCGATTTCCTCGCCGCGAAATATGCGTTCGAGCGGCTGACGCTGAACGCCGGTTATGTGATGACCCGCAATCCGCTATTGTCGAACGCAACGCTCAGCACGTCGTCGCCGGGCGGCAAGGCCGATGTGGATACCTGGTTTGCCGGCGCCGTGTACAAGCTGCTGCCCGACCTGAGCGCCAACCTCGGCTGGTATCAGGTGAAAGACAAGACGTCGACGCGCGGCCTGAACGACCTGCGCATGATCGCTACCGGCCTGACCTGGGCGCCATACAAGGAATGGGAATTCTTCGTTGACTATGCGACCGTCGATCGCAAGAACGGCGCCACCGCGGCATTCACGATCTATGACGCGTGGCGTCCCGATACCAGCAGCAGTAGCACGCTGTCGGCCGGTACGCGCGACCAGTCGGGCGTGAGCGTCGGCGCGCAGTACAAGTTCTGATTCGCCGGCGCCGCTGAAAAATCGCGGCCGCATTGCTGAAGGACTGACCCGGGCCGCCAGGGGCTGACCCCCGAGGCCCTTATTTTTTCAGGCCGCCGCGCGGGTCCTGGTGCAGTGCCCAGTCTTCGAAGTCCTGCACTTCCAGCGGCCGGCTGTACCAGTAGCCCTGGATCGCGTCGCAGCCTTTCGTGCGCAGGAATTCCGCCTGCGCTTCCGTCTCCACGCCTTCGGCAATGGTGGTCATACCCAGGCTGTGCGCCATCTGGATGATGGCGGTCACCAGTGCCTTGTCGTCGGCATCTTCGGTGACTTCGCGCACGAAGGACTGGTCGATCTTGAGCTTGTCCAGCGCGAGCCGCTTCAGATAACCCATCGATGAATAGCCGGTGCCGAAATCGTCGATCGAGATGCGGAAGCCCTCGCGGTGCAGCTGCTCGATCTTCTGTGCCGCCGCCTCCGGATGATGCAGTGCGACGGCTTCGGTCAGCTCGATCTCGATGAAATGGGCCGGCACGCCGACGCGGCGCACCACGGCGATCGTTTCGTCGACAAAGCCGGGCTGCGCAAACTGTATCGCGGACACGTTCACCGCTACGACCAGCTCGTTACGGCCGGCCTCGCGCCACTTTGCCAGCTGCTGCGCAGCCTGTGCGAACACCCACGCGCCGATCGGCGTGATCGCACCGCTCTGCTCGGCCAGCGGAATGAACACCGCCGGCGAGATATTGCCCCATTGCGGATGCTGCCAGCGCAGCAGCGCCTCGGCGCCAATCAGCCGGTCTTCCGTCAGCGACATCTGCGGCTGGTAGACCAGCCGCAGCTCGCCGTTGGCGATCGCCTGTTTCAGGCTGACCGACAGCTGTAGCGAGCGCGCGGTGAACTCTTGCATCTCGGGCGCGTAGAAACGCAGGCCATTACGGCCTTCCTGTTTCATCCGGTACATCGCCACTTCCGCCGCAGTGGCCAGGCTGACGGCATCCTGCGCATCGTCCGGATACGAGGCGATGCCGGCCGACGCGCTGATCGACAGCTCGGTGCCCTCAACCATCAGCGGCTCTTGCAGGCGGTCGATCGCTTCGCGCATCGACAGCGCCAGCTTGTTCTGCTCGATGTTGCGGAAGATCGCGACGAAGGCATCGCCGGAATGGCGACCGAGCACGATCTCGGCGCCGAGCATGTTGCGCAGCCGGTTCGCCAGCTCGATCAGCAGTTCGTCGCCGGCCAGGTGGCCCATCGAATCGTTGACGGCCTTGAAGTTATCCAGGTCGAGCCAGGCCAGCGACAGCCGCTCATGCTCCAGCGCGGCCTCCTCCAGCGAGCGCTTCAGCTGCGCTTCGAAAGCGGTCTTGTTAAGGAGGCCGGTCAGCTGGTCATATTGCGACAGCTGCAGGATGCGTTCCTCGGTCTTTCTTTGCAGCGTGATGTCTTCCTTGTGCGCGACATAGTTCGTGACCTTGCCGTCGCGCCCGACAATCGGATAGATCGCCGTCCGCTCGGTGTAGACCGTGCCGTCCTTGCGGCGGTTGATGAATTCTCCCTGCCAGGGCAGGTCGGCACGCAGCTGCCGCCACAGCTTCGCATAGGTCTCGACCGGCGTCTGGCCGGACTTCAACATGCTCGGATTTCTGCCGACAACTTCGTCGGCAGCATAGCCGCTGTGACGCGTGAACGACTGGTTCACGTACTGGATGATGGCCTGGCTGTCCGTGATCACCACCGGATAGGGGCTTTGTTCCAGCGCCTCCGACAGCCGGTGGATCGTGACTTCCTGCCGGCGCCGCTTGACGAGGTTCCACACGCTGTTGGCGAGCAGCTGCAGCGTCTGCACATCGGCGTCAGTGTAGGCCGACGGTTTGTTGGCCACACCGACCAGCATGCGCACCTGGCTGCCTTCCATTACCGGCAGCGAGACCAGCCGGTCGAGCCGCGCATGTCCATCCGGCAGGCCGTGCTTGCCTTCCGCCGGTTTGCAATCATTGATCACGACTGCTGCGCGTCGGCGCAGCGCGTCGGCCCAGATGTCGGCACGGCTGAGCGCAGTGCGCGCTTCTTGTGTGTTCTGGCCGTCGTTCGTCAGGTTCGCGGCCGACCAGGTCATGAGCTCCAGGGCTTTCTGATCGTCCCTGACGATAAAGATGAAAGACATGGCGCTGTCGGTGAGCTCTTTGGCAAACTCGACGCCGCGCTGCAGGACGGCCGCCTCGTCATCGTCGTCAATGTCCTGCTGCAGCGACAGCACGGCCGCATTCAGCGCCGCCTCGTGCGCCAGGCTGCGCTCCTGATCGACAGATTCGGTAATGTCGCGCGACAGCACGAGGAAAGTCTCGGGCTCGCCGCCCGTATGCAGCTTGCGCGCGACCGACAGTCCGAAATGCCGCTCGCCATCGGGCACGCTGATGGTGATGCGTGCGCCGTGCGACGAGCCGTACGCAGCCGCTTCGCGCAGCGCGCGGAAACATTCATCGGCGGCAGCCGCAGGCATCACGTCGCGCAGGTTGCGGCCCAGTAGCTGGTCGGACGGCGCAGCGAGCTTCGCACTATCGCGCGCATGCACGGCCAGATAGGTGCCGCCGGCACTGACTTCGAACAGCAGGTCCGGCAGCGTATCGAGCGTTGCCTCGAGGTCCGAACGCGACTCGAGCAGGTCTTCATATGGGCGCTCAATGGTGGCGAAGAACAGCGCTCGAATCAGGAAGGCATAAGCAAAGGCCTTGTAGACATGGCCGAGCAGGTTGTAGACGTCGGACGAGTTGGCGTAAATCGCAAAATAAATCTCGCTCAATGCCATCGTCAGCGCCGCCAGCGCGAGGTAATAGGCGTTGAAGTCGCGGTTGCGGTCGCGCCGGAAGAACAGGCCATTGGCGGCGATCAGATAAAGTGCGATCAGCACATATTCAGCCACCACCTTGAACGGCGTCAGGCCGACGCCGTCGACAAAGGTATGCGGCGTCAGCTCCGGATAGCCCAGGAACCACAGGTGCGCGAGCACGCATACGCTGCTGACCAGCGCCAGCCACAGATGGCGCGAGCGGCGGTTTAGCCACCGGTCCAGCCACTCTGGCGACCACACCGCGATCAGCAGCGCGATCGCCGCAAGCAGACGCGCGGCCAGCCAGAAGTTGATTGCCTTCTCGATGCCGGATGGCGTGACGAAGTCGGGCATCCCGGTGAACGACATGGTGTGCGACAGGTCCAGCACGGCCACGCCCAGGAAGAGCATGCCGACCGCCAGCGCGCGGCCCGACGCGCGGTATTTGTGTACTGCCCACGAAATGCCGAACACCATCGATGCCGCGCAGATCGACAAGACTTCCAGCGTCGTGTGCAGCGACAAATAACCAGACAGCCCGCGGCTGACCTGCGGCGCCGGCAGCAGCGTCGACAGCACCATGACGAACAGCAAGCCGACGACCCAACGACCGGCGTTGCGGGATTCACGGTTCGGATCGAGTGCGCTCAGACGCGTTCTTTGCAGCATGACAGGTGGCGGGACGCGGTTCTTTTCGTTCTTGTAAGAAGTGGCTGCCTCTCCGTTTTGCCGGCAGCCGGCAAGCGGCGCTGCACACGCCAGGCGGAGGTGCAAATGCACCGATATCGTACACAAGGAATCCTTCCTTGAAGAAACTTTATTGGGTCGAGCTTAACTCCGGAGGTCAGCCTGCGGCAAAAATGATGATATTTTCTGTAATTTTTTAATGAGACCGCGCCGGCGCGGCGCTGATAAGGAGACTGGCGATGCATGAACAGGACTATCTGTCCCCCGAGGTGAGCCGGCTGCGCGCCGATCTGGCGCTGGCCTTGCGCGCGGCGGCGCATCATGGGCTGTCTGAGGGAGTCTGCAACCATTTCAGTGTCGAGCTGCCCGATGGCTCGAACCGTTTCCTGCTCAACCCGCGCGGGCTGTTGTGGCAGGAAATCGGCGCGGATGACATCGTGCTGATCGACGAGCAGGGCAACCAGCTGGCCGGCAGGCACCCGGTCGAGCCGACCGCCATGTTCATCCATGCGGCCATCCACCGGATCGCGCGCAAGGCCTGCGTACTGCACGTCCATATGCCCTATGCGACCGCACTGACGGCGACGGGTGCGCGCATGCTGGACACGGCGCTGTCGCAGAACGCGATGCGCTTTCATGGCCGGGTGGCCGCCGATACCGAGTACAACGGCCTGGCGCTCGACGTCACCGAGGGGGAGCGCATCGCGCACGCGATGCAGGGGCGCGACATTGTCTTTTTGGCCAATCATGGCGTGGTGGTCTGCGGCGAGACGATTGCCCATGCTTACGATGATCTGTATTACGTCGAGCGCGCGTGCATGGTCGAGGTGCTGGCACGGCAGACCGGGCTGCCGCTGCTGCCGGTGCGGCAGGAGCTGGCTGCGCATGTGGAAGCGCAGGTGCGCGGCGAGCGGCTGCAGTCAGACCTGTTTTTCGAGGCGCTGCGCCGCACTCTGTAACGGTCCCATGCGGCGATGCTCTGGCGGGGCGCGCCTGCAGCCGCAGGCGCGCCGCGATCAATCGCCTGCGCTCATGCCGCTCACTGTTGCGCGCCGGCCGGCTTCGCCGCTGCTTGCGTCACTGTGGCTTTGGCTGCGCTCTTCTGCTGCGGCTGCTTGATTTGCGCGTGCACTGCCGTGGATGCAGCGGCGACGGCAAGCAGGGCGGTCAGTGCAAAGAATCGGAAAGACATGGTCGTTCTCCTTGGCAATAAGGGCAGTACAAGACGGCGTGCAGCCTGCAAGCGCCGGGCGCACGGCAGACGTCGATCAACGTTTGCCCGGTTGATTATGAAAATTAAACCGGCCGGAGTCCAGCAGAACAATCATCGGCGTGTCCGGGCGTGCGAATGCTAGTCCGCCAACATATCGCGTGATAAGCTCAAAAAAAAATCACCGGAGAAAACCATGGCAGTAGTCACGATTAAGGTCGAGAGTGAGCCGGACCCTAATTCGTATATCACCATCAACCTGTATCGCGCGCCGGTCTGGTTCGGCGACCAGATCGTGGCCGATCCTGCTCTGATGGTCATGATCGGCAGTAATGGCTACGGCGCGTCATATACCGGCGAACTGACTTACAGCCAATCCGGGCGTGCGCGCGGCCAGGTCCATACTTTCGAGTTCGCCAATGAAGCCAGCCAGTCCGCGACCGGTGGTTATTCAGGCGATGTGCTGTATTCGTTCGAAGGACTGAACGACGGCAAGGGGCTGTCGGCCGAAAAGCTCTACCGGTATGCCGTCAACGGCGAATCTCCGGATGCGCTTCAATATTTGCTGTCGCGCGGCGACGTGATCACCGGCTCGGGTTTCGATTCCTATGCGGTGGACGAGATTCTGTACGGCTGGGGCGGCAATGACCGTATTTTCGGTGTCGATGGTAATGATGTGATCGGCGGCGGCGCCGGTCGGGATACGCTGGCCGGTGGTAATGGCGTTGATTATTTTTATTTCGATTCGGCCAAAAACAAAGACGCCGACAAAATCCTCGATTTCGGTTTCGGCGGCGTGCGCGACCAGATCGTGCTGCAGCAAGCGGCATTCGCCAACCTGGCGCTTGGCCAATTGGCGGACACGCAGTTTGTGGTCGGTACCAGTGCAATCGATGCCGATGATCGCATCATCCTGAACCGGGACAAGCTCTTCTACGATCCGGACGGCAGCGGTGCGGCCAAAGCGATGCTGATTGCCAAGGTCGGCTATGCGGAAGTTGTACCGACCGGTGTGTTGCAACTCTCGGCGTCCGATATTCACGTCGTCGCGTCGGCAGAAACCATCGTCCCGTACGCGCTGCTCTGAGCGGTCATCGCCGTCACCGATGGATTCACCTCGATGACCGATAAAAAAACGGCCTGCATCTGCAGGCCGTTTGTCATTGATGACGAGGTGCGATGATTATCGGCCGCTCGACACCGGACGGGTCATGTCAGCCTTGACGCCGTAGGCCACCGACTTGGCTTCCATCGCCATCGACTTCGCCTCATAGACGCTCGACAGCACCGAAGCGACCGACGAGTTTGCCTGGGCGGCGATTGCACCGGCTTCCATGCTGCGCAGGTCCGAATGCTTCGCCACTTCCGACGCCTTGGCCGATACGGCGTCGCTGTTCTTCGCGGTGCTCAGTGCGGTGTTGGCATTGGCAGCTGCCTGCTCCGACACCGACTTGGCTTCGTCCGAATTGATTTGCGCCTGCTGCGATGCCGACACGGCGGTCTCAGAATTCGCGACAGCGGTATCGGAATTCAACTTGGCGATATCGGCGGTCTCGACAGCGGTATCCGAGGCGGCTTTCGCTGCATCAGCGGTTTCCACTGCGCTGTCAGCGGCGGCCTTGGCGGCGTCAGCTGTTGCGACGGCAGCTTCCGATGCGGTCTTTGCAGCTTCCGATGCGTCGACAGCCATCTCAGCGCCTTCCACCGCGATATCTGCGGCGGCTTTTGCGGCATCGGCGGTCTCTACAGCGCCTTCAGCCGTTGCCTTCGCAGCGTCAGCCGTGGCATTGGCGTTGGCTGCAGCAGCCACTGCCGATTCAGAATTCGCCACAGCGGTGTCAGAAGCCGCCTTGGCAGCGTCAGCCACGGCTTTCGCATCTTGCGATGTAGCGTTGGCGCTCGTCGCAGCGGATTTTGCGTCATTCGACGTCGACGTATTGGCTTCGACTGCAGCGGCCAGATCGGCGCGCGCAGTTTCCATTTTCGCCGCGATTTCATCGACATGCGCCTTCAGCGCCTCGAGATCGCTATTGGTGGCGCAGCCAGCCATGAGAACGGGCATCGCCAGGGCACACAGGTGTTTTTTTGTAATGTAGGACATTTAATGCCTCCGGAAGTTTATTCGGACTTCGATATCAAGCGTGAGTCAAGCGAGCCAGGGGTACGGCAAATTGACCGAGCCCATTATTGTGGAAAATAGTTATCTTTTCAATCGTTCTTAGATTGTGCATTTGATAAGCGGAGCATTTTGCTCGCCTTTCGTCATCGGACTGAAATATTCCGGCGCAGATCGGGCGATTTCAGTGCGTGCTGAAGATGCCATTTTCACATAGCGGTGCAGTGCGCACCAAAGCGGCAGGTTATTTGATGCAGCAGGCTATACGAACGAATCGGCCTGTGAGTGCAAGTCGAGCGCCGACGCGGTTGCAGCTCGCCGATTATTTCTCTGTGTTTCGCTGCATGCCGCCTGCTGCAAGTCGTCCGATTATTGCGGCGGCCGTTCCCTGCCCACGCTGCCATCCGCGCGGCCCGCGAGGTAGGTGTACAGGTCGAGGATGTGCGCATTGACGCTGGGCTGATCCTGCCATGCCGGCATCTCCATCGGCGGATCACTGCGCTGAAGTATTTCGTCGATCCGGGTGTCGAGCGTGGATTTGTCCTGCGCACCGGGCGGCGCGCGGAAATCCCCGTCATAGCGCTTGAGCACCAGGGCGGCGAAGCGCCGCCCGCTCATGCCGCGAACCAGCGGCAGCAGGTCAGGCGCCGTAGCGCCAGCGGCGTCCGCGCCATGGCAGCGCGCGCATTTGCTCTGGAATACGCGCCAGCCCGCATAGACCGTGCCGGCCAGCGGCGGCGGGGCGCCGATCTCGCTGGCTGGCCGAAAGTTCTCCAGTTCCAGCGCGCAGCCCGCCAGCAGCAGCGCCAGCATGGCGGTCGGCAGCGCGGCGCGTCCGCGCGCCCGCCACTGGCCTGTCAAAAGCTTCATCATTGGCATCGTCTCGGTACAGCGCAGCAGTGGCAGCACTGATGTAATTTTTTGATCATTATCGGAAGGACGGTTCACGGCCGCAAGCGGCGACCGGTCTCAGCTTTCTGCCAGTGACGCAAAGTCGCGCCGCTCCATCAGCCATGAGACGGCAAAGCCGGCCACCAGCCCCCAGAAGGCCGCACCGATGTTCAACAGCCCGAGATCGGCCACCGTCACCAGCAGGCTCACCAGCGCGCCGAACGTAAAGCGGCCAGTGCCGAAGGAAGCCACGAACGCGCCCTGCAGCACGCGCAGCATCGCCAGCCCGCCGAGCGCCATCACATACTCTTTCGGCGCGGCCAGCATCAGGCCGGTGAAAGTCGGTGCCATCAGGCCGAACAGCACGGCGAAAGCGCCGAAGCACAGCGCAGCCGTGTAGTGCCGCTCGCGCTCGCCGGACGACGTCATGATCGCATTGCTCGGACCGGTCAGGCAGCTGCTGACCGCGCCAACAGTCGCCGACAGCGCCGCGCCCAGGCCGCTGGCGACGGCGATCGCATTCACCGGCGGCGCGTGCCCGGCGGCGCGCAAGATCGCCGCGCCCTGGCCGTTCTGCACCACCAGCACCGTGATCGCCAGCGGCAGCACCAGCTCCACCAGCGCCGCCGGCGACCAGGCCGGCGCCTGCAGCACCGGGCTGGCCAGCGCAAAGTTGCCCAGCGCCGCCGTCTCCATCTTGCCCAGCAGCGCGATCGCGGCGGCGCCGGCCAGCAGCGCGCCGATCACCGGCGGCAGCCGGCGTCCCCACGACGCCTTCGATGACAGCAGCAGGAACGCGATCACCATTGGCCCGGCGATGGCAAAGCTGCTGTGCAGCGCGCGCACCAGGTCCAGGCCAAAGCGCAGGAACACGCCCGCCACCATGCCCATCACCACCGGCATCGGCAGCGCCGACATCAGCCGCCGCACCCAGCCGGTGGCGCCCATCAGCAGGATCAGCGCGCTGGTGGCGTAGAACGCGCCGATCACCTCGGCAAAGCTCAGGTGCTGCAGCGCAGGCCCGACCAGCACCGTGCCCGGAATGCTCCAGCCAAAGCCGAGCGGCGCCTTGTAGCGCCAGCTCATCACTATTGAAATAAGACCGTTAATAAAAAATACACCAAACACCCATGAAGCCAGCTCGGCCGGCGCCAGGCCGCCGCGGGTACCGACCGCCAGCACGATCGCCAGCGGTCCGGTGACGGAAAAGATGAAGGCGACCAGCGCGTTCGCCGCATAAGGCAAGCCGGCATCGCGGACGACCTCGCGCAGCGACGGCGCTGTCGCCGGAGGGGATTCGACGGGAAATCTCATGGAACAGGGCGGCAGTGTGAGCAGCGCACGATGGCGGGGCACAGGAGACAGGGGCCGCCAATCTAGCATAGCCAGGTCGCGCCCGCGACCGCGCAGCAATGCCGTGCGCGTTTTGAAAACGATTCTAAATTTTGCAGCTCGGATTACAATGCGGCCACCCTGCGGAAAACTCGGCAAGCCCCCTGCCAGGCGAGTTTGAAAAAATAATCCAACGTACGCCGCCGGCGACCTCACTGGCCTGAATCCTTACATTTTCCGGATCGGTGCAGCGCGCCCGGCCTTTCGACCATGCTGATTCCGTATCCCACCGTGGCGAGCTTTGTGCTCGCCATGGCGCTCCACGCAGTGCTGATCGTTGCCGCCATCAAGGCCGTCTGGTCTGCCGACCCCGTCCAGGAAGAAAATCCTGTCATCGTACAGCTGATCGAGTCGCCGCCCGATGCACCGCCGCCGCCCAGGCCCAGGCCGGTGCGGCCCCCTGAGCCGGTCAGGCCGCTGCCGCCTGTGCCGGTGCCGCTGCCGACACCGAGCGAGCCGCCGAAGCCGCCGGAGCCGCGTGCCGTCACGCCCGACCCTGAGATCGAGCGGCGCAAGCAAGATGACGCACTGCGCGAGCAGCAGAAGCAGCGCGACGCGCAGGCACGCGAGGCCGAGCGACGCGACTATGAGGCCCGGCGCAAGGCGACCGAGGAGCGCGTGCGCCGCGATCTTGACGAGCGCGAACGGCAGGCGGCCGAGTACCGCGAGCAGCGCGAGGCCGAAGAGCGTGACCGGCAGGCTGCCGAGGAACGCCGCGCCGCTGAGGAACGCCGCCTTGCCGGCGAGCGGCGCGCGGCCGAGCAGCGTGAGCGCCAGGCGGCCGAGGAGAAGGAGCGCCGTGTCGCACAAGAGCGCCGCGTGGCCGAGGAACGCCGTGCAGCGGAAGAGCGCCGTGCGGCCGAAGAGCGCCGTGTCGCCGAGGAGCGCCAGGCCGTCGAGGAACGACGTGCCGCCGAAGAGCGCCGCGTGGCTGGCGAGCGCCGTGCCGCCGAGCAGCGCGAACGCCAGGCGGCGGAAGAAAAGGAACGTCGCACCGCGCAGGAGCGCCGTTTGCAGGAAGAGCGCCGCGCGGCCGAGGAGCGCAAGGCCGCCGAGGAGCGGAAGGTCGCCGAAGAGCGCAAGCTGGCCGAGGAACGCCGCGTTGCCGAAGAGCGTCGCATTGCCGCCGAACGCCGCGTCGCGCAGGAGCGCAAGGCGGCCGAGGAGCGTCGTGCCGCTGATGAGCGCAAGGCCGCGGAAGAGCGCCGTCTCGCCGAGGAGCGCCGCATTGCCGAAGAGCGTCGCGTCGCTGAGGAGAAGGCGCGACATGACGCCGAGGAACGTCGCATCGCCGAGGAACGTCGCATCGCCGAAGAGCGACGCGCTGCCGAAGAGCGCCGATTGGCGCAGGAACGCCTGCGGCGCGAGCTGGAAGAACGTGCGAAGCGCTCTGCCGATGATCGTGCCCGCCGTGCCGCGCAAGAGCAGGCACGGCAGGAGCAGGCGCAGGCCGACGAGCATGCGCGCCGCGCCGCTCAGGCGGCGCAGGAACTGGCGAAGCTCGAGGCCGAGGAGCGCGAACGGCGCGCGGCGCAAGAGCGCGCGCGGCGCGAGGCCGACGAACGGGCCAAGCGTGCCGCTGCCGAGCGCCAGGCCGCCGAAGAGCGCGACCGTCGCGCCGCCGAAGATCGTGCACGCCGTGACGCCGAGGAACGCGCCAGACGCGACGCCGAGGAACGCGATCGCCGTGCCGCGCAGGAGCGCCGTATCGCTGAAGAACGACGTGACGCCGACGAGCGTGCCCGCCGCGCGGCGGCCGCCGAAGCCGAGCGCCGCGCCGGCGATGCTCAGCGTGCCGCTGAAGGCCAACGCACCGGCGCGCGGCATGGCGCCATCGATGCCGCAATGATCCGCAAGTACTACCCGCTGGCGTCAAGGCGTAACCGCGAGCAGGGCACGGTGGTGCTGAAAGTGCTGGTGAAGGCGAACGGCACGGCCGGCACGGCCGAGATCAAGACCAGCAGCGGCTACTCGCGGCTCGACAGCGCCGCGCTGGAAGCGGTAAAGACTTTGCGGTTCGAGCCGGCAATGGCCGGCGGCAAGCCAGTGGAAGAATGGGTCGCGGTGCCGTTTGTGTTCCGTCTGAATGACTGACCTGCTGTCCGTCGTCGATCAGCTCAGCGTGAGCGCGGTCGCCGGCACGGCAGCGCTGCCGGCTCTCGTTGCTGCAACCGGGTCCAGCGCACGGAAAGCGCCGATCAGCCGCGCCAGTCCGTCACGTATGCCGACCGTCGCGCGCCAGCCCAGAAGTTCATGCGCGCGGGACGGGTCGCCGGTAAAGTGGGCCACGTCGAAATCGCGCGGCGGTGCCTCGTCGACCTTGCATTCGTTGTGCGCGATCATCTGCGCCAGCGCCGCCAGCTGGCCCAGCGTGGTCGGCTCGCCGCTGACGAAATGAACAGGCGGCAGCGCCGTCCGGCCGTCCTGCAGCTTGTGTACCAGTGCGATCACGCCGTCCACGACGTCGTCAATGAACGTGAAATCGAACGTATTTCCCGAGCCGTCGACGCGGATAGGCTGGCCGGTCGCTGCCGCGCGCGCGAACGCGGGCACCACGCGATCCGCGTGGTCTTCAACCGCCCCATAGACATTCGAGAAGCGCACGATTGCGCCGCGCCGTCCGGCGGCGACGGCGTCGGCCAGCAGGCGCTCGCCCTCGACCTTCGATCGCGCATAGACGTTCACGGGCTGCAGCGGGCTGTCCTCGGTCACGGGCAGCGCGGCCGCATGTCCGTAAACTTCGCGGCTGCTGGCGAACACGATCCACGGCGCTGTGGCAGCGCTGGCGGCCAGCAGATTCTGCAGGCCGCCCACATTGGTCGACCAGCACAGGTCCGGGTCGCGCTGTGCCCACACCACCCGCGACACGGCCGCCAGATGGACGACGCCGCTGCAGCCATCGAGCGCGCGCTCGAGCGCGGCGCGGTCACGTATGTCGCCACGCTCTGCGCCCGCGCCAAGCAGGTCAATGCCTGCCGTTGCGATGCCCAGCGCATGCAGCCTGACGCGCAGCGCGCGGCCGATCAGGCCACTCGAGCCCGTCACAAGGATCTTGCTCATTTGATTTCCCGGCAGTGAATGGCCGGGGCGCGGCCGCGTGCATCCGTCGCTGCGGCCGCGGGCGCGACGCCTGGCCGCAAGCCCGCGATTCTGTCCTAGTTTCGGTATTGATTCAATAATCGTGCTCTGGGCCGGCGCGGCGGCCTCCGATTGACTTCGTACGCCGGAATGGACTACTTTGGCCGACAGACAAGGCCGCAGGCGCGGCAATGCCGCAGCGGGCGCAGGCGCGCCGGGCCCGGCGCGAGGAGGAGAGCGATGAAACCGATCAGGCTGGCCTGCAGCGCAGGGGTGTGCATTGCGGTGCTGGCCGCATGCCAGGGCACGCCGCCGCCAGCGCCGCGCAGCCATCCGCTGGCTGGCACTTCGTGGGAGCTGGTGGCGATCCAGTCGCCGGAAGGCGTTGGCAGCCTGCTGATTTCCAAGCCGGCACGCTTCACGCTGCGCTTCGGGCCGGGCCGAGCCGTCGCGCTCCGGCTCGACTGTAACCGCGGCGCCGGCACGTGGCGGCCGGGGCCGTCGAGCGTCGATGACGACGTGCTCAGCTTCGGTGCGATCGCGACCACGCGCGCGCTGTGCGAACCGCCGCAGCTCGATGAACGGGTCGCGCGCGACCTGGCCAGAGTGCGCACCTACGCGCTGCGCGACGGACGCCTGTATTTGTCGCCCACGGCCGACGGCGGCGTGCTCGAATGGCGGCCGCGCGGCGGAAAATAAGCGGACGCTGCCTGCGGCCAGTGCTTAATCGCGCAGGATCTTCAGCACCACCGCGTCGTCGAGGTCTTCATAGCCGCAGGCCAGCGTGGCCTTCAGTACCTCGAGCGCATTGCTCGACATCGCCATGGTCTGGCCGGTCGATTTTGCCATCGCGCAGCCGAGCGCGACATCTTTGGTGAGGATGTGCGCGTGCGCTCGCGGCGCGTAGTCGTCCTGCAGCGCGCGCGTCATGCGGTCTTCCAGCATCATCGACTGTCCGCTGGACGCGCACATCAGTGCGAGCAGCTTGTCCTTGTCCAGCCCCAGCCTCAGTCCCAGTGCGATCACTTCGGCCGCACCGACCAGGTTGATGCCGGCCGCAAGGTTGTTGACCAGCTTGTAACGTGCGCCGTCGCCGATGCGGCTGCTGAGCCGGAAGATCTTGTCCGACAGCGCGTCCAGCACAGGCTGGTGTCGCGCGATCGTCGCGTCGTCGCCGGCCAGCATGATGCTCATGGTGCCGGCCTCGGCGCGCGCCGGTCCGCCGGAAATCGGCGCGTCCAGCATGGCCACGCCAAAGGAGGCCAGCTTCGCTGCGATGGCCTCGGTATCTTCCGGTGCAATCGTCGAGCACAGCATCACGGTCTTGCCTGCGGCGGCACGCGCGGTGCGGCCGTCGTCGGCGAACAGCACCTGATCGATCTGCTTCGCATTGACCACCACGATGATGATCAGGTCTGATTGCGCGGCCACGTCCGCCGGCGAGACCGCCACCGGGATGCCGTGCGTACGCGCTTTGTCCATCGCCTCGGCGCGGATGTCATAGACGCAGAGCGCGTGCCCCTTGCGGTGCAGGATGACGGCCATGGACATGCCCATGGATCCGATGCCGATGAATCCAGTCGTCATAATGTTCAATCGTCGTAAGGGAAGCGCCTGCCGTCAGCGGACCAGCGGTCCGCGCAGGCGCGCGGGCCGACAACATACCGTGGCACGGGCGCGCCGGCAAGTAACGCGGGCCGTGCGCTCACCTTGACGTCATCGTTGTGCCAAGGCGCTCGCGCACGCGTCGCGGCAAGGCGGCCAGCGCGTCCGGCGCGGCGGCATCGATGCGGACCACGGCCGCGCTTTCGTCCGCGCTGAAGGGCTCGAACCAGCCGGCCTGCGTGTCGAGCAGCGCATCGGTCGCCTCGGAAGGATCGTTGCGCCGCTGGCGCAGCCACTGCCGGCGCTGCGCCAGCGGCGCCTCGCAATGCACGATAACGAAAGGCAGCGCCAGCTCGCGCGCCAGCGCGAAGAACAACGCACGCTCCGACGCCCGCAGGAAGGCGGCATCGACGATCACGCTCTGGCCCTGTGCCAGCAGCGTTCTGGTCTGCGCTGCCAGCTGGCGATAGGTCTGCACACTGGCATCCGGGCTGTACAGCTGGCCGCGCAGCGCAGGGCCGCTGACCGCCAGTGGGGCGAGCCCGAACAGACGCTTGCGCTCGACGTCCGAGCGCAGCCTGACCAGGCCGAACCGCGCAGCCAGCGCCGCACTGATATGGCTCTTGCCGCTGGCCGACAGCCCGCAGGTGCACAGCAGCACCGGCTGCCCCGCGCAGGTGGTGCGCCGCGCCAGCGCCAGGCAGGCGTCGAAACGCTCGCGCTGACGCTGCCGCTCGGGCGGCGGCAGGGCGGCATTGGCCGCTGTGAGCAGCGCCACCTTGGCGCGAACCATCGCCCGATAGGTCTTGTACAGCGGCAGCAACGCCAGGCCGTCGATATCGCCGCTGAATTCCAGCCAGGTGTTCAGCGCCAGGTTGGCCAGCGCGTCTTCGCCACGCGACTCGAGGTCCATCAGCAGAAAGGCCAGGTCGCTGATCACGTCGATCCAGCGGAACTCTTCATTGAACTCAATGCCATCGAACAGAGTCACCTTGCCCTCATGCAGCGTGATATTGGCCAGATGCAGGTCGCCATGGCATTCGCGCACGAAGCCGTCCGTGCGCCGCTGTTGCAGCAGCGGCGTCAGGCG
>JACCDT010125461.1_pt1 | contig 23255 bp, 22 predicted proteins | sample 7446291 | NCBI WGS metagenome assembly JACCDT01 (sample SAMN15323446, study PRJNA562643) | freshwater metagenome | isolation source: river surface water | place: USA:Blue River Watershed | collected 2017-08-17 | reverse complement strand
GTTGACTTCCTAACCTGGTTGTACACCACTCCAGAGGGTCAGACCCACGTTGCTGGTTCAATCGAGGATGGCAACATGAGCTTCATCCCTGTTTACAGCGGTTTCACCGTTGAGCCAACCACTTTCATGGCTAAGCAGATTGCAAGCTACGTAACCGAGGGCAAGACCATCGAGTGGATCAACACCTACTACCCAGCTGGTGGCCAGGACCTATACGGTGCTTCAGGCCAGAAGCTAATCACCGGCAAGATCACCGGCGCTCAGTACGCTGATGAAATTGAGAAGGCCTGGCTTGGCGTTGCCAAGACCTGGCGTGGCGAGAAGGTCGAGTAAGTTCTAACGAACTTGACTTTCTAGTCGAATAGTTTCAAACAGGACCATCCTGAGGCGGAAAATTCCGCCTCAGGATGGTCCTAAACTCTTAGTAACCAAGCAACACATGAAAGCCAGGAGGCAGGAATGCACAAGGGCAAAAACATCAAAAAATTCCTGATATTCGCCGCTCTACCGCTGTCGATTTTCTTCATCGTTCTAGTGGTTCCGTTCAGCCAGGGCCTTTTCCTGACTTTCACCGACTGGGACGGTTTCGGTTTCGACAAGTTTGTTGGCCTAAACAACTACGTCCGGTCATTTGAAGACGAGCGCTTCTGGGCCACTCTTGGCTTCACCGCTTCGTTCGTGGTCGTATCGGTCATTCTGACCAACGCCGTGGCATTCTCGCTAGCTCTTTTGGTAACTGCCAAGCTTCGCAGCGCCAATATCTTCAGAACTTTCTTCTTCGTACCAAACCTCATCGGTGGTGTGATCCTCGGTGTTATCTGGCAGTTCATCTTCAACCGTGCTCTGGTCTCGGTTGCCAAAAACTTTGAATGGCCTGAATTCTTCCAGTCATCATGGCTAAACGAGACAGACACCGCTTTCTGGGCACTGATTATTGTGACCACCTGGCAGGCATCTGGCTACATGATGATCATTTACATCACTGGTCTGCTCAGCGTTGAGCAAGACGTGCTTGAGGCAGCCCGCATTGACGGTGCAGGTGCACTACGAACCCTGTTCTCAATCAAGATGCCACTGATGGCCCAGGCTTTCACCATCTCATTGTTCCTAACTCTTCGTGCCGGCTTTATGGCTTACGACGTCAACGTTGCGTTGACCGGTGGTGGCCCGTTCCGCACCACTGAGCTAATCTCGGCACACATTTTCAACGAAGCCTTCGTATACGGAAACATGGACACCGGTCAGTCAAAGGCAGTAATGATGTTCCTGATCGTGGCTATTGCAGCTACCGTTCAGGTTGCAGTTAGCAAGCGCATGGAGGTCCAGCGATAATGAAGAAATCAAAACTAGGTCTGAAGGTCACCTTCATTGTCGGCCTATTCCTATCTCTGGTTTACGCCTTCCCGTTCTTCTTGGTGATCGTTAACTCGTTCAAGCCAAAGCGCGAGATTCTAGACAACCCACTTGCGTTCCCAATCGAGTTCACCACCGACAACTTTGAGCAAGCGCTAAAGAAGATGGACTTCTTTGCCTCGCTAACCAACTCTGTGGTTATTACCGTGTTCTCGGTAACTGCCCTGATCTTGGTTTCATCGATGTTGGCTTACTACCTGTCGCGCATGCACAACAAGTTCTCAAAGATCACCTTCATGATCTTGGTGGCTTCGATGATTGTTCCCTTCCAGGCACTCATGATTCCGTTCATGGGTCTGTTTGCGCCAATCTTGTCGATCAACGACCGCGCATCGCTGATCTTTTTCTACGTTGGTTTTGGTGTGGCCCTGTCTACCTTCTTGTACCACGGCTTCATCTCGAACATTCCAACTGAGCTTGACGAGGCAGCAGCCTTAGATGGTGCGAGTGACTTCACAATCTTCTGGAAGATCATCTTCCCGATGCTTAGCCCAGTCACCGCTACCGTTGCGATCGTGAACGCACTGTGGATCTGGAACGACTTCTTGCTACCGGTTCTAGTGCTAGACCGCGAGTCACGCACCTTGCCGCTATCGACCTACCTGTTCTACGGTCAGTACTCAGCAAACTACGGTCAGGCAATGGCGGGTCTATTGCTAGCAGTTATTCCAATCATCGCTTTCTATTTGCTTCTTCAGCGCCAGTTCATCTCTGGTATCTCATCTGGAGCGGTTAAGTAGTCTGAACCAAATCAAAAATAGAGGGCCTTTCGGGGTCCTCTATTTTTTTGCACGGGGCCACGTGTCAACCTTTTTCGCATCGCGATAGAGTGAGACCACTTTAGAAAGGTGCCATTCAAATGAAGAACCCACTGCTATCGCTGCCGATTCAAATTGGCTTTGGTTTTATGAATGCCTCTTGGCCAGGCAGCCCGGTCCTCGAATCAGAGGCTGCACGCCAAGACTTTATCGGTGTGCTGCAGTTTGCTATGGACCAAGGGGTTACCTTCTTTGACACTGCCGACATCTATGCGCCGTCGTGGAGTGCCATGGGGCACAACGAGCTATTGTTGGCCGAGGCGATTGCAACCTGGGGTGGCACAGCTTTGCAAAAGAGCGCACTGGTGGTTGCCACTAAGGGCGGCATTACCCGTGCCGAGGGTGAGGTCTGGGGTCGCAATGCTAGCGCTGAATACCTAGTTGCCGCCGCACAGGCCTCGGCCGAGCGTTTGGGAATTGGTCAGATTCCGGTTTGGCAACACCACCGACTAGACCCAAACCGCACTATTCAAGAGGCCGTTCAGGGGCTGGTGGCGGTTAAGGCCTCCGGTGTTGCGCGCAACATTGGTGTTAGCAACTACAACGTTGAGCAGCTGCGCATGGCTTATGACGCTGTTGGCGGCCCAGCTGATGGTGGCTTGGTGTCTGTGCAGAACCAGCTCAATGGTGCGTATCTACACGACATGGACGTCTTGCAGGTTTGTGAAGAGTTGGGCTTGGCGCACTTGCCATGGTCTCCAATGAAGGGTGCACGCCAAAGTGAGTCCGGAACGCCTTCTTTTGAGGCGTTGTCCGCGATTGCTGACCAACGCGGTGTGAGTACGTTTGCCGTTGCCGGAGCTTGGTTGCGAAGTTTGTCAAAGAACCTAGTGCTGATGCCTGGGGTTACCCGTCGCGAGTCAGTGGCCGATTCGCTGGCTGGGCTTGAGCTTTCACTCAGTGCCGCTGAACTAGAAGTTTTGTCTCATGCCTTGGTTTCTGGGCCGGTCGATGCCGAGTTGCTTAGCGATCAGCCAAAGAAGTAGTTGGGCATTCCAGCCAGAGTCCACTAAACTAAAGAAGTTCGTGGAGATGTCGCATAGCCCGGTCGAGTGCGCCTCACTGCTAATGAGGTAAGGGTTTTAAAAGCCCTTCGGAGGTTCAAATCCTCTCATCTCCGCCACGAACAACTCACTGGGTCTAGCAAGCCTGGGGTTTACAAGTGTCGCCAGACAACGTAAACTATGAAAGTTGCCTAGGCAACACCAACCACAAAACTGCAGGTTCACCTGCAAATGCGTTTGTAGCTCAACGGATAGAGCATCTGACTACGGATCAGAAGGTTGGGGGTTCGAGTCCCTCCAAGCGCACCAATGAAAAGCCCCGAGTAATCGGGGCTTTTTCTTTTGCCTACCTATTCCAGACATAAAGTTTGTAGCGCCAGATTCTGCTCAGCGACAGAGTCGTCAGAATGCCTAAGACAAAAACAATCACAGAGACTCCCCATCCCTCGAACGAGGGTTCTCTTTCGATAATGAAGGCCCACCATCGAATCGATCCATTTTGAAAGTCATGACCAAACAGCGCAGCCACTAACACCCAGGTAGCCGGCGCCAAGCTGGCATATTTTGGGGGCAAGACTCCAGCTGCAACCATTTGAACTCCCGACAATAACGTCAGATTCTGGATAATGGTCCAACTTACCGGTACCTCAATTGCGCCCAGTACAAGCAGGGCGGCGCTGCCAGACAGGATAAGTAAAAAAGGAATAAGAGCCTCAAACTTTAGTGGCTGCCTTTTTCCAACGATGGAGCCGAGCATAAGGTTTGCATCTCTGAGCCGGGAAAAGTAGATGACTGGCATCAACGATAAAACTATGGTCAACGGAACCTGAGCGAAAAGTGGCCCACCTGCCATGTTAGGAAGAGTAACCTCGATGTCTTTTAGGAAGACTGCGACAAGGCTGACGATAGCTCCAGCGAGCAGCAGCTGAACAACGCTGTTGGCCTTGATCCAAATCCTCATGGCATCACTGGGGGCGGTACTCCGCATGATTGCACAGACTGTTTCGCCAACATCAACCACCCGCGCGATTCCTGATCCAGGTAATCGGTTTGCAGAAACACTTGGGAGGCATCCTCTAGATTTCTGTAATTTGCTCGTTCAATCTCGCTGAGAGAAGGGGAAAACCCCGATAGTTCATAGTTGGGTGAAGATGAAGCCGTAAGTAGAAAATTTATTAGTGCACGATAAGTAAATTCTCGATTTGCCCAGTCTCGATCTGAATCCTGATCACAAATAGCTGGTTGCCCTACTATGTCTGCGACTAGTGAATACGCGACTTCTTCAGGTGTCGAAACTGGTGTTGCCACAACGCCAACTTGCTGCTGGTCATTTTGCTGATTTGTCCCAACGATTAGCTTTGGTGGGTCGAATCCCAAGTCGCTGAGTCTGTGCCAGGTGCTTCTGAGCGCGGTGTCAAACTCACCCCTTGGGTCCTGGCCATCAAAGAAACAGATGTATGGGCTAAGGGAGCGCTCGAGGGTGTTGAACTCGTAAACCTTAGACAGGGCGTGACCCTCAGATAAAGCATTCAAGCACCTCATAGACGACCGATCTCTGTTTGTTACGGGGAGAGGGCCCAAAGCGGACGCTGCATTTGTGGATGCTAAAGCTGCTGTCGTTGCAAGCAATCCCGCAGCTATCCCCATTAGTAAGTTCGCATTACCTCTGCCTCGGATTCTTCTTGCAGCAAAAAGGAAAGAGGCCACCGCTCCTATTCCGTTGAAAATCAGGGCGGTGTATACAGAGCTTGCATCTAGTTGCTCATAAATGCGACAGCAATCCACCAGGATTAGGCCAGCCATGTATCGGAGTGGGTAAAAATTCACCCCCCAGGATGCACCAAGCCACATGTAGGAGGCGGTAAGAGCAATTGGAATTGCTAAGGCCGGATGAATTCGCAATCCCAGATTGAATCCAAGCAACAAGTGAAAAATCAGAATGAGAAGAAAAACAAACAAGAGAGCGAAATTTGGAGTGTCTGCGGCCCCCGGTGAAAATCTGGAAAGACTAAAAAAACTGACGAACTGGATCAAAATGGCCGCAAGCAGAACCGGCGTTAACGCCCGGAGGGTAATCTCAAAGGCGCTTCTGTTGCGGGGTAACGTGTTTATTTTCAAGGAGCTTAGGCGAGCACCTTCAATTGCTCCACCAACTGCCGCTATGCCGGCGCTAACAATAAGCGTGAGTCCTGATTGACTCGTAATGCCGAACCAATATGAAGTGACAAAACGCGGCTCTACCATGCCGGTAGAGAACAAGAAAGCAGCTACACCGCCGATAGAAAACAGTATTAGGGCATTAACGAGCGTTGCCTTGGCGAGGCGCTTCAAGACTCATCACCCATAAATGAGTTGTAGGCACTAACGAGTGCCTCACCCATTGTTGGGGCTCCCAGTCTTTGCCCAATTTCAACAAACTTGTCAAAGCTCCCGAGAAACTGAATTTGACCAGCGCAGATTAGGGCAACGTGGTCAAAGAATCCACCAAGACCCTCAATCTGATGGCTTGAAACAATAATGGTTTTACCGCTTGCAGCCACGTCGAGAGTTTTATAAAAGGAGTTTGCTTCCTGTAGGTCAAGCCCAGCCGTTGGTTCGTCTAGCAAAAGTACAGGCCTACCGGGTATCAATGCTTGGGCGATACCCATTCGCCTTAACTGTCCGCCAGACAGAGACTTTGCCGTTTGGTTTGATTTATCGCTGAGATTTACTCTCTCAAGCAGCTCTAAACTCTCTGCCCAAGATTCTGCTGGGGATTTACCTGCCAGCCATCCGGCGTAAGCGACCTGCTCGCGCACAGTCAAACCCCGAAGATAGGAAACCTCCTGGGGCATCAGGGTTGTTGCATCAAAGCCAGGCGAAACAGAACCCATGTCAACCTTAAGGACGCCAGCAGCTATCGCAAATAATGTTGACTTCCCGGACCCATTTGGACCCAGGAGAAGAGTTTTTCCAGCTGGAAACTGGGCGCAAAAGTTATCGAATAAGAGCGTTTTTCTTTTGTACCCAAAACTTAGGTTCTGGAAAGTCAACATTTATTACTTATTTAGTATCCGGTGACGACTGAACTAGCGTTAATACGAGGACTGGAGCTAGTGCTGCCATTAATCCTGTCAATCGTGAAGTGATACATGTCTGCAGCTAGACCTTGCCCGAAATTTGAAGTGTTACACGTATTGGTGATGGCGCCAACGCTCTGGTCTGGCAAGAAGCCATACTCTCGATAAAGGTTGATTCTGGTGGAAGAGAAAGTTCCACCTGAGTTCATTGAGCATCCGCTTAGTTTGACCGTCGTCGCTACTTGATCAAGCGCATAGTCGGTCCAAGTTCTCGAACTGAATCCAACTCCAACGTTGGAAAGGTAGGAGCTCCAACTGCCCTCAGCCAATGCCGGCGAAGCACCAAGAAGCATGCCTGCAATCACAGTGGAGCCAATGATAAGTTTGTGCTTTGTGTTCATACATTCCTCACACTTCTTCTAGGTGGGTGGTCCCCCACCTCCCCCGGGTTTCCCCGGGGGAGGCCCCCACAGCAAGACTAATCTATATAACTAGAATAAGAACCGACTAAACGCTTTTTTGTTCGAGATCGGTAGAATTGGTCTCATGCAGGACTTAAAGCGGGTCACAGAGCCTACCTTGCTGGTTATCAAGGCTCTTATTAGTCAGAGCGAGTCCAGCACGTGGGGTTTAGAAATAGTTCGTGCAACAAATCTTAAGTCTGGAACTGTTTATCCAATTCTTGAACGACTAGAGGAATTGGGCTGGGTCACTTCCGAGTGGGAGTCCGACAGTCAACGTAACGGCCCACGACGCAAGTTGTACCGTCTCGCGAACGAGGCCATGAATTCTGCTCAAGATCTAATAGCGCAGCGAAACCCGAGCGGCTCGCTATCAAATCAAAGTCTGCGAATTAGCAAGTTGGCTTAGATGCGTTCATATGACTTGGCCCTGTTGTTGCTGCCAAGAAATAAACGAGAGCATTATGAGAGCGTCTGGCTAGATGAGTTTGAGAACTCAAACCTAAATGGAACCAATAGATTCACAAAACTAATTCAGTTTGCATCCATGGCACTAAAGCTTCGCTGGGCTCAGTCGTCGCCGTTTCGCTGGGCGGTATCCCTTTTTGCGATCGTAGCGCTTGTGCTCGTTTACGCGGAATTGATGTTTCTTCGAAACCCAATACTGCTTTTTCTGTTTTTGCTAGCGCTAAAAAAGCTTGACTTCCGGGCAGTTAGCTTGAAGCGCTCCCTAATGGTCACGGTTGTCTATCTAGCCACTGTTTCAATCACATATCTCTACTCGGTGGCCCTTCAAAGTTTAAGGATCGCCGGATATGTAGCTGAGGGGCCATTGGCGCAGGCGCTTTCAGCCACTGGAAAGGTGCTGATAGTGCTTGCGATTCTTGCCATGATCGCATCGATTTGTTTGTGGGTAATTGAATTCCTCTCCTACCCAGATGTTTTTAAGGGAGGCAAAATTCTGGGGCTGCCTATCGCTCTGCTTGCAATTGGGTTTTGGGTCTATGAGGGACTTCATTGGCTAGACGTTTTTGAAATTGATATCGTGGCAGACCAGCTGCTAGTGCAATTCTCTAGAATTCACCAAGTCACTACGAATCTGATAATTCCATTGATGGTTATTTGGCTGATTGTTTTGGCCTGGACTAAATTACGCCGAAAGAAATCCGAAAGAACTCACGGATCTCCGGTTAGCTAGGAATTGCTCATTTGGCAGGGCCAAACCCCTCGGTTATCGTTGCAGTATGTTGACCGTAGGTGTGGACCTTGCTGCTGAGCCGACGGGCACCGCGGTGGCACAAATTGAGTGGCATGGCGGTCTGGCAAAACTGACAAGCCTTGTGGTGGGCGCAACCGACGCAACGATAGTCACCGCTGCTCCTGGCGCTACCAAAATTGGTATTGACTGCGCCCTGGGCTGGCCTTTGGGTTTTATGCAGTTTCTGAATAATCACAATGGGTCTGGGCACCAGGTCACAGAGAAGCTTGGTTCAAAGGATTGGCGCAGAGAGCTGTCTTTTCGTGAAACTGACCGCAAGGTTAGAGAGCTAACCGGCAGGTGGCCACTCAGCGTTGCCACTGATCGCCTTGGCGTCACAGCTCTTAGGTGCGCGGGTCTTGTGGCTAGGCTTGCCGATTCAGGCGCAGATGTCGACCGCTCTGGTGCAGGGAAAATTGTTGAGGTTTATCCTGGTGCAAGCCTTAGGGTCTGGCAATTTGAGACCACCGGCTACCGCGTTTCGGCCGATGTGCGGGCAAGGATGACGAGAGAAATTTTAGAACGTGCGCCTTGGTTTGAAATCGAAGAATTCAGCGATCTGATGGTCGATTCCTGTGACGCATTTGATGCCGTGATTGCCGCACTTTCAACCCGGGCTTCAGCAATCGGTGGCTCAACTGCGCCTAAAGAAGACGAGTTGCCATTGGCCAAATCTGAGGGCTGGATTCATGTGCCAACCATTGACTTAGCAAAATTAGCGGGGTAAGCCATGAAGCAAATCGACATCTTGGGTGATCTTGAGGCCGTGCTCGCCGAGCATTTTGATGGCCTGCATTCGGGTGGCCCGCGCAGCTCAATAAGGGGTGGGCAAACCGCAGCAAATGACGCTCTGGCTGCACTGGACATCACTGGGTATGCCAAACGTCGATCTGACGTATTGCCGGTCGAGCGCCGCGGCGCCACCGTGCTCTCGCCATACATTCGCCACAACTTGCTTAACCTCAAGCAGGTTTGGAATCAGGTTGCCAAGAGCCCCTATGAAGACCGCGAAAAGTATCGCGATGAGTTGATGTGGCAAGAGTACGCTCGGCACCTCTATGCACGCATTGGCACACGGCTTTTTAGTGATCTGAGGTTCGAGCAAACCAAGAGCGCTAGCGGCAATGGCTGGCAACCCGGCATGGCCTGCGTTGATGCGGTGCTTGATGAGCTCAACCACGATGGCTGGCTCGTGAATCAAACCAGAATGTGGCTGGCCTCGCATTGGACGGTTCGCAACGGCAAAAACTGGGTTGCCGGGCAAGATGAGATGTATCGGCACCTGATTGATGGCTCGCGAGCGGCTAACCTGCTGGGTTGGCAGTGGACCGTGGGCGCTGGCACCGGAAAGCCGTATGGGTTTGCCCGCTGGCAAGTTCAAAAACGAGCACCCAAACTTTGTGACGCTTGTGCTCTAAAGAATGCCTGCCCAATTCAGGATTTTCCCGAAGAGCAAGAGCTTTACTCAACCAGCACCGAGCCATTGCTTGCTTTTGACCCTCAGCCCGCAACTACCGCTGGCCCTGCGAGTGTTGAGCGTTGGCGAGAGCCGAAATATGTGTTTCTGACCGTGGATTCTCTGGGCGATGACGACCCAGCCTTGGTAGCCAACCCAGATTTGCCAGTGGTGTTTGTTTTCAATGAAGTTGCACTCAAGAAATTGCAGCTCTCGGCCAAGCGTCTCTATTTTTACCTAGAGACATTGCAAGATTTGAGCTCAAGGCGTGATGCGCGGGTGCACCTAGGTGACCCAGTTGCGTTTGCTCAAGAAAACCCTGTGGCTGTGACCTTTGCCCCGGTGCCGAGTTTCAAAAAGTTTGAAAACCTTGCCGAACTTCACCCGTATCCGTGGTTGCGCCAGCCGCACAGTGGTTCGGTCAAGTCATTCAGCGCTTGGAGATCTGCGAAGAATTTTCGTTAGTGGGCGGCCCTTGGCCAGCTCGTCAACCAGCTTGTCCATGTATCTGATCTTCTGCATGAGTGGGTCTTGAATTTCTTCAACCCGCATGCCGCAGATAACGCCTGTGATCAGCCCAGCATTTTCGTGAATATTTGCTTGATCAAAAAACTCTAAAAATGTGATGTTGGCATCAATGCGCTCGTGCAGTTCTGTGTTCGTGAACCCCGATAACCAGCAAAGTACTTGGTCTAACTCTTCTTGAGTGCGCCCCTTCTTTTCTACTTTGATTATGTAAAGCGGGTAGACCCTAGAAACCGGCATCGAAAAGATTTTGTGCATGCGTGTCTGCATTGGGGCCCCTTATAGAAACCGCTTTAGTGAAAGCAGTACGCCGCCCAAAACTGCCGGGATTCCGCCGCCAGGGTGAACGCTGGCACCAACGCGGTAAAGCCATGGGCGCAAAATGTTGTGGTGAGCGGGCACTTTGAATGGCCCCGATTGCCACATCGGCTTGGTTTCACCATAGAGCGCACCCATCGCAGCACCCCACTGACCAAAATAATTCGGGTCCAGAATTTTGTAGTCCTCAAATAGCTCGTCGATGGGCTCGGCTAGACCCATCTTGGCCGAGATGCGGTCCAGTTCTTCGCGCACCCAGTCTGAATTCAGGTCATAGTTCTTGCCGTCAGACGGAGCAGTCAGCAGCACTGCGACGGTTGGTTTTTCGTTGGGGTAAATCTCGTGGGCGCGGTAATAGTTGACAAACGCCATGGTCTGTTTTGGCACGCGGGCATTCGTGATTGACTCGTAAAGCTCGTTAGGGTCATCGGGCATGATCACCGAGTGGGTTACGGTTTCGGCAGGCAACGGCTGCTTGAGAACCGCGTAAATAGCCACACCTGAGCACGAGCGCTTTGGGCTTACCCGCTGAGTTTTGCCCATCAATTTTTTTAACACACCAGGGTCAAGAGAACTCACCACGATGTCGCAGTCAAAAGATCCAGACGCGGTTTGAACACGCTTGCGACCAACCCTGGTTACCGCCTGATCTAGACGAATCTCGACTCCGGCAGCCTCGCATAGCTCACGCAGTTTTTGAGCAATCTCGTTGACGCCACCAACCGGAACGTGAATGCCTTGGGTGGCCATGGAAGCAGTGATCGAGGCATACAGAGCCAATGAGTTTTCTGGTGCAACACCGGCATTCAAGGTGTGAATGGCAATTACTTCTTTGAGTGACTCCGGAAGCCAAGGCAGTGAGTTCAAATAAGAGTTGGTGGTCAGTCGAACACCGTAAACCCTGGTCAGTTTTGCGAGGCCGGCGTAATTGCCCGGTGACATTGGGCTGGTGGTCAGCATCTTTGAAATAGCGGGGGTTAGGCCGTCGTGAATTTTGGTGAAGCGCTGCCAAGGCTCGTGCCAGTAGTGGCCGGGCTTTACCGGAAGGTCGGTGGTGTGCTCGCGATAGAAATAGCGGCCTACCTCGGCCAGCTTTACAAAATCCAGGTTCTGAGTCTTGGTGGGCTTACCAAGAGAGTCATAGGTGTCCAAGAATTTCTGCCAGACCTCTGGAAAAGTTACCAGCGCTGGGCCGGTATCCATGCGCTGACCAAGAACCTCAATGCGCCGAGATTTTCCGCCAACCCAACTGTTGCGTTCAAGCACCACAACTGAGTGCCCGGCTTTAGCCAAAAGGGCAGCGCTGGCTAAGCCAGAAAGCCCGGCGCCCAGAACCACAACTTTTTTCATGGTCTTCTAACGCTTAGTAGATACCAAGAACGATTGCAGAAACCACCTGAACACCGGCAACGGCACCGGCAACATAAGGGAACGCAATCGAGTACTTATAAACATCGTGAGCTTTTTCAGGGGTTGGTGTGCGCCAAACTGAGGCCACCAAGTAGCCGGCAATAATCAGGTTCACCAGCGCTACCGGCCAGTTGACCATGGCAAAAAGAACGGTTGAGAGTGCCCACCAAATGGTGCTCCAGACCAAGGTTCCTCTTACGCCAAAGTGCACGGCAGTAGTAGTGATGCCGGTGTCAGAGTCCTGCGGGATATCCTGAATTGCGTCGTAGGCATGCTTGGCAATAGACCAAGCCATGAGGCCAAAGACGGCCAACCATAATGGCTCACTGCCTAGCGCCAACGGAACAAATGCCAACGGGAACGCGTAATCGGTGTTGGAAAAGCTGTCAAAGTATGGGCGGGCTTTGAAGCGAAGCGGCGGTGCCGAGTAGAAGGTAAAGAACAGGCTGTAGGCGAGCATCCAAGCGGTTGCCTGCCAAGGCAGAGTCACTGCAAAGTAAACCAAGAATGGAATGTTGGTTAGTGCCACACCCCACCAAATTGGCTTGACCTCGTTGGGTGAGATGTGAGCGCCCTCGTAGCCGCCCTTGCGGGCATTAATGTTGTCTGTCTCTTGATCAAAAATGTCGTTGATGCCGTAGATCAGAAGGTTGAATGGCAAAGTCACCCAAATCAGAATCGGCAGCACACGCCAATCCCACAGGAACCCGGCCAACCACATGCCCATCACGGTGGTCCCGATGGTGTTCACCCAGAGCACTGGGCGCGAAATAATCACTAATCTTCTAAGCACGCCTCCAGCCTATTCGGTTGGCCACCTGTGCGGGCCTTCTATCTAGCCGTTTTCGAAAAGGCACAGGTAGACTGAAAATAAGTGCGTTTGCGGGGGCGTAGAGTGCTGCAATCCAATTTTTAGAAAGTTGACCTCATGGCTGAGAAAGAATTTCCACTAGCGTTTCGTGGATACCAAAAAGAGGATGTCGACCAGTATCTAGAAGAGGTACTGAATGAGCTTTCGCTAACCAAGATGCAGAATAAGCGCTCGTTCGAGGAGTCGACCGCGCTTAGAAACGAAATCTCTAACCTTCGCCAGAAGCTCAAGGCCTCAACCAACATGGGTTACGCCGACCTAGGCTCACAGTTTGAGCAGACCTTGCGCATGGCTGAAGAGCAGGCCAAAAAGCTGATTCAAGATGCTGGCCAAGAGGCCATCAAGATTCGCGACACCGCTCGCGCCGAGGGTGAGGCAGCAATTCGCAAGAGCGAGAAGCTTGCTGCAAAAATGCTTTCCGAGGCCGAAAGCCGCGTTGCCGAGCTGAAGCTTGAGTCGGTAAACATCGATGGCCTAAACGCCAACAAGCTAAAGCAGGCCGAATCTCAGGCTGCTGAAATTGTGATGCGCGGGCAGCAAGATGCTGCCGTGATTATCGCCAACGCACAAGAGTCAGCGGCTCAGGCAAAGAGCAGTGTGTTGCTTGAGCTAGACAAGCTGCGCGCTGAGATGACCGACTTGCGCCTTGGTGGCGAAGAAAACGTTCGCCTGTCACAGGCAGAAGCCCAGCGCATTCTGGAATCGGCAAATAATGTTTTGGCTGATGCCAATGCCGAGGTTGCTCGAATTCGCGCTGAACTAGCAGGCATGCGTGCCGAGGCCGAGGGTGAACTACAAGAAACCCGCAACCAGATTTCTGAGGCAACCTCAGAACTAGAGACCAGAAGACGCCGTGCCGACCAAGAGCGAATTGCCTTTGACCTTGAGCTTGCCGAGGCTCGTGCTAACGCGGAGCGCGAGGCTGCCGAGATCGTTCAGGCCGCCATCGATCAGGCTGCTGAGATTAATCGCCGTGCCGAAGAGACCTTGGTTGAGATGACCGAGCGTGGTCAGATGATTTCTGCCCAGGCAACCCTGACCCTTCGTGAGGCTGAGAACCAGGCTACTGACCTAATCGAGTCAAGCCAGCGAAACGCTTTCCACCTAATTAACGAGTCTCGCCGCCGCAGCGAACAGCTAACCCGCAAGGCAGAGTCGTTCACCATCAATGCCATTCGCGAGAGCGAAGAGCGCCTGGGCCGCATGCAGCTTGAGTATGAAGACTTGACCGAGTTCTTGGACTCACTCAAGTCGATGATGGCTACCGAGGCCGTGGTTTCAATTCTTGAATCCAACGCCGTTGAACTGGCTAACCAAGAAGAAGCTCTGCTCAAGGCTGAGCGTAGTCAGCAGCTAGGCAGCGATCACTCAGGCGATGACTCAGAGGATGACGCTGTAGAGAACATCACCAAAGAGCTGGAAAACGACAACAAGTAGTTAGCGACTGGGCCAACCGCCCAGGCAAAAATCGCTGAAGTTAGTTTTGGGCGGCAGCCGCAGCTTTGGAAGCTAACTTTGCCACTTCAGCGATCTTTTCAATATCTGCATCGGTGTGCGCACCTGAGACAAACCACGCTTCAAAAGCTGACGGCGGCAGTGAAACCCCGTTGCTCAACATTGTGTGGAAAAACGCGTTGAATCCCTTTGTGTCTTGGGTTTGAGCATCGGCAAAAGTCACCACAGGCTTATCTGTGAAGAAGAAAGAGAACAGGTTTCCACCGAATTGAGTCTGGTGGGCCACGCCCTCGGCGCTTAGGGCCTCTGAGATAACTTGACCCACCTGCTGGGAGCGCAAGTCCAGGGTTGCGTAAAGCGCAGGGTCGCAAAGTTCAAGCGTGGCCAAACCAGCTGCAGTTGCCACCGGGTTTCCGCTGAGGGTGCCTGCCTGATAAACAGAGCCAATTGGTGCAAGCAGATCCATGTGCAAAGCCTTGCCGGCAACCGCGGCCACCGGGTAGCCACCACCAATAACTTTTCCGTAGGTTAGTAGGTCTGGGCTCCAGCCCTCGGCCTCGTGAACCATGCCCCACCAACCGCCGGCCGAAACTCTAAAGCCGGTCATGACCTCATCAAGAATCATTAGGGCACCGTGCTTTGCGGTGATTTCACGAATCTTTTTATTGAAGTTATTTACCGGTGGAACCACGCCCATGTTGGCTGGTGTCGGCTCGGTAATCACCGCAGCAATTTGGTCTCCGCGGGCAGCAAAGAGTGCCTCGAGCGCAGCGGAATCGTTATAAGGCAAAACCACGGTGTCTTGAGCTTGGCCCGGGGTCACGCCCGGTGAATTAGGCAGACCCAAGGTGAGCACGCCTGACCCCGCTTGAACCAGCAGGGCATCACTGTGGCCGTGGTAACAGCCGGCAAACTTCACAATCACATTGCGGTTAGTGGCCGCGCGGGCCAGACGCACTGCAGTCATCACTGCCTCGGTGCCAGATGAGACAAATCGTACTCGCTCGGCTATGGCAACCCGCTTGCTGATTTCTTCGGCAAGCAAAACCTCGTTTGGGCTAGGTGCTCCGAATGATGCCGAAAGCGCGGCTGCTTCAGTCACTTTGGCAACTACGTAATCGTGGGCGTGACCAACAATCATTGGCCCCCAAGAGCCGACCAGGTCTACGTATTCGTTTCCGTCGACATCCCAAATGCGTGAGCCTTTGCCGCGCACAAAGTAACGCGGGTTTCCGCCAACTGCCGAGAAGGCTCTAACCGGTGAGCTGACTCCGCCAGGAATAACCTGCTGTGCTCGGCTGTGCCAGGCAATGGACTGATCGATGTTTTGAGTCATTACAAAGTCTTTCTGGCGTAAAACATTTGGGCCAGCTCTAGTGCCCAGTAGGTACAAATAACGTTGGCGCCGGCTCGGCGCACAGAAGCCACGGCCTCAAGAATTGCTCGCTCGCGCTCAATCAATCCATGTTCGGCGGCCAGTTCAATCATGGCCATTTCGCCCGAGACAATGTAGGCGGCAACTGGAACATCTACCGACTGCGCGGTCTCGCGAATTACATCTAGGTAGGAAAGCGCTGGTTTGACCATGACAATGTCGGCCCCCTGCTCAACGTCAAGGCGCACCTCGCGCATTGACTCTGTAAAGTTTCGCGGGTCTTGCTGGTAGGTTCGGCGGTCACCCTCAAGTTCAGATTCCACGGCATCGCGGAACGGGCCATAGAATGCACTGGCGTATTTGGCCGAGTAAGCCAACACCGATACATCGGTGAAACCGGCAGCATCGAGTGCCTCGCGAACCACCTGAACTTGGCCATCCATCATTCCGCTCGCGCCGAGCATGTGGGCGCCAGCTTTGGCCAGCTCTACTGCCATGCGTGCGTAAAGCGCCAAGGTGGCATCGTTGTCTACTCGGCCCCGTCCATCTAGAACACCACAGTGCCCGTGGCTGGTGAACTCATCTAGGCATAGGTCGGCAACCACAACCAGTTTGTCTCCAGCCCGCTCGCGAACAGCTGCAACAGCCTGGTTCAAAACTCCGTTTGGGTTGCATGACTCGGTGCCCTGCTCATCGCGATTGGCGGGAATGCCAAACAGCATGATGCCACCTAGGCCGGCAGCAATTGCCTCGTCCACCTGAGCCAGCAACGATTCGCGAGTCTGCTGAAAAACGCCAGGCAAACCCTTGACTGGCTTTGGCTCGGCCAGGCCCTCCTTAATGAAAGTAGGCAAAATCAACTGCGATGGAACCACGGTGGTTTCAGCAACCAGGTTTCGCATGGCCTGGCTAGTGCGTAGGCGGCGTGGTCGTTCGGTCAAGCTCATGCGTTCCTCCTGCTGGTTGCCGCCTCTACCAAAGCACTTGGTGAGGTTGAGTTGGTCACGACTATGTTGGTGAAGCCAAGGCTCTTTGCTTGGGTCAGTGTGGCATTGCCGGTGACCAGCACGCGTGCGGCAACCTGGCTAGCCGGCACATACTCGGCCACCGCGCGAGCTGCGCTTGGGGAGCGAAGCACCAAAACATCTATGTCACCGTTAGCCAAAGCGGTTGCCGAACCGGGCACTTCACTAACAGTTTCAGTCTGATAAACCACCTCGGTAATCAGTTCAACGCCGGCTAGGGTAACGGCGTCTTGCAGAGATTTCATGGCAATGCTTGAAGCCGGCAGAATCACTCGCTTTGGCTGTTTGGCCAAAATTGATTCGCTCAAAGAAACGGCATTGGCGCTATCGGCCAGCAGCACATTCTTGGCCCCAAGGGCCTCAATCTCGGCTGCGCTGCGCTCGCCGATTGCTGCAACATTGAGGTTGGGGTTGGTCAATGCTGCGCGCAGGTTCTCGAAACCCACTTGCTCGCCAAAATACCTGACCGCATTGATTGAGGTAATCACCAACCAGGTGCTAGGCGTGGCATTTTCCAAGGCATCCAGCAGGCGGGCTGCTCCTGCAGGGTTTTGCAACTTTGAAATCTGCAGGTAGGCATCGCTAATAACCTCAAACCCAGCCGCCTCAAAGGCATCAGAATCAGGCTTGTTGTCTGATGAGCGCACTAACAACACCGATTTTCTTCGTGCGGTGCCAAGCTTCTTACCGAGATCGGTCTGCATAAGTTGGTCGGCAATCTCGAGGCCAAGCGCACGCGATTTTGCTACCGATAATTCTGCCTCGGTTAGGCCGAGTTCAATTCGCTCATGCCAATCGGTGTCATTGTCAGACAGCTCGGCGGTCAGGTGTAGTTGACCGTCTACGAGTTGGGCATGAGCGCCAACCGCGGTGGTGCAAGATGCTGAAATGCCCCTGAGCACAGCGCGTTCAGCCGTGACCAGCAGCTCGGTTTGAGCATGGTTGATTTTGGCAAGTTCGGCCAGCAACTCTTTGTCTTCTGATCGGCATTCAATTGCCAAGGCGCCCTGCGCAGGGGCTGGCAGCAATTCAGTGTCAGTGAAAAAGTGTTGGCTCACGCCGCTCAAGCCCACCCGGTTTAGCCCAGCAGCAGCCAAGATTGTGGCCGCAAATTGACCTTCTTCAACCTTCTTAAGGCGGGTGTCAATGTTTCCGCGAATCGGCTGCACCTCAAGGTCTGGCCGCAGGTGTTTGATTCGGGCAGCCCGTCGTGGTGACGATGTGCCGACCACCGCGCCGGCCGGCAAGTCTGCCAAAGCCAGCCCATCGCGGCTCACTAGAACATCGCGGTGATCCTCACGTGCCGGAATCGCCGCAAGCGTAATGCCCCGCATCGGTGCTGAAGGAAGGTCTTTAAAACTGTGCACAATGTAGTCCACCTCGCCGGCAAGCAAGGCATCGCGGAGGGCAGAAACAAATACACCTGGGCGCTTTGGGGCAAACAGATTGCTGGCCGGGTTGTCGCCCTCGGTCTTGATAAACACCAATTCGCTGACCAGGCCAGTGGCAGCCTCGATCTGGTCGGCGATCATTCCCGACTGGGTCTTGGCTAAAAGACTGGCGCGAGTGCCCAACCTAAGCGGCTGCCTAAGCATCGGCCACGCGGTTTACCTCGATGCCAAACACCATTCTTAGAGCATCAATGAATTGCTTTTCGTTGCCCTCTTTGGCAGAGGTCTTAGCGGCCAGGGTTGGCACATGCATAAAGGTTGAGGTGACCCGCTTTAGGCTGCGGTGAACTTCTTCAGCCATTTCGTCGCCAGACTTGCTGCGCACACGTTCAACTTCTTCTTGGATCAGTTGGGCAATGTGTTCACGCATGGCAACTACCATTGGGTCGGCCGCACGCGCAATTGCCTCGTTCTCAAACTCACTCACCTGGTGGCGCACAATTTCTTGCGCGCGCAAGATTGCCTCGCTGTGTTCGCTAGGGGTGTGCAGACGAATGTAGTCAAGATCCATGATTGAAACGCCAGCCATGTCATAAACCGGCGGGGCAACATCGGCAGACAAGGCCACGTCAATAATTCTGAATTCGCTATCACGCAGTTCAACAACTGAGCGGGCCAATTTGAGGTCGATCATGTGACCGCTGCCGCCGCTTGCAGTCACAGCAAAATCACTGGCCGCCAAAGTTCGGGCCAGGTCAGTTTTGGCTACCGGGGTAGTGCCGCGACCATCGCTGAATTCTTGTGCTCGGCCACTCGAAGAGTAAACGTAAATCTGCCCAACGCCCTCACGCTGCAGTGCAGCAACGACCACGCGGGCATAGGCGCCGGTGCCCATGACTGTAACGGTGTTGCCCTCAATTGAGCCAAATTTTTCTTTGTGCAAAGTCAACGCGGCGGTGAATACTGAACGGCCTGCCTCACCAAGTCCGGTCTCAGTTGAAACCTTTTTGGCCACTTGAGCTGCCGACTGAAAAAGCTTTTCGATCTCGCGAGATGTGTGGGCCTCAGACTGTGCAACCTGTAGCCCACGCTTTACCTGGCCGGCAATTTCACCCTCGCCAACAATCATGGATTCAAGTCCAGATGTCACGGAATAAAGGTGTTGAACTGCAGCCGACCCGTAGCTGACTCTGAGCAACTTGCTGCAGTAGTCCTGGCTTAGCCCGGTTACCTCGGCAACCACACCAATGGCATTTTCGACCGCACTGTGAAACCGATCGGTGTCTAAATAGACCTCGAAGCGGTTGCAGGTGCCAATGGCAACGCCCCCGTTGATGCCGCTTTCCTCTTTAGAAATTGAGAAAAGTTTGCTGCGAATGGAATCGGTGTGACGTTCAAGATTTTCGAGTTCGCTCAACGGAATGTCGTTATAGTTAGCGCCTAGCAATACAAGAGTCACCCCTAAATTCTAAGCGCCAAGACGGGCCTCTGGCTATGGGATGATTAATCCGTGAACCTACCAAGCACCCACCCTCTTGCCTCTGGAAAGACCTCAAATTCTGCTTTGGTGCAGTCATATTTGGGCCATAAAACCGAGACCAAGGCCATTTGGCTCATGCGGCAGGCCGGCCGCTCATTGCCTGAGTACCGCAAGGTGCGCGAGGGCGTTGCCATGTTGGATTCTTGCTTGAGACCAGAGCTTGCTGCCGAGATCACAATGCAACCGGTGCGCCGTCACAATGTAGATGCAGCGATCTTCTTTAGCGACATTGTTGTGCCGCTAAAACTTGCTGGTGTTGATGTCGAAATTGCACCTGGAATCGGGCCGGTGCTCGAAAACCCTGTTCGCACCCGGGCCGACTTTGAGCGCCTTGAAGAACTTGACCCAGACAGCCTTGGCCCAATCACCGACGCCATTGGTCTGATTATTGCCGAGCTTGGCGAGACTCCTTTGATTGGTTTTGGGGGTGCCCCATTCACCTTGGCTTCGTACCTAATCGAAGGCGGGCCTTCTAAAGAGTTGCCGATTAGCCGAGCCATGATGGCTAACGACCCGGACCTTTGGAACGATATCTTGGCGTGGACCGCACGCGTGACCGCAACATTTATTCGTGGTCAGGTTTTGGCTGGCGCCAGCGCGCTTCAGCTTTTTGACTCATGGGCCGGGCGTTTGGGTCTTGAAGACTACAAAACCTTTGCCGCGCCACACTCAAAGGCGGTCATGGACTCGCTGCTCGACCTTCCGGTTTCGCGAGTGCACTTTGGTGTGCAAACCAAAGACCTGCTAGCCGAAATGTACGGAGTAGGTGCAACGGTAATGGGTGTGGACTACGAAACTCCGCTTGATGAGGCCAACCGAATTCTGGGCGGCAAAGTGCCACTTCAGGGAAACATTAACCCCGATTTTCTGTTCAAACCTTGGGCAGAGCTTGAGGCACATGTGCGAGATGTAATTGCTCGTGGAGCGGCTGCGCCAGGTCACGTAGTGAACTTGGGCCACGGTGTGCCGCCTGAAACAGACCCAGATGTAATTACCAAACTTGTTGCCCTAGTTCACCAGGATATTTAGCCTCAATGCCAGACTCAACCGCAATACCAACCGCCGCCGTCATTGGCGCGGGAATTGCCGGTTTAGTCTCTGCCAAACGCCTAGTCGACGCTGGCTACGCCGTTGAAATTTTGGAGGCAACTGATCGCACCGGTGGGCTCATTGCGCCGGCTCAAATCGGTGAAATAAACATAGATGTCGGTGCCGAATCTTTTGCCGTGAGCACGCCGGTGGTTGCGCAACTTTGCGCCGAGTTGGGTATCGAGAACCTGGTTGTTTCGCCACAGCGAAGTGACGCTCGAATTCTCAGGCCGCAGGGGGCTTATCTGATTCCGCACGGTGTGCTGGGAATTCCAAGCAATCTCGATGACCCCGCACTTGCCGAGGCAGTGGGGCAAGTTGCCGTTGACCAAGCAAAGCAGCTTGACGCTGAGCCGTGGGTGAGTGAACCCGAGGTCACAATCGGCCAGTTAGTGAAAACCCGGCTTGGCCAGTCATTCGTTGATGCTTTTCTAACCCCAGTGATTGCCGGTGTGCATTCTTCTGATGCTCAAAAACTTGAAGCAGCAACGGTTGCCCCCGGTTTGTTGGCTAAGGCGAGTGAACTTGGATCGCTAGTGGCAGCGGTCGCTGAAATCAGAAAATCTGCGGCTCGGCCAGGTGCCGCTGTGGCCTCGATTGCCGGTGGCATGCACCAACTGGTTGCCGCTCTAGAGTCAAGTTTGCGAGCGACTGGGGTCACATTCCACTTCAATCACAAGGTCGTTACGGCGAGCCAGCTGAATCAGTTTGACAAGGTGGTCTTGGCCTGCGGCGTTGACGGCGCGGCACAATTGCTAGCCGACCAACCAGAACTTCAAGAACTTCTCAGCCAAGTAACTGCGGTAGATGCAGCCGTTGTCGCACTGTTAGTCGAGTCAAGCCAACTGAATGACTACCCTCGCGGAAGCGGAGTCTTAGTTGCCTCAGATGTTGCTGGTGTCTCTGCCAAAGCGGCCACCCATGTGAATGCTAAGTGGCAGTGGGTGCAGCAGCAGCTAAGGCCCAACCAGCACATTCTGCGGTTCTCGTTTGGCCGGAATGGATTGCTGCCAGCTGCTCCAGAAGAGTTGGCCCAATTGGCCGCGGCCGATGCCAAAACAATTTTCGGCATCACCGAACTCAGCGTGCTCGATTCGGTTACCCAGGTCTGGCCAAAGGCACTGGTTCAAGCCGGCCCCGGGCATGCGCTTATCGTTAATCGTGTTCGAGAGGCACTAATGAATAATCCGCGAATCGAGATAATCGGTGCGGGTCTTGGGGGCAACGGCATCACTGGAATATTGAGTGGAAAGAGATAAACAAAAATGACCGAAACAACCAAACGCCCAACTCCCAGTGAGATCAACGAGACCATTCACTACACGACGTTTTTGGCCTATCAGCTAGAAACCCGCGTCGATAGCTCAGACGCCGCGACTCAGTCTTATCTTGATTGGGTTGCCGAGTGCCAGGCTGACGGCGTTAACGTTCGTGGTGCCTATGACCTAACCGCTTTGCGTGCCGATGCGGCCCTGTTGCTTTGGTTGCACGCTGACACAGCCGAGCAGTTGCAAAAGGCAACTCACGCTTTTGCCCGTACCGAGTTTGGCGCGAACTTCTCACCAACTTGGACTGGCATGGGCATTCACCGCCCGGCAGAATTCAACCGCTCACACGTTCCGGCATTTATGCAGGGCTATGCGCCAAAGACTTGGCTGTGCTTCTACCCATTCGTGCGCTCGTACGAATGGTACCTATTGCCTGAGGCTGAACGCGCCGAGATGCTGCGCGAACACGGCATGGCTGGCCACACTTATAAGGGCGTGCAGAGCAACACGGTTTCATCGTTTGCCCTGGGAGACTACGAGTGGCTTTTGGCCCTTGAGTCTGAAGATTTGCACGAAATTGTTGACATGATGCGCACTCTAAGAAATACAGAAGCCCGCCGCCATGTTCGAGAAGAAGTACCTTTCTTCACCGGAAGCATTCTTGACCCAGCTTTGATTGGAGCTACTTTCGCATGACCTATGACGCAATTCTTCTAACCTCATTCGGTGGCCCAGAGGGCCCAGACGAGGTCATGCCTTACCTAGAGCGGGTGACTGCTGGCCGCGGTGTTCCACGCGAGCGCCTAGAAGAGGTATCGCACCACTACTTGGCCCTGGGTGGCGTTAGCCCAATCAACGAGCAAAACCGTGCACTCCTCGCAGCCATGCGCAGCCACTTTCCAACTCGCGGCATCGACATTCCTATCTATTGGGGTAACCGCAACTCTGAGCCGTACTTTGCCGATGTTCTAAAGCAAATGTATGAAGATGGCCACCGCAACATCTTGGCCTGGGTCACCAGCGCCTATTCGTCTTATTCTGGCTGCCGCCAGTACCGCGAAAACCTTGCCGTTGCCCTGATTGAAACCGGCCTTGAGGGCAAACTAAACATCGATAAAGTGCGTCACTACTTTGACCACCCAGGTTTCATTGCGCCAATTGCCGATGACCTCGCCGACCAGATCTCAGCCATGTACCAGGACGGTCTAGCCGCTGGCGACATCCAAATCATGTTTGCTACCCACTCCATTCCGACTGCCATGGGTGTTAGTTCAGGCCCAGAGTCCCGCCGAGAAGAGTTTGCCGAACTCGCCGGCGAAGGTGGTGCCTATGCTGCTCAGCACCTTGCCGCCGCAGAAGAGACTATGAAAAAGGTTGCCCAAAAGATTGGCACTGATCTGCCAGCGTGGTCACTGGTTTACCAGTCGCGCTCTGGTTCGCCATCGGTGCCATGGTTAGAGCCAGATGTCAATGACGCAATCAACACTGCCGCTGACGCTGGGTCAAAGGGTGTAATCAT
>JACCDT011523922.1_pt1 | contig 23257 bp, 23 predicted proteins | sample 7446291 | NCBI WGS metagenome assembly JACCDT01 (sample SAMN15323446, study PRJNA562643) | freshwater metagenome | isolation source: river surface water | place: USA:Blue River Watershed | collected 2017-08-17 | reverse complement strand
GCAGCTTGATCGGATCCCCAGTGAATCAAGCCGTCGCCGAAATGTAGACAAGCTCTGACAGTCACGTCATAGCCCCGGAATTTCGCCTTGGTGTTTCGAGGGCTACTAGCAACCCCCGCTGCTCGTGCGCGCGACGGGCGTTTTGGCCGGCAGGGGGTCGAAATTACAGCCCGGCTGGAATCGAAAAACCCCTGAAATGAGGGGGGTAGGGGGTCGGAAACGAGGCGCGAGGACGACGATCGCCGCGGCCTGGTCTGCTGCTGCTGGCCAGAGTGTTTGTTCTGGAGGAATGCGTAATCGGCTTTTACGCATTCGGTGTCACCGGCGCCGACCCGCTCGAGCTCGGTGACTCTGGAGTCTGCTCGAGTGCGGAGGAGTCACGGAGAGTCTCGAGGAGTCAGGCGCGAACACGTTGGGAAAGCGGCAACCCGTTTCCGGACACTGCCCCGAAGAATCACGCAAATGCCTGCATACATGGTGAATGCATTCGGGGCTCAGTTGCCGCTTTTAACTAGAAGCGGCTACTCGCCAGGCCCAGACGAGAAGGGCGAGAAGCACAGCCAGGAGGAGGGCGAGGGCTCGCCGGCCTGGTCTACCCATGCTCGTCCTCCCCCTCGTGTGCGTCTTGATCCCCATGCTCCTCCTGCTCAATCCCCGACAGGAGCCGCTCGTCCTCGCCGGGCTCGATCTCCCCTGCGACTTCCCCATGGGCCTCGATCACGCGCGCGCGTTGGGCAGCATGGCGCTCCTGTAGGGCTTCGAGCGTAACGGTGACCTTGTGCTCGACCCGGCTGTCGCCCTTCCCCTCGAGGAAAGCTTTCAGGCGCAGGATCTTGTCGAGGTCATTGACGTTGTCCGCGCGCACCTTGTTGGCCTTGATGTTCCGCTCGAACTCCCGGAGCCAAAGGTCAATTACTTCGAGGGCGTCGACTGACTCTCGGGCCGCCGACTTTGCGAGTGCTTGATCAAACTCTGCCTTGGTCTGCTTAATGACTGAAAGCCTACGATCAAGCCACTTTCCGCGTTTGGCGTAGTAGTGAACGAGGCTTGGAGCGATCTTGTATTTTTCTCCAAGGCTCTTGAAGGTCGGGTACTCGCGCACGTAGGAGCCGTCTTCGCGCTTCTTGACGGTCGTTCCCCACACGTACGCGTTCTCGATCGCCTCCCAATCTATCGACGGATCATTGCGTCCGCGGGGCCTTCCACGATCGCGTCCTGTCTTCTTTTTAGGAGGCTTTTCGTTGTCGTTTTGAACGACGATTTCCTCGGCTTTATCCCATCCGTTTGCGCTCACGTTCAAAGCATTCAACATCTTTCAACGGACGTCCAAAGTCATGAACGTGAGCGCAGAGATGGTTAGGGCAAGAGGCGCATGAGAGCCCAACCGATATGGGCAAAACCCATGTCGAGCCCGAGAACGATCGCGCCTTTCTCGTGCTGCCGAGCGATGCGGATCAAGTTGTCGTTCAGGCATGCGACGACAGCTCCGATCGCATCATAGGCGTGCTCGTGATGGCTCTTGGCGAGGTCAACGAGATGGCCTCGGAGAAGCGTTCCGTAGCGGGCAACGAGAGCATCTTCGACTTCGGCTTTCGTTGCGCTGTTCGTTCCGTGGGTGGCGACCTTGATTTGCTGCGGAGAGGCTTCGAGGAGCGGAATACCTCGATCGAGTGCACGGGTGATGAGCGAGCCCCACGCGAGACCGACCTTGGCGCTGGCCTTGATCCCTCGGTGGTAGACAAACTCTTCGGCACAGATGATCGAGATCGGGCCTTCTTTGGGGGCGAGAGCGGTTGCCAGGAAGGTCGCGATTTCCTCAGTACGTCTACGGTTGTCGTCGCCGGTGAAGATGTGCTTCTTCTTCGAGGATGGTTTGGTGACGATCGCGCCGAATCGAAGCACCTGTTCACGTGCAGGTTGGATCACGACGCTGCCTCCTGGGGCTGTTCTTCGGCTCCCTTCTTCGACCGGGTTTGCGGGACCGTTCTCTCCCCTTTCGCCGGGGCCTGGGAGCACACCTCTCGATGCTTCGTAATCTCGACGCCGAACCCTTGAAACCCGCACGGGCACTTCCACGGGGACCGAGTCTTCTTCTCCCTTCCCTTCCATTTGCCGTCTGCTTCGCCTTTTCCCTCGGTCTTGGGCTCCGCTTCGGCCTTGGCTCCCTTGGGGGCAGGAGGAGGCTCGTGTGCGACCACAGGGGCAACAACGACGATGCTTTCAGCAGGCATCCCGAGCTCGGCACGGACCTCTTTCTCTCGGGTAGCAGCGGCCTTGCTGGGACCTTTGACGGCGTGTGCATTCAGGCGAGGCGCTCCGGGAGTCGTCACTTTCAATGCATCGATTTCGAGGCGTAGAAGAGTAAGTTTGGCGCGAGGAACGCGAACGACAGCTCCATCGAGAAACTTATCAAGCGCCTTCGGATCGATGTAGCAAATGCAGTCTCGGATCACGGCAGGATCGAACGCTGGCAAACCCTCTTCGTCCGTCATTTTTTCGAGCAATGAGAGTGTTTCAGCGAGCGGATACGTCGTCGAGGATGTCCACGGAACGAGCTTGTAGCTGGTTTCTGCGAGCGTGATTTCGTCCGCGTTTTCCAGGGCTGCACGAATAGGTGCTTCGAGTTCACGCTTCTTTCCTTCGAGGATCTTGATTGCGACAACAATCCTCTCACGCATACGGGACACATCTTCGAGGGCCTCGGGCGTGGACACGACAATGGGATCGAGACGCGCAAGAGCCTCTTTGTATGCGTCGCACGTATATCGATGATCGCAATACGCGCAATTGCCGTTCAGCTTCGGAGGATAGGCATAAACACGCGGAGCATCTTCGGGCGCATCGTGAGGCGTGACATCAATCCCGGTCTCACTTTGCCGGCCTGTCGCGAGCACATAAGACGCGGCATCTTCGAGCTGTTCGGCAGTACGTTCGGTCTCGAGCACGACGCCGTGACGGAGCATGTGAAAGACGAACCGGACCTTCTTCGCCCATGGCCAAAGTTCGCGGGCAGCAAGGGCATAGATCGACATCTGCAAGTCATTGTCGATTTCCTCCCTCGTAAAGAGCACACGGTTTGATTTGTAATCGACGATCGCCACAGTTTCGTCGTCCACCTTGTCCACGCGATCGATGTAGCCATTAACGGTGAATTCACCGATCGAGAGATTGAATTCCGTCTCCATGCCGAGAATTCGATAGGCGTCGACGTCCGGATGATTGCGGATATAGCTGCGGAGGATCGTGAGACCTTCCTGGTAGAGAGGCGCTCCGGTGAGACCGCTTTTCGTCCATGCTTCCCGGTAAAACTCCAAGAGCTTATCCTCGGGCAAACGACCGGAGTACTCCTCGGCCACGACCCACTTGAAGAGGCTTTCAAGCGTTTCGTGAAGCATGGTCCCAAAGTCGAGCGGGATCGTTTCGAGGCCCTCGGGAGGCTTCTCTTTTAGGATGTAATGCCTCTCGAACGAGCGTGCGCACTGCTCGATACGTTTGAGACGCGAGACGGAAAGATGGCTGTTCACGTATCGACGCACAGGGACGAGTGCATCGGCGGGGATGAGCTGTTCGGTCATTGGGGGCTCCTATTTGCTGCTTCTGATGCGGTGATGAGCTGCGTGACGCGGACGCCGGGGAAAGAGTCCACTATGAGGCGCAAGGCAGCAGCCTCTTTGAAGGTCATCTCGAATCGATCGGGGTTACCAGTCTTTTTTGCTACTAGCCAAACCTCTCGATTGAGCGGCTTCGAGAAGAGGCAAAACTCTGCACCAAGGTCTTCGAGAAGTTTGATGTCCTCGGGGGGGATCTCCTTCGCCGGGAGCATCGGCCGTGGAGGCGCTGGAGAGCGGGGCTGCTCGAACATCGGAGCGATCCCGATCGGCACAGCTCCCTGGGGCTCTGGAGGCAACACGGGGGGCGTGGGAGGGGCTGGAGGGGGAGGCGCGGGCAGTGGCGTTGGGGGCGAAAAAAGGTTGGCCTGCACGGGCTGGTCAGCAGGGGGAGATGCGGCGTTTGAAGCAATTGATGATGATGCCGGATTCGTCTTCTGCTTCGCCGCTAAACGCGCAGATTCGATGAGACCCGGATTCGCTTTCTCCCACTCGGTGCAGAGGAAGTGCTTGGAGAGGTTGCACATCGCAGCGACTTCTCCGCGAGCAGGATCGGGTGGCAGGTAAAACGCACAACGTTTCTTCCCTGCCTCACGTGGTTTCCAATCGGTACAGTCAATCCCAGGGGGTCGATCACTCATAGGTTAGGCTCCTTGCAGGTTTAGGCTTGCGGTTGAATTCCCGCACTAAAACAGTCGGGTATCTTGGTTTCGTCTAAAAACTGACAAGTCCATGAGATCATTACATAAAGAATCAAGATGACCGGAAACGGACCAGAACGCGTACACGTGCAGTAGTAGAGAGCCTTGTGCGCGCAACAAACGACCTTTGAAAAAAGCGTTTCCTTCATCAATAGGGTAGGAAGAATAAATCCGGTAACTTGATACATCTTGATTCTAACTACCTGAAAACAGCCAACTTCGTTCCGGTAACTTGGTGGCATCTTGCTGGTAGCTTGGTTCTGGTTTCCGGTAACTTGGTTTGAGCCAACGGAAGATCTGTTGCCAGATACACCAACGCCAGAATTACACGTACGCGCAAGGCCGCCCTGACGAGGGCCATACCCTTGCTTGCCAACTCGCCGCGCTACCGCGACGGCCCGCGCGCCGGCCCCAAGGAGCCCGCACAACCGCGGCATCAAGCCCCGAGGCAACAAGGGCCTTCCCTCGCTCGATCGGCCGCACGTGCCCCAACGTCGCGGGACGGTCATGGGACACCTCGGGCAAGACGACGACGGGCGGTGGTGGCGAGGGTCTGCTCGAACTCGGCGAGCGCCTCTTCCTCAGCGGCGAGCTCCTCGGCGGCATCGTTCACCGCGACGCGAAGCCTGGGAAGTGGGACGGCAACGCGTGTTTTTGGTCGATCGTACCGGCCACGATGATCCGCCATCGCCACGTCGACATGTTCACGCACGCGGGCTTCGAGGACGTCTTTCGACAGTTCGGATCCGGCGAAGATGCTTCGGGCTTCATGCTCGAAAACGGCGAGCGCGAGTAGCTCGGCTTCGTGGACTTTGGGGAGGTTCGGATCCGCACGGAAAGCCCGACGTTGCGCATGGATCTTCGCCGCGGCATCGAGGGCCATCTCGTCAGCTTCGCGGGATTCGTATCCGAGTTTGACCAGGTGACACAGCAGGAAGTGATGCGTGACAGCCTGGTCAACGGCGTCCTGGTATCGCCTCGGCGAACACGCGCGGGCAAGGTACGGAGCGAGAAGAAGGCGGGCTTCGTGCGGGACGGTGCCTCGGTCGTAGAAGGTCGCGTTGAGCCCCGCTTGAACGGTTCTCCATGGAAGGCCGGCGTCCTCGAGGAGCTTCGTCGCCGTCTTCACGAGCGCGCGATGCCAGGCCCAATAGGCTTTCGACTCGATTGGCGGGGCCTCCCCGATCCCCCCTTTCGTGCAGGTCTTGCAATAGGGTCGCTTCATGGGTCGCGAGCAAAGAGGGCAGCGACGTTTGCCCAAATCGAACAGCGCGAGCTGCTCGGTCATGTCGAACTCCACGCTTCACGAAGCTCGGGATATTTCGCGAGTTTGGCCATTGCTCGACAATCGACCTGCCTCACTCGCTCGCGGGTCATATTGAGAATTTCGCCGGTCTTTTCGAGCGTGATCGGGCCATTGTCAGCCACATCGAGCACGCACGTCGCCGGCATCTCCTCGAATCGAATGGTGCCGTCTTCTTCGATAAGATCGGGAAAATTGAACTTGATCGAGCCGGTTTTCGGGGAGACGTCGAGGAAGAGGTGATGCTTACAGGTGATGAACGGGCAGATCCCATCACCAGGAGCGCAAATGCCACGCACGAGCGGGAGACGACGAACGTTCGCCGCGGGATCATTCTCGCGCTCGGCCGCAAGCAATCCCTTCGAAATCCGTTTGATGCTTATCGTCTTGGCTCGAACGGATCGTTTGCGCCTTTGGCGATCACGTCGTTTGTCGCCGGTGAGATTTGGGTGGGAATCGGGTGGGCTCTGGAGGCCTTCGTTTCCCACCACGTTCCCACCAGGCGGAGGGAGGGGGGTGAGGTCGAGCGTTGGCTCGGGCGGGGCTTCGATCGCCGGTATAAGCGCTCCGGGCGGGCAGACGGAGGCCTCCGGAGCGGGCGTCGGGAGCGATGGTTTTCGAGGACGAGTTTGCGGCGGTTGGGAGTGCGAAAGTGTTTGTGCTGGAAGGTTCAACCGTTCGCGCACGAGGTCGAGGATCGCCTCATCGGGCAAGGTCCGAACCTTCCGCGCAACGGAGCGCTCGTCGTCGAAAAACAGGTCGATCACGACCGATTGCCCTTCTTTCGGCGTGTGGGCTTTGGGGGAGGCGCAGGGGGCTCGTAGCGCGCGCGAACGGTCGCAATGACCTGCCTGATAGCCTCGGCGAGTTCGTCGTCGCGTCGGGGATCGTTGCTGAAGACAGCGCCGAACACGCCGCCGATGTACGGGCCTTCAATTGTCGCCCCAAGCTCGCGAATTGCGATCCAGATGTCAGCCTCGAATTGATCGGGCATCTCGCAAGCAGGCGTGATGGAGAACGTACGTCGGCAAAGACGCACGGTGATGTCGTCGGGGAGCTTCAGGCCACGGGAAGGCTCGTCAGCGGGACGAAGCTGGTCGACCATGCCTCGGTTCAGGCAGAGCGGGCATTGAATGAGACCGCGGTGCACGCCGCATTGCTCGTAGGTTCCGGACCACGCGCAGTTACGGCATCGCCAGCGCTCCGGAGCGTTCGTCGCGGGCGTCGAGCCTGGATAAATCCACCGCTCGATCCAAGGACCTACGAAGCCACGGCCGCCATACTGTGCCTTAACGATGCCGCCATGGGTGTCGCCGTCGTGTCCATAAAGGAATTGGCACGGGATGCCACCAGGGCCAACGAAGCGGCATGAGTATGGGTTTGCCTGGGCCGCGAGGTCCTCGAGGAAGGCGTCGAGTACTCGTTCGGCCTGCCTGCGTTTGACGGCAAGCCCGTGCTCCCCGAGCTCGGTGAGAAAGGTCGGATCGCAACCTTCGCAGTCTGCTACGGAAAGAAACTCGCCCCGGAGAACCTTCCCGAGGACGAACAGCTCTCGATGCGCCGGCGCCGGCGGAGGGATCGAGGGGCCGCATTGTTCGCAGCGGCAATGTGCGCCGAAGGGGACACCATGCCAATCACCCAGGTCGGGTTCGATGGTGCAGTCCATGGTGCACACCTCGCGCTCGAAGCAGCTCGGGCACGAATGCACGTGTGCGCGATCGTTTGCCAAGGCGATTTCGCATCGGGCGATGGTGATGAGAAGGTTGTCGGGGCACGAAGGCAGATGCCTGGCATTCGTTGGTGAAAGCTCGCATCGAACCATTGCTTGGATTTCTTCAGACGAAGGCGAGCCACGTTCACGCAGCTTGGCGCGTAAAACGTCGACGTGGGCCTGTAGCTTCACGCGGTCGATCATTGCTCCGGACCTTTCATGAGCAGCGGCGGTTCGTCGTTGTTGAGCACTTTAAGATGCACGCGTCGGCCCATTCGTCCGGTATCGAGCTTCGTGTCCTCGTATTGGACGAATCGCGGTGGATGCTTGCCGGCGCGGCCTTTGTCCCATGTGCAATCGCTATGCTCGCAGGGGGAACCATAGGGATAGTCGCGACACATGATCGGGCGCTCGGAATAGACGGTGCAGATTCGTTTTTCTCGGTCGAAGTGTTTGCACGTGAATACCCATCCGATCGGGCCATGCGGGGCACGTTGATGGGTCACGAGTTCGCCATTCGGAAACCGTGCGCCGGCGATGAGTTCGCGGACGGGAATGATCATGTCGGCGATGAATTGCCCGTCTTGCGCCATTGCGCGGAGAAAGAGGTCAATCTCGTCAAGCGTCGTGCCGCATGTGAGCGAGAAGGACTCGCAGCATTTACCCGTGCATCGTGAGCCCATTTCGTTCGTCACTTTCAGCATGGCGCTCGACCAATGCTTTCGTCGTATTCGTGGATTTCTTGAAGCTCACGACGTCGCTCCATCCAGATTTTGCCGAGCCAATTCTCGCCGACCCACGAATCACCAACCTGGGCCGCTCCCCAAAAAAGCGCAGAACCTTTGCGCGATCGGGCCGAAACGTCTTCAATGAGTTTGGCGTGCTTCGTATCCAGCAACGCGCGGACGAGGCTCGGGTGCTGTTCAACTTTGAGCCGGATGCATGTACGCATGTTGTCCAGGTCCAAATTGCTCAATGGTACGACGACGCGACGATCGGCGTGTTGCTTGGCAATGATTTTCGCGCTCATCGGAGACACTTGCGATCGAATGAGATCGCGAATGTCTTGATCATCGAACCGGAGCGCTTGGAAAAGAGCCTCGGTCGTTTTCCAGGTAAAACCATCGAGAACGATGGGATATGGCGCCATGTTGCCGAGCCATCCATGCGGCGCTTTGACTTTGGTGAAAGCGATGTCGGTGCTTTGGACTTTCATTGATTCACTCATTGCCAGGGCCTCCAATGCCAAGGCTCAGTGCCGGGTTTCCATTGGCTCTTGGCGGACATCTCGACCGCAAAGAGGATTGATTCGCAGCGGGGACGATTTGCTTCCCGTGCGTATCGGTACGACCGGACAGGAAAAACCGTCCATCGACGGATGGTTTTCAGGAGGTCGCAAATCATTGCTTTCTCCTGCGGTGGTCACGCCGGCGCGGGCCTTGGCGGAACCCTTGGTTGTGCTTGGGAGGCTCGCTCTTCTTGAGCGCCTCACGCACCTCGTTGAGGCCATCGGCAAGGCCACCGAGGAGCCCAGAGACGAACCGGCGTGCCTTCACCGCTTCGGGCGGGACCTTGCGGAGTACTTCGAGGACCTCGTCGGAGCATCCAGCAAAGTCGTGTGCGCCTTCGAATGGCTCACCACGCAGCAATTTCAAGAGCGCACGCCGATCCGCGAGCGCCGTTTCGAGCTTGATGTCTTCGCTCACGCTCGCCGCCTTCCGAGCGCCGGGGCAGCCGCGGTGATGAGCATGTCGATGAACTCGAGGTCGTCTTGGCTCGGGGGAGCGGGCATGGTGCCGAGCAGCTCATTCAGGGCAGTGCGCAACATCCGGAGACGGGCCGATTCGGTCGCTTTCGGGTTCAGCTTGAACTCGCGGCCTTGGAACTCCAGATCCTCTGCATTCGCGAGAATGTTGCGGAAAGCAGCGTGTTTGTCCGCGAGCCAATCGAAGGTGATGGCGCGTTTGCACAGCCCCGCGATGTGGTGTCGGCTCGTCGGTGCGCTCGCGAGCTGAGCTTCGAGGATTTCGTTTTGCCAAACCCGGAGCATCTCTTCATGGCCGCCCATCTTGCGCGCGGATGAGCAAGGCTTGCACTCGCACGAAGGTCGATGAAGAGCGGCCACACGAGCGATACGCATGCGCATCATCGATGTGCCAGAAACGCCAAGAGCACCGAAGCCGATGGCTTGCGAGCGTTTGCCTGGAGTGAGGTCGTAGTGGGGAAGGTCGTCTTCGCTCTGGAACCAAGAGCGCTGGAGGTTGATGCGGCTCGCGAACGCATGGAGCGCGTGCAGCGGGCCATCGACGGTCATGTGGCAGCTTTGCTTGCCGTGGCCGAAGTGCAGTTCAGCGCCGGCCTTTGGAGCCTGGGGGTAAGACCTCAGATCGTCGACGAGGATGATCGGTTTGTCAGGGACAGAGGAAACGGGGTCGGTTTGTTGAAGCATCATGCCTACAACATAACCGATCTTCGCGAAGTTAGGGAGAGGGCTTTACACGCTTCGGAAGCGTAATGCCGAAGCACAAGTTCGCGGAGAACGACACCCACCAGCTTCGAAGAACGCGTTCGGGGACAAGCGAACACGTGATGTCGATTCGGTAGAAGGTCGCTGCATGCAACTTGAACAGATGAAGCTCCCAGCGAACGATCGAGGCATTGCCTGCGACGGGACCTTTTTCAACGCGTGCGAGCATGTTGGTCTCCAAGCTGCGCGGCGATGAGCACACGGTTCGTCCCCAGGTGACGGATGCGCGTGGCGATCTTGTCGAGCGTTTCCGCGTTCTCTAGCGATCGTTTTTCCTCGTACTCGACACGGGCCTCGGCGAAGTTCCAACGTGCCTCGGAGAGGTCAGCGTCGATGCGCGCGAGGTCGCGAATCCAGACCTCTGTCATCACGGAAAAACGCTTCCTCACGCATCCTTTCTTGCAGTCGCTGCACGAGCCTCCGTTCGGCGCATCCGAGTGATCGGCACACGCGACGCCGCACTGCGTGCACGTTTCGTCTTTCTTGGTTGTGCATCGACCCATGTGGTTTTTCCCAACCACACATCCGGGCGTGATGCCGCACGACAAGTCTCGAAGGTCGATGGTCGGTCCCATGAAGATGACGGTGTCGCCGTCGTCGTGGATGCGGGTGAAACCATCAGGAGGCTCGTCGTGGTCCATGAAGGCAGAATGGAGGGCTTCCTCGAGCGGCGTTGCCTTGCGTCCCCAGAAGCACACGCCGTTTTCGTCGAGAGGCTGACCTTCGTGCGTGATGCAGCTCGTCGGGCTTCCCCATGCGCCGGGCCGGCATGGTTCATTGGCGGTGCTGGCATCAACCACGAATGGAGGCTTGGGTTTGTCTACCCAGGTGGCGAAATACGTGGGCTTTGCAGGCGGTGGCGTGCTGCGGTCGCCTTGTTTCCAAAGCACCATGCATTCGGCCCACGTGCGCACTTCGTCGTGCTCCTCGAGGAGCATGTCTTGGAGCACTTCGATGGTGACGGTCTCGCCTTCTTCGAGAGCCGAAGAAAGCGCCGCAAGCGTGACGCGAACATCCTCGTCGACTTCTTCTTTCGTCCGGTCTTTTCGGTTTCTGCGTCGAAAGAGGATCGGTGATTTCGTGGTGTGCTCAACACGGCCTTCGTGCACGAGCTCCCAGAGAGCTTTGTCGGGAGGAAGGTCGAGAAGGTTGTCAGCGGTCTTGTCGAGCAGCTCGACACCGATGCGATTGAAGGTCCGGGGCAAACCATCCGCGAGGAGCGCGAGGATGAGCGGCTTGTAGACCGCAGGAGGCGTCTCTTTGATGCCTTTGCGCCATTTTGCCTCTCGGTCGCGGAGATGTTCGGGGAGCGCGCGGATGTCGGTTCGTTCGGGGTCATCGGCAGCGCGAACGATGTGCGTGTATCGAGCCACGCCGGTTCGATCAAGTGACGCGCTCGTTTCGCCCCACACCCACATGATGGCCTGTTGTTCGGCATGAGCTTCTTGCCAAACCGCAAGCTCCGTTTCGGCTTCGTGGAGGGTTCTTCGATTCTCAGACGTGTCGTCGTCTTGAACGGCTTTTTGTGCACGTTCGACAGCCGCTGCCTTGGCGTCGAGATCGTCTTGCGTGATGGCAATCGACGCGGGCAGAGCAGCGTACGAAACGCTCCGGACTTGATCCTCATCGTCGGTTCCGATGATGCGAATTTCATCTGGGTTTGCCCCTGCCTCGACGAGGAGTTTGCCCATTGCTTTGAGCGGATTTTCGCCAGGCTTGAGAGGGATCGTGATCGGATTTCCCGTCGCGCCTGTGACGAGGTCGTGCAACTTCGAACCAGGCGTTGGCACGAACGAGATGTTGTAGATTTTTTGCCAGTGATCGCGCTGGTACGGCTCCATCGTGTGCAAAAGTTTCGACAGCTCCCCGCGTCGAAGCAGGTATCGCGCACGCATGATTTTCAGCTCGTTGGCGGACACATCGAGTTCGTTGTGCCCTGTGTACGACGCAGATGGTGATGGTTCTTCGCGGTGGAAATAGACGCGATATTTCCCGCCATAAAGCTCAGAAACCTGCGCCGGATATCGTGCGTCCTTGAAGGGCAAGACAGGTGAAAACGCAACGTCGAGCATCACGTCAGCCGCGGTCTTTTCGACGTCGCTTCCGTCGATGATTTCGGGGGCGAATGCCCCAGGGAATTGTTTCGCGAGAGCGCCCATCAATCCCGTCGCAGCGAGCGTGTCTGATTTGGGTTCGTCCTGGGCTTTGGTTGGCTCTGGAGGCGGAGGTTCTTCGACGGGCGGTTGCGCGGGCACGGTTACGGCGTCCTGGGCCTTGGCTGCCTTGGTGCGCCGTTTCCTTTTTGGAGGCTCGGCAGGCGCTTGTGGGGCAACGTCGGCGGACGGAGCGGGCGCAGGCTCTGGTGCAGGCAAGACGCAACGCTCACGAGGCGGATCGGGAGGTGTCGTGATGGGCGACATGACTGGTTTGTCCGACCAACCCGCTTGAGTTGCATCTGCAATCATCGGGAAAGCACAGTCTTTGCAAACTTCGCCGTGCTTGCGATGCGTGCCACATGGACCTCCACAAGCGCCAACAACAGGCCCGTTTTTCCAAGCAGCGAGGATGAAGACGGGACAAGTTTTGCACGTCGTGCATCCCTCTCCGTCGCTGTGGTGATCGATGAATTTGCAGCCGCATGTGCACGTGAGCGAGTCGCACATGACGCAGGCATCGCAAGCGCACGAAGGACCGTTGTTGGGGCATTCTCCGAAATTGACGTTTTGCGCTTGGTTGTAGGTCATGCCGATGGCCGGCTTGCTCATGTCGTGACCTGGCTCCGAACGACGGTTTGTCTCGGGCACGATGGGCGGAGACGAGTCCTCGAAAAGTCCAAGCTGCTGGTCTTTCAAAAGGAACTGGAAGAGCGCGGCATGGTCACGTTTGCGCTCGTCAATCGGGGTCAAACCGAGGACGGTCGTCATACAAACGGGACCGCATTGAGGCGTGAACTCGACCCAGCAGTAGTCGCGAGAGTCTGTCTCGCCAGACTCAGTGAACGAAGGTCGATCGGGCAATATTTTTTGCGTCATCGGCATGAAGACGCTGTGCTTGGGTTGCCGTTCGGCCGAGCCTAAAAAGCTCGTCGGAACGAGCATCGCCAGAAATGCAGCGAGCATGAGCGCGTCATCCCGAACCATCGACGTGAGCGAGAAAGCGGGGTTCGTGATGACCACATCGAATTTGATGCCATCGGCGATGAAACGTTTGGAGATGCTGTGGAAATCGCCGATGTGGACGTTGTCGACGCCAACAAGTTTTTCCAGGTCGTCACGCGCCTCGGAGCGAATCTCGCAGGCGGTCCAGATGATGCCGGGAATGATCGAGTTGACGGCAGCGATGATCGCTCCCTTGCCGGCATGAGGCTCGAGCCAACGAGCGCCGGGGCGAAAGCAGCGAGCGGGGAGAGACGACTGTTCGAGGTAACGCGCAACAGGCCATCGTGCTGTCGGGCAAAACTCGAACTCGCCTCCAGTCTTTTTGTCTTTGGATCGTTTGTTCACGGGGCTCCTTGCAGGAGATGCGCCGTCTCAGACGCATCAAGAAGCCGTGAAGATAGCGTGAGAACGTTCGTCGTTGTGGGGTGATCTTCGCGATGATGATCAGTTCGAGCCAGCGCCGTTTGCGCCTTCGGGCCGTCCCCAACCCCATCGCCCGGAACCTTCTCTCGGGCCGCCCCAGGAGCGTTCTTTCTGGACTGGGAAGCGCTCGATTTCGAGGCCATCGGGGATCTTGTTCATGTCGATCACGATGCAGCGCACGACCTGCTCGCCGAGCGGAACGCGTTTGTCGATCTCGACCACGTACGACCCACGGGCCTGCTTTTCGGATGCGACACGCTTGAGCGCTCGCACTCCGTTCGTGTCGTCGTCTCGGCCCGTGCTGCGTCGTTGGGCAAGGTAAACCTCATGGCAGCTCGGCAAGTGAATCGAGAGTCTGCCGTCGATCATGACGTAATGCGTGCCCTCTTTGAGCGCGCCGAGATGCGCGTAGATGGAGAGCGCTTCCAGGAACCCATCGAATGCGTCCTTCACGTTCGAGCCCTCGCCTTCGAGGATGTTTTTCGTGAGCGATCGGAACGCTGTGGGGAGGTCGGGCACGTCGATGTCGGCGTCCACGCGCGAGGCCCATGAGCAGAACATCCGGAGCCCGAAAACCATCGCGAGGAGGTTGTCGTAGACGCGAAGAGGGAGCTTGCCGGCCTGGTGAATCTGCGCGAGCAGAACATCGGTCTCGCGTCGGGCCTCTTCGAGTTCCGCGGGGACATCGCGCGAGAGCGACCATTGCACGTAAGGGCCTGCGATGCGGCCGAGCGGGGATCGAGCGAGCTTCTGAAAAAGCGCCGTCGCCTGCGGATGCGCGAGGAGATAGTTTTTGTCCGGGTTGACGCAAATCATGCGCTCAACAAGCGCCGGATCGCCCTCGGGCAAACTTTCTCCGGCGAAGACAATGGGGGCGAGAAGGTTGTAGCTCGCGACGGTGAGATCGACGCGTCCACGCTCCTCGGTCTCGCCGCCATACACACGTCGGAGCAACCGCAAGAGTTTGTCCACTTTGATCTTGCCCATGTCCCTTGGCTTGAACTCGTCGAGGAAGACGGGGACGCTGTCGGTGCAGGCGAATTGCCGAATGAGCGCAAACTCGGTCTCGGTGCACGAGTACGGCTCGGTGCGGTGAGCAACGCCGAAGAGCGGCCAGAAAACCTCCTTGATGATGCTGGTTTTTCCCGAACCTTGCGTGCCCCAGACCATGAGAATCGGGAAATGGCCGAGCATCTTGTGCAGGCGCGGTTTGAATGGTGTGGCGAAAAACCATCCGAGGATCGGCAAGAGCACCTCGGGGCTGTTCAGCTTGAGGAGGGCAGGCAAGACCTCCTTCACCAGCGCGTCGACGTTCGGGCCGCCTTCATAAGTCACACGCGAGGGAAGGGTCGAACCGTTCGGAACAAACACCACGTCCGGGTCGGGCAGAAGCCCATCGGGACCAAGGACAGCACCAGGCCAAACCCATCGAGGGCCATCGGGACCGTCGTAGAAGCCGAGGTTCGACGTGCCTCGTCTCGTTGGGACCTCGGTGCTGGTCACGAGGCGAAGAACATCCTGCACGTTGTCGTCGGAGCCCTTCCACTGCATGTCGGGGCTCGGAAGCGCCCGGAGGAAATCGCGTCGGCTCGTCCACGCCGCTCGGGGGAAGGTCACGTTTTCGATCGAGCGACCTCCAGAAAGGATCGCGTCGCAACAGAGCAGCTCGCCTCCCATCGGGCCATCGATCGAGATGCGCTGCTTTGCTCGAAGGCTGAAACTCGAAATGACCTCCTCGGCGCCGCTCGGAGAAACCGTGTAATAAAACGCAATGTCCTCGAATACGCGCCCACGGATCTTCTCTTCTTGCGGGCCTCGGGATTGAGCTGCTCGTGCCTGTTCGGCCTGCTGTTGCTCGTCGGTCAAGATCGGCGCAGGTGGATCGAACGCAGAAATCATCTGCTGAACGGTTCGTTTCGGCAAACGGAAGCGTCGGCAGATTTGCCGCGTGTATGCCTCGCGCTGTAATGGCGTCGTGCTCGCTACGACCTCGGACACGAGCTTGAGTTGATCTTCGAGCGCAGCCGGATCAAGGCCGTGATCTGGTATTTGTTGAATCAGAAACTCGGGATAACGCGACGCTCGATCAAGAATGGGACGCAACCCAACGAGCCCACGATCGCGGAGAAACTCGTTTAGGTCTATTTTTGCCGTGCCATCTGCACGCGGAAGGACGGCAATACGAACATCTCGTTTTTGCTGAAATAGCGCGGTTGCGGTTTTCAGCGCACCTTCTTCCCCAGGGCGACGGCCATCCGCGAGCACGTCGGCGTCGTTGCAGATGATGATCTTGTCGGCGCGCTCGGTGAGACGAAGCAGCTTCGGAAGGTCTTTCTCGCGAAACCGCACCGTCACCGGGGAGATCACGGGCAAGCCTGCTTGTCGGGCGGCAATTGCGTCCGTGATGCCCTCGGTGATGACAAGCTCCTCGACACGACGGCCAACCATGTCCTCGCCCCAAAACCAATCGTTGCCGACCGTAGTCGAGACGTATGGGTGTTTTTCTGGGTCGTGAACGAGGAGCTTTTTGTATTTGGGTTTTTCCCAGTCGTCGTCGGTGCTGTATTCGGTGCGACGGGCGATGGCATAAACGGCGAGCCCACGGTGCCAATACGGAAAAACCAATCGATTGACGAACAGGTCAATGAGTTCGCCGTTCGCTCGTTGCAGAAAAAAGCCTGTCTTCAGGCACATTTCGCGCGAGTAGCCGCGCGTTGAGAGGAAGTAGTCGCCGAGATGTCCGTCCGCCCATCCAAGGCGAAGCTCGTCGATGGTCTCGTTGGTGAAACCATATTGATGGTGGAAGTACTCACGCCTGATGCGATCCGGAAGCGCATTGAAGTAGTAGTCGATCGCTTCGGTTTGCAGCTCTTGGACTGCGCGACGTTCGACGTAGCTCATTGCCTCCTGCGTGAGCGGATCGGCAGAGCTCCATGGCGGAGTAAGCCCTGCCCGGCGTGCAAGAACGAGCACGGCCTGGGCGAAGTCGCAGTTGTCGCGCTTCTGGATGTACTTGAAGACGTCGCCGCCTTCGCGTGTGCCGAAGTCGCACCAGCTCTGCGTTTTTGGGTAAATCCAGAACGAAGGATCGTTGTCGGCTCGGAGGGGAGAGCGGCACTTCCACCCTCCCGACGTTCGCTCGAGCTGCGCGTCGGCGCCGATGACATCGACGATATCGCTGGCACGTCGGACATCTTCGGTAAACTCGAGAAAGCTCGTCATTTGGGCTCCGAAAGTGAAAAGCGATCCTACCTTGGTTCGTTCACCCGTCGCCGGGTTCTTCGTGATGTTTCGTCGGATCGCAGAAGTCGCCGGCTTTCGCACCACACACCGAGCACGGCTCTTCGATACCGGGAGGGACCACGCCGTGTTGCGCATCTGCTTCGAACACAGGACGGCTCGGGAACTCGAGCGCGGCCTGCGCACGAGCAAGGATGCGATCTTCGTCCGGAGAAGCGGTTGCGCGGAGCGTGGCGATCTGCGTGAGAAGCGATGTTCTCCAGTCGGTCACGAGCAGCTCGATAGCGCTTCGAACGGCTTCGTCTTCTTCTTCAATGTTCTCGTTTTCTTGGCTCTCCTCGTTTGTCCGCGTAAGAGCCAAACGCAGGATGCCGATGACCACATCTCGTTGATCAACGGGAAGTTGCCACCAGGCCCGAGCGCCTTCCTTGCGGATCGCGACACGCTCGCCGGTGAGCGGTGACGTCGGCGCCGATGAAATCGAGAACGTTTGCAGGTGCTGACGAGCGATGCCGACAGCGCGGGAAAGCGTCGTCAGGCCATAGTTCTTCAGCGCGGATTGGCCATCGGACAGCAGGTCATCAAGATCGAATCGTTCGAGCAGGTCGGTCATAAATTCCTCAATGGTCGAGGCCGAGTTTTTTGTAGACGCGCGTGCGCTCCTCGGCGCGGCGAACGAGCGTTTCCACGTGTGGATCCACGATGTCGATGAGCTTCGGACGTTTGCCCGGCCAGTTCCGCATCAGCCGGCCGAGACGTTGGTTCGTGCCTCGTTTCGACGATTCCGGGAGCGCGAGGATCACGCGTGAGAGGCGTTCGACGTCCACACCTTCGTCGAACAGGCTCGTCGCGATGATCAACCGCACCTTGCCATCACGCATCCCTTGCAGCGTATCTTTGCGGGCTTGTTTTGCCGCCTTCGTGCCCTTTGAGACGAGCACAGCAGCTTCGGCACCGTTCTCCCAGCAAAGCCTTCCCAAGGCGCGACAGTGGGCCTTGTGGTTCGAGAGAATAACAACAGTCTCGCCGGCTTTCCATTCAGCCGCGGCACGACGAGCGATAAGCAGGTTGCGTGCGGAATCGTTGACGATCGCTTTCTGCAGCTTGGCCAGGCGCTTCGTCTGCGCCTTGGGATCGGGTTTGTCGGGCAGCTTGTAGTCGAAACGAAAATCGCTTTCGACGCGCTCGACGCTTGGGGCCGTGAGCCATCCGCGGGCAAACAGCAGCTTGGCCTCGACCTCGAGGAGCCTCCGACCGAACGTCCAATCCATGAGGTCCGTGAGCCCGTCTTCGCGCTCGGGCGTCGCAGTGAGACCCACCCGAACACGGCACGGCAGCTTTCGGAGCGCGCGCTGGAAGGTCTCTGGTGCAGGCGCGTGATGGCACTCGTCGACGATGGCCACGCCAAACCTTCGACCAAATGCTTCGCCGTCCGAGCTGTCGAGCAGATTGGCCAACGAGATGACCATCGCGACCGTGACGGGGCCAGGGTTGGCTTTGCCTGCGATCACGGTTCCAGGCTCAATTCCGAGCCAAAAGCGAACCGTCTCGACCCATTGATCCAGAAGATCCTCGGTGTGGACCAAGATGATCGCGGTGCGTCGAAGTCGAGCAAGCCCCACGGCCCCGAGCGTCGTCTTGCCTCCCCCACACGGGATCACGATTGTGCCCTGGAGAGATCGCGCCATCTCGGCCGCACCGTCGTCTTGGTAAAACCGAGGAGGCTTTTTCGCCAGCGCACGCTCGAGCGCGCCCTGGTCGAACACGAGATCCTCGCCCCACGAACGACGATCAATCCACTTCGGTCGAAGGAGATCTTCAGCGAGCGAGGCTCGAACGAGATCACTTGCTCCGCGCGGAACCCGCACGCTGCCATCGGGTTCTTCGAACAGAACGTCGATCATCTCGGGCGTCGATCCCGTTTCGGCTCCTCGTCGTTTAGCGCGCGTCCATTCCGGATTTTTCAGCCAAAGCTTTTGACGCAAACGTTCGAGTGGCTTGCACTTGAGCCCTGGGATCCAAATGTCGCCCGACACGATCGCGTCGACGAGCTGAAGATCGCTCATGCGGCACCGTATGCGACGATTCCCGCGTGAAGCGCAGGGACGTCAATCGAGATGCGGTTATCGCCAAGATGCAGATGAACAAATGCCAATGCGTCAGCCTGTTCATGCGTGAGTTTGGGATAACGAACTTGCAGGAATTCTTTCAGGCCATTGAGTATTTGAAGGCGACCGTTGTTATCCCAGCGTGAGCCCGAGAATCGTTTGCCCCATTCGACGATTGCGGCTCCGAGTGCCTTGCTGTCGTCATGCGTGCGCAAGTGCATGAGCGGTTGTGCCGGCGCGGGTTGCGGAGCGAGCAACGCTTGATAGGCGCTCCGACCAAGGCCGCCGTCATGCGCGAGCGATTGGCTGGTCGCCGGGGAAACGAGGATCATGGCTTGCTCGGGCGCGACGTAAGTGTTTGTTCCAGGATCGGTTCCGTCGTGACTCACCCACCCACCAACGACTTCACGCGCGAGCCACACCGGATCCGTCGCAAGGCGCTGCAGAGCGAGGAGTACGTCGGCAGGAGCGCGACGAACACGTTCAGCGAGCTGCTCGGTCGTGCGTGGGACCTCTTCGTCGAGCAACGACAAGACCCATTCGTCAAACTTGCCTTCGTCGAGCAGCTCGTCGAGCTCGCCATCACCAAGCGCAATGCCTGCATCCCATTTTTGCCGAGGGGTGAGACGGCTCATGCGCCCCGCGCTCCTTTCGCCCGAGGCATTCCAGAGGCTCGTGCCGGGGCAGCGGGCCGCGCACGTGGGCTTGAGGGATTGCTTTGGGCTTCGTGCCCGATGGAGGATCGAGGGGCGACGTTGGGGCCTTTTTGCGGCGCACCGGGACGTTCGGATCGACGCTCGGGCCAACCTGGAACGTTTCGGTATTCGACGGGCCGTTTCGCTTCTTTCGCTCGCGTGATTCCGGCTTCCATGCCGGTCGTGATCCCGAGATCCTGATAAACCACGGTCGCGTGTGCGACATCGCCCCAAGCAAATCCGGCCTGCATGCCGAGCTTGCGTTCGTCGGGGATCGCATCGTTCAGCACGCCAGGTTGGGTGTAAAGCAGATGGCTCGCGATCGGAGCTTCTCCGCGCAAAAGGCTGTCCCGCACAGCAGCGCGGGCATAGCGCTCGTTGCGCGCAATCGTTGCAGGATCGCCGGCGTAGGGGCTTTCGATGATGACTCGACGTTTCATTTCTGGGCTCCTTGCAGTGGTTTTACTTGGTCGAACCGCAGTGACACGGACCTTTTTCGCCGTAGCGCAGACGCGAACATTCACCGCATCGCGAAACGATGAATTCGGCAATAGGACGTTTATCGGCGCACCAACGACGGAGTTTGCCGGCGACTTCCCACCCACGATCGGTCAACGCGATGTGAGGCGGAACGTCGATCTCCTGGACAAAACCATTGATCAACAGGTCTTGGTAAGGCGGTGAATTCTTGGATTCGAATGGGCCTTTTTTTGCGACCAGATGTTCTTCGACCACAAAGAGCATCGCCCATTGTGAAAGATCGAATTGTTCGACTGATTTGCGCATTTCCGTGGCAGGTACTTTCACGACGAACCTCCTTCTTCGAGTAGCTCTTCGTTCGGATCTTTCCAGACGATGCCCATTGCGTCGGCTTCCATGAGAAGCTGGTGTGCGACGCACCCTTGGCAGTCGCATTCGCCTTCGTGTGGCGCTCCGGTTTTGTTCGCGAGGATCGCGCAGAAGGTTGCGGCATCGCTCGCCCATTCCGAGATTCCCCTGGGCGCTTCTCCTTCTGGCGTTGCCCACCGTTTTGCAGCATCGGCAAGTGCTTTGCGTGCCGTGTCGGCAATCCAGCGAATGCGCAAGCCAGCCGAGAGCACCGTGTTCGAATCCGCGCCTGCAAGGATGATCTGGAGACCGGCGCGCATGGCTTTGTTCGCGAGTTCGAGGCCCACGATGCCAGCGACGACGTCGTTGCTCACGAGTTCGGCGCGAGCACGTTCGAGGAGCTGCTCGAGCTGACGAATGCGCCGGCGCATGCTCTCGGTGACGGTTTCCCGGCCTTCGGGCACGATCACGATGGCTTCGGAGGTCAAGTCTTCGATCGCACGCTCGAGCTTCTTGACGTCCTTCTCGGCCGCCTCCGCACGTTCTTCCGCATGCTCGAAGTTCTTTTGGTTGGTGTCCCGTTCGTCGGCGTATTCGCCAGCACGGGCCTGCCATTTTGCCAGCTTTGATTCGGCTTCTCGAAGCCGAGCGAGGATTTCCGTCGCCGGGGCACGAGCCACTTCTTCGAGCCCGTATCGAGCGAGGTTCTTGTAGTCGATGAATCCTTTCGGGATTGCGCCGATCTTCACCCGAACACCGCGAACGTGGCGGGTGACGATTTCATCTCGGATCGTGAAGCGCAGAACGAATGGGGAGATCTCTTCGGGCAAACCTCCGCCGATCATTGCGACTTCAAGAATGCTTTTTTCGACCGCTTTACGCATGCCTGGGTCGTCAAGCGGCACGATCGTGGTGTCCTCTTCGGCGTAGAGATGTGCCACGATCGCGCGCAATACATCATCGGGCGTGGACTCTGGGCGTCCGGCGAGCCTCACTTCGTCGGGCACGAGAATCACGAGCGATGCGGGGCTCGTCGGATCGAAGCTCATTGCTTTGCTTCCTTTGCGCTGAATTTCTCAGTGCATTCTTTGCTACAGAAGATCCGACCAGCGTCTCCCAGCTTGGAAACGGGATTTCGTCGGCATTGCGGGCACCAATGAAGCTCCAGGTCAGCAAAAGCTTCTTCGACAGCAGGGCCGAACACGTCGAGAAGGATTTTGTAGACGCCAATCGCTCGCATTACGTCGCTTTTTGCACGGTGTTTTTCCCCTGGAACCCGGAGAAAGGCCGTCGTGGTGTCGAGGCTCGCGCTCGGGATCAAGCCGTTCGTATAGAGCGGCCAGGCCATGCTCGACACATCGAGCTTGCGGTAATTCCCAAGCTTCGCGAGCTTGATGCCCGTGATCCTTGAAGCGACCTTCAAAAAGCGATGATCGAAATCAGGGTTTTGCCCGGCCATCGTCGAGCCTGCAATGACTGCATTCAATTGTTCGAGCGCCGCGGCGAGCGGAATGGCTTCTTCAGCCCATTGCTTTTCGTTGTACCCATTGAGGCGCGCCGCTTCATACGGCACGGGTTTGGTCGGAAGCACGAGAGCATGCATCTCGGCTTTCACTGCATAGGTGATGGGATCGATTCGAACCGCGGCAATCTCGACGATTTCTTCTTCGTCTTCGTCGAGGCCTCCAGTTTCGCAGTCGACGAAACCAAGATCGCCGGGGAGACCAAGCATCGCAAATCGACGGGCACGAGCAGCAAGCAGAGCGGACAAGTCGGACATGGGTTTTTCCTTTCAGAACGGGACGTCGTCAGTTTCGTCGTAAACGTAGTCGGTTGAGTAATCGGCCACGGGATCCGGTTCAGGGGCTGCAATGGGCTCCGGAGCTGCGGGCGTGGGCGGAGGAAGAAACGCTCGAATGTGTTCGAGATTTTGCGATCGTTGCACTTCTGGAAGGCTCCGGAGGAACGATTTGCCATAGTTTTTCTCGATAATTCGACAATCGAGGAGCACCACGACACCGATATCGTTGACCGAACGGATGAGCCGGCCAAACCCTTGCTTGAATTGGATGATGGCGCGCGGAACGGAGTGATTGAAGAACCACTTCTTGTCGCGAGATGCGATGGCGTCCATCACCGGATCGTCTGGCGTGGCAAACGGGATCTTGTCGATTACGACCACAGAAAGAGCCTCCCCCGAAACGTCGACGCCAGCCCACATGCTTTCGGTGCCAAGGAGAACGCTTTGCGTATCCCTGCGAAACTCGTCGACGAGCTTCGTCCGTGGCATCTCGCCTTGACGAAGTAGCTTGTAGGGGCATTTCGCGTCCTTCAAAGCCTTGTGCGTCTTTTCGAGCGCGGCGTAGCTCGTGAAAAGGCCAAGGGTTCGGCCTTCGGCAAGCTGAACGACGCGGATGACTACGTCGGGCGTGATCTTGGCGTGTTCTTCGCGCGCCGTGCTTGGGTTTGGCAAACCCGCGGGGACAATGAGCAGCGCCTGCTTTTCCCAATTGAATGGGCTCTCGGCAATGAGGCTGTTGTAGCTGCCCTCGGGCGCTCCGATTTCTTCCGCGATGTAGTCGAATTTTCCATCGACGCTCAGTGTTGCGCTGGTGACGATGACCGATCGTTTGTCGCGTAAACCTCGTTCACGACGCTCATCCGCATCGGGCTCGTCTTCTTCATCGTCGAAAATCTCGGTGCGATAGGTGCTCTTGACCTTGGGTTCGCCGCGGGGAGTGCCTTCAAACAGCTCTTCCCGGATTTTCTGCTTCACCGAGATGGGTTTGGCGCCGAGCGTGATGCGCGAATTTCCCTCGGCATTCTTGTCCTCGACGAGGAAGTAGACCATCTCGTCTGGATCATCGAGTTTCATTGTTGCTTCGATGCAGCATCGAATTTCAGCAGCTCGAAGCGCTGCCTTTTCCCAGTCCGCTCGATCGTCGGCGTTTTCTG
>JACCDT010992934.1_pt1 | contig 23259 bp, 20 predicted proteins | sample 7446291 | NCBI WGS metagenome assembly JACCDT01 (sample SAMN15323446, study PRJNA562643) | freshwater metagenome | isolation source: river surface water | place: USA:Blue River Watershed | collected 2017-08-17 | reverse complement strand
GTTGCAGCTGATCCAGCAGGTACGCCAGCGCCGGGCCGAACGCCGGTACGGAAGTCAATGCCGTTGGCAGCACCGGGCGCTGCACCAGCGCCATCAGCGCGCGCAGGCTTTGCAGCAGCGACGCGCTTTGATGAGGCCTGATCTGCCAGCCCGGCATCGCCTCCAGCAGCGACATCATGAGGTCTTGCAGCATCGGTGGCAGCTCGCCCTGCGGTCCCTGCAGCAGGCCGCGCTGCGCCAGGTGCTGCAGCGCGGACAACAGCGCGCTGCCGTTTTGCGGCCGGGCCAGCCAGTGCGCATCGGTGGCGCTGAGCCGGTGCAGCGTGGTCAGCAACGACGCGCTGGCCTGCGCCAGCAACGCCCAGTACGGCGCGGCTGCCGAGCGGGACTGTCCGGCCAGCCAGCGGTCGGCCGCCTTCAGGAAGCTGGCCAGGTTGACCAGCGCCTGCGCGTGGCCGCCGTTGAAATCCAGGCGCGGGTCTTTCTGGACGAGCCGGCCGATCTTGTCGAGCAGGTGGCGCATGGCCTGGCCGGCCGCACTGTCCGGCTCGCCCAGCTGCGCGTGCTCGAACAGGCAGCGCAGGAAGTTCGCGCAATTGCTCAGTGCCGTCAGGCTGGCCGGGCTGGCAAAGGGCTGCTGCCGGATGCGCTGGGCAATCAAGGCGAAGGCGCGCGTGAGGTCTGTATCGCCGTGCTCGAGCAGGCTGGCTTCAAGGCCGTCCTTGAGCGTATTGGTGACGTTGATGAGTTCGACCTCACTACACTGCTGCAGCCAGGCATCGTTGGCCAGGAAATGGCGGCACAGATTGCGCACGCAGTCGGCCCAGGCGGCGCGGCTGCTGCGGCCGGCGGCCGTGGCCGGATCGAGGTCGATGCGCTGCCGGATCATGGTGTTGAGCTGCACCATGCACTTGGCCAGCTGACGGCTGCTGAGGCTGGTGGCGTGGCTGCTCTCGGACCAGCGATGCATCTGCGTCAATGCGGCCTGGAACAGGCCAGTGATGGCGGGCTGGTCCGGCGGCAGCAGCTCGGCCTTCAGCGCGCGGCTGAACCAGTTCAGGCAATTCAGCAGCGGGCCGATGTCGGTGACGTGGTGCTCGAAGTGCGTGCTGAGGTGCGTAGCGAGCCGGGTGCTGATCGCCGTGATGACGCGTTGCGCGGCCTGGCATTGGGCCGGGGTCAGCAGTGGCCCGGGCACGGGCGGCGCGAGCGCGGCCAGACCCATGCAGAGGGATTGCAGCGCGCCGATGTCCAGGCGGGCATCGGGGTGCCGATCCAGGCAGCGGTCGAGGCGCTGGAAGAACGCGGGCAGCAGGCTGCGCAGCTGCTCGAGTTCAGCGCGGGCATGGGGATCGATCTGCGCCTGGCGCAGCAGGTCTTCGACGCCTTTGAAGCGCTCACAGACATCGAGCAGGTCCGCCAGCGTGATTGCTGCGGGGCGGGGCAGCGAGCGCAGCTGCTCGTTGAGCGACTTCAGCGTGTCCTTGATCGCGCTGCGGTGCGGGTCGGTCAGTCGTTGGGCGGGTTGTGACAGCGAGATGGTGGCGGCAGCGCGAATGCCGGGCGCTGTGGCCGGTGCAGCTGCCTGATGAGTGAGGGGCTGCTGCGAAGTCGGGCTGATAGAGGTGCTGGCAGGTGCGTTGGCATGCATGGCGCAATCCGGGCAATGAACGAAGCCAGATTCGTAACGGCTTGCCGTTCGAAGTTCTTCGCCCCTGATATCTCATTTCGTAAAATTCCGGCCAGCCGCCATTTACCCAATCCTCTGTTGAAAAATTCGATTTGGATTGCATGCGAACTGATCACACCACCTTGGCAAGCACGCCACATTATTATTTACATACCTATACGGGACGCAGCGACACAACGTCCGGTTCAGTGGCACTTCGATTGTCTTCTGCCAGAAGAAGGTCAACGCATCCTGCTCGCTCGAGATGCAAGGCTGAATAGCGCCGACGCGTTCGGCCTGCCCGCCTGGTGAATCGCGCTGCCTCAGAACGATCCGGCGCGTCGTCATCGAGGCAATGCTGCGCTGACAGCCGGAGCCTTGTCCTGCACCCGCATCGTCATGCCTACACGGGTATCCCGTGTATCTGCCGCAGGGTGCCTCGCAGTCGTTGTGTTCAACCAGGCTCCTGTGAAATACTCGCCGCAGCCCGTATGCCGTAACTGTGTGCCGCATACCGCCCCACCAAGGAGCCGATCCTCATGAGCACGATGTCTGATTACGTGATGCGCCGCCTCGAGGCCGGCCGTTCCGGCCCGGAGATCTGTGCGGAGTTGATGGCGGTCGGCTGGTCGAAAGACGCGGCCGATGCCGCCTATCGCGATGGCCTGATCGCGACAGGCATTCCTCTGCCGGACGCAGCGCATGCCCACGCCGTCGCATCCGGAGCACCGGCAGCACCGTCGGTCACCCCGCTGCAGAAGGCCGCGACCATGGACATCGCCGTCAGCGTGTTCTCGTTCATCCTGCTGGCGATCGTCGTCGGTGCATTCATCACGCTGAGCTTCACGCTGATCAACCGCGCGTTGCCCGAGCTGCAGGAACTGCAGAACAACGCTCTGCCGATGGCCACGGCGAGCGCAATGCATCGCTCTATTGCCTCGATGGCCATTGCCATGCCGCTGTATTTATTCGCGCTGTCCTGGTGGCTGAAGCGATTCAGCGGCGGCCACGGACGCAGCGAGTCGCCGCTGACGAAGCGGCTCACCTATCTGGTGCTGCTGGTCGCCGCGGTCGTCATCGTCTGCGACCTGATCGCACTGGTGTATTCGCTGCTGCAGGGCGAGATGACGTTGCGCTTCCTGCTGAAAGCCATCGTCGTGCTCGGCACGGCCGCGATGACATTCGGCTTCTATCTGTACGAGCGCCGCGCGGTGCAATTCGAGCGGCCGGTGCCGGCGGGCGTCTTCAAAAGCTTCGGCTGGAGTGCGGCCATGCTGGCACTGGGCGCGATCGCAGGCGGATACCTGTCGGCCGGTTCGCCGCAAACAGCGCGCAGCCTCGCCGCCGATGCACGGCGCTCACAAGACCTGGTCGCGCTGTCGCAATGTCTGGAACGCTACGCGGGTGCGATGGGCCAATTGCCCGAATCACTTGAACAACTTGAGCGCACCAGCCAATACGCGAACTGCCCGACCTATGACCGTGAGACACGGCAGCGCTTCGATTACCGCATTGTTGCCGCGTCACGCCCGCTGGGTGCCGCGCGCGTTGCCGATGTCGAGCTGTGCGCGCGGTTCGCGCTGGCGTCCGCTGGCCATGGCGCGGCCGCGCCCAAAGGTGCCGAGCTGTGGTCAGATCATCCGGCAGGCCGTAGCTGCCGGATGAAGGCGGTACCGCTGGGCGGGGCCACCGCTAAGTAAGCAGCCCCGCGCAAGGGTCGGCTGCCGGTCAGCCACGCCCCACGTAAGGCATATTCGTCGCCATGATGGTCATGAACAGAATATTGCTCTCCAGCGGCAGGCTGGCCATCTGCGCGACGGCGTCGCCGACATGGTTCGCGTCCATGCGCGGCTCGACTTTCATCGATCCGTCCGCCTGAATGATGCCGGCCGCCATGCGATCGGTCATTTCAGTGGCGGCATTGCCGATGTCGATCTGGCCGCAGGCAATGTTGAACGCGCGGCCGTCGAGCGCGATCGATTTCGTCAGGCCCGAGATCGCATGCTTGGTCGCGGTATACGGCGCCGACATCGGGCGCGGCGCATAGGCCGAGATCGAGCCGTTGTTGATGATGCGGCCGCCCTGCGGGCTCTGCTCTTTCATCATCTTCATCGCCTGCTGCGCACACAGGAAAGGCCCGGTCAGGTTGGTGTCGACCACGGCCTTCCACTGCGCATAGGTCAGCGTCTCCATCGGCACCGGCGGCGCGCCGGTACCGGCATTGTTGAACAGCACATCAAGCCGGCCGAATTTCTTTTTAGTGGCCGCGAACAGCTGCTGCACGCTGTCCGGATCGCCCACGTCGCAGGCGACCGCCAGCGTGTTGCTGTCATTGCCGCCAATGTCGGCGATCGCGGCAGTCAGCTTGTCCAGCGTGCGGCCGGTGAGCACTACCTGAAAACCGGCGTTCAGCAGCGCGCGCGCTGCCGCCTTGCCGATGCCCGTGCCTGCGCCGGTCACCAGCGCTACCTTGTTCGTTGCCATAGTCTGTCTCCTGCAAGTTGAAATTAGAACGCTTGCGCTTAATGGTTATCGCGCGGCACGCCATGCGTGGCGGCGACCTTCTGGAAATCGACCGCGAAATCGAGGCAGCCGCCAGTATGCAGCTGGCCGACGTATTGCCGGTGGATCGCCTGCCACGGTGTCTGGTTCACCAGCTTCGGCGGCTGCCAGGCGGCCTTGCGGCGCGCCAGCTCTTCGTCGCTGATCAGCATGTTGGCGGTGCGCTTGTTGAGATCAAAGCGCACGCGGTCGCCCGTTTGCAAGAACGCCAGTCCGCCGCCCACCGCCGCCTCCGGCGATGCATTCAGCACCGACGGACTGCCCGAAGTACCCGACTGCCGGCCGTCGCCCACGCAAGGCAGCACCGTGATGCCCTGCTTCACCAGCGCATCCGGCGGCAGCATGTTCACCACTTCCGCCGCGCCCGGATAACCGACCGGGCCGACGCCGCGAATGAAGAGGATCGAATCGGCATCGATGCCCAGCGACGGATCGTTGATGCGGTCGTGATAGTCCTCGGTGCCTTCGAACACGATCGCTTTACCTTCGAATGCGCCGGGATCATCGGCGCGTTCAAGGTAGCGCTTGCGGAAGTCCGGCGAGATCACCGAGGTCTTCATGATGGCTGCGTCGAACAAGTTGCCCGACAACACCGCAAAACCCGACTCGGCCTGCAGCGGATTGTCATAGGTGCGGATGACGCGGGTGTCACTGGTCTTGGCGTCGCTGCAGTGTTCACCGATCGTGCGGCCCGAGACTGTCAGTGCGTTCGCATGCAGCTTGCCGGCCTGCAGCAGCTCATGCAGCACCGCCGGCACACCGCCGGCGCGATGGAATTCTTCGCCGAGATATTCGCCGGCCGGCATGCAGTTCACCAGCAGCGGGATCTGGTAGCCGATGCGGTCCCAGTCCTGGATATCCAGCTCAACGCCGATATGACGCGCAATCGCATTGATATGCGGCGGGCAGTTGGTCGAACCGCCGATGGCGGAAGCCAGCACGATCGCATTCTCGAACGCTCCGCGCGTCATGATCTGCGACGGCCTCAGGTCTTCATGCACCATGTCCACAATGCGGCGGCCGGTCTCATAGGCCATCTGCGGACGCTCGCGATATGGCGCGGGAATCGCCGCACAGCCGGGCAGCGACATGCCGAGACCTTCGGCCAGGCTGTTCATCGACAGCGCGGTGCCCATGCTATTGCAGTGGCCGACCGACGGCGCCGAGCTGGCGACCATTTTCAGGAATTCGTCGTAGTCGATACGGCCGGCCGCCATTTCGGCGCGCGCATGCCAGACCACGGTGCCCGAACCGGCGCGCTCGCCCTTGAACCAGCCGTTCAGCATCGGCCCGCCAGACAACACGATGGCCGGAATATCGACCGTGGCCGCGCCCATCAGCATGGCCGGCGTGGTCTTGTCGCAGCCGGTGGTCAGCACCACGCCGTCGAGCGGATAGCCGTACAGCACTTCGACCAGCCCGAGATAGGTCAGGTTGCGGTCAAGCGCGGCCGTGGGCCGCTTGGTGGTTTCCTGGATCGGGTGAACCGGAAATTCGATAGGAATGCCACCGGCGTCGCGGATGCCTTCCTTGATGCGTACCGCGAGATCGATATGGTGGCGATTGCACGGCGACAGGTCGCTGCCGGTCTGTGCAATACCGATGATGGGCTTGCCACTGTCGCGCAGTTCTTCCAGCGTCAGGCCGTAGTTCATGCAGCGCTCGAGGTAGAGCGCAGTCATGCCGGGATTGTCCTGGTTGTCGAACCAGGCGCGCGAGCGCAGCCTGGGCTTGTTGTTCGTCATCGCTGTCCCCTTGTCATGCCCTGTCAATTCGGGCTTTGAGGCATTCTAGGGCAGGCGCCGGGGGGAGATCTTTTAGTTTCGTGAAGGGAGGTGGTGATCACAAGACGAGGAAACGCCAGGGACGCCGGCAGGCCGGACGCCCCTGTGAGCGCGGCTCAGTCGATCAGCGCGTGTTCTTGCGCACGAATGCATCAATCCGTCCGACCCCTTCACGGATCGCCTCATCCGACGCTGCATACGACAGCCGGATATGCTGCCCCTCACCTTCCGCGCGCGGACCGAAATGAATATCGGCCAGTACCGCCACGCCGGCTTCATTCAGCAGCCGCTTGCGGAATTCTTCCGAGTCCTTGCAGCCGGTGAGACGGCAAGCTTCAGTCACGTTCGGCCACGCGTAAAACGCGCCGCCCGGCGACTTGCAGCTCACGCCCGGCACCTGGTTCAGCAGGCCCACCACGAGATCACGGCGCTGGTGGAAAATCTCGCGCATGCGGTCGGCATCGTCCTGTGGTCCGTTCAGCGCTTCCACGCCGGCCCATTGCGTGATTTGCGACGCGCACGACTCGGTGTTGGTGATCCAGGTGGTGAAATACGGTGCGAGCTTGCGGTTGGCCACATAGCCGAGGCGCCAGCCCGTCATCGCATAGGTCTTTGACAAACCGTCGGCAATGATCGTGCGCTCCAGCATGCCGGGCTCGGAAGCGATCGAATGGAATTCGCCGTCATAGATCAGGCGGCCGTAGATCTCGTCCGCATACACCCACACCTGCGGATGCTTGCGCAGGATCGCAGCAATGGCCTCGATATCTTTTTTCGGGATGATGCCGCCGGTCGGGTTCTGCGGCGAATTCAGGATCAGCAGCTTGGTCTTCGGCGTGATCTTCGCTTCCAGCTCGGCCGGATCGAAGCTGAAATCGCGCGCCTCGCGCAGGAAAATCGGCACGCCGACGGCGCCGTTGGCCTTGATCTGCGATTCATAAATCGGGAAGCCCGGCACCGGGTAAATCACCTCGTCACCCGCGCCGTAGTCGGTGACAGACAGGATGGTGTAGCCGATGAAGGGCTTCGCGCCGGCCGCGACCACGATGTCGTCGGCCGTCACGTCAACGCCGCGCGTGCGCGCGATCTCGTTCGCCGCCGCCTGGCGCAGCTCGGCGATGCCGGCCGACGGCGTATAGCCGTGCTTGCCCTCGCGGATGGCCTTCACCGCTGCGTCCTGCACATTCATCGGGGTGTGGAAGTCGGGCTGGCCGATGCAGAAAGAGACGACATCGCGTCCCTCGCGGATCAGCTTGTTGACTTCGGCTAGGACGATGAACGCGTTCTCGGTACCGAGGCTCTGCGCGCGCTGACTGACAATCGACATCATGTCTCCGTGTGTTCTCATTGATGGAAAATTCGGCCCGCGCGGCTCGCTGTCCGAGCGGCGGCGGAACGCCGAATAATAGCAAAGCAGACGCGGCCGGCAGAGATCGGCGATTTCGGTTAAAAAGACGACCTGTTCCTGCCCCAATTCCGGAGACTACCCGATGAGAACTTCCGTCAAGCTTGCCGCGCTCGCGGCCGCCTTTGCCGCCGCCGTATCGCTCGCCCCGTCCGTCTCGGCGTCCAACATCGACAACCTGCTCGACGATGCCATCGATGGCCAGCACCGCAGCGCCGCCAACCGCGCGCGCGACAAATACCGGCATCCGCGCGAGACCCTGCTGTTCTTCGGCCTGCGCGGTGACATGACCGTCGTCGAGATCTCGCCGGCCGCCGGCTGGTACACCGAGATCATCGCACCGGTGCTGAAAGACCATGGCCGCTACATTGCGTCGGTGCCGAAAGTCGAGTCCGGCATGCCGGACGCCATGCGCCAGCGCGACGCTGCGTTCCGCGACAAGCTGGCCAACGGCCGCGCGCTGTATGGCGACGCCACCGTCACCACATTCGACGCCGCCAAGCCCGGCTTCGCGCCGGCCGGCAGCGCCGATATGGTCGTCACCTTCCGCAACGTGCACAACTGGGCCAAGGCCGGCAACACGGATGCGATGTTCAAGGGCTTCTTCGACAGCCTGAAAAAAGGCGGCGTGCTCGGCGTGGTCGAGCACCGCGCGAAGCCTGGCACCGAGTTCAAGCGGCAGGTCGACAGCGGCTACATGACTGAAGACTATGTGATCGAGGCCGCCGAGCGCGCCGGCTTCGTCTTTGAGGCGGCGGCCGAAATCAACAGCAACCGCCACGACACCAAGGACTATCCGGGCGGCGTCTGGACCCTGCCGCCGAACCTGCGCGGTGTGGCCGAGGCCGACAAGGCCAAATACCTCGAGATCGGCGAGTCTGACCGAATGACCCTGCGCTTCGTGAAGCCGTAAGGCTTCAGGCAATCGACACAAGCCCTGCCCCGCCCCGCGCGGGCAGGGCAGCATCGCAGCCCGACAGCGCATCAACTGTCGTCCCGGTGCAGGCCGGGATCCACCGCCGATCAGGCGCAGGCTCACGCCGTGGCCCACTTCGATCATCATGACGATATGCGCCGCCGCCTCGCTATAATCGCGGGCTTCGCCCGACACGGCACCATCTATCCAGCCCCATGCTCCAAGCCATAGCCGCCCTGCTGCTATTCCAGCTGCTCGGCGAACTTATCGTCCGCTGGACCGGCCTGCCTTTGCCCGGCGCGCTCGCCGGCATGGCACTGCTGCTGGCCGCATTGATCGTCAAAGGCCGCGTGCCCGAGCCGCTCGAGCGCGCAGCTAACCGGCTGTTCCGCCACATGATGCTGATGTTCATACCGCTGGTCGCCGGCGTGGCCATGCACTATGAGCGCATCGCCGCTGACTGGCTGCCGTTCGTTGCCGCCTGCGCGGGCGGCGCCGCGATCACCATCGCCGTCACCGCGCTGACGCTGCAATGGCTGCTCAGGCGCAGCGCGCCGAAGGCCAACTGATGAAATTCGTGCGCGAGACCCTGCTGGCCGGCGTGGCCGACACACCGCTGCTCTGGACTGCAGCGACGCTGCTGATCTACCTCGCCGCCATGGCGCTGTACCAGCGCAGCGGACGCAACAGCCTGTTGCTGCCGGTCGGCACCGGCGCGACGATGGTGATACTGCTGCTGCAGCTCACCGGCACGCCGTATCCGGTCTATCTCGACGGCACCCGGCTGATCCATTTTTTTGTGGGCCCAGTGATCGTCGCGCTGGCCGTGCCGCTGTATCGCCAACTGCCAAGGCTGAAGGCCCACTGGTTCCCGATCGGCGTAGCGACCGCTGTCGGCTCAGCCGTCGGCATTCTGTCGGGCGTGCTGATCGCCTGGGCGCTGGGCGGCGCTGACGTGATCCTGATCTCCGTGGCGGGCAAGTCGGCCACAATGCCGATCGCGATGGCGCTGGCCGATAAATTCCATGGTCTCGTTGCTGTTGCCGCCGTGTCGGTGGCGCTGGCCGGCTTCTGCGGCGTGGTCGTCGCGCGCCCGCTGCTGAACCTGCTCGGCGTAAAAGACCCGGCCGTGCGCGGCTTCTCGCTGGGGCTGACCGCGCATGCGCTCGGCACGGCGCGCGCGCTGCAGCACAGCGACACCGCCGGCGCCTTTGCCGCGCTCGGCATGGCGCTCAATGGCGCCGCCACCGCGCTGCTGGTGCCGCTGCTGCTCGTGCTGGCCCGCCAGGCCGGCATCCTCGGCTGAGCGCCGCCACATCGACTTCCTGAGAACGGTCTTATTTTTGTATTTATAAGACCGCGTTCGCGGCTGCGCACTGGCGCCGTTCAATTTGCCGCTTTATGATCGATCGCGCAGGCGGCGCTGTCCCGTGTGCCGCAGGAGGATCCGATGGATTTTACGACCGGCAGACCCGCCACCCTCGCGCCTAGCGGCGTCGTCACCTCGCCGCATGCACTGGCCTCGCAGGCCGGGCTCGATGTGCTGCGCGCAGGTGGTTCGGCCGTCGATGCCGCGATCGCCACCAGCGCCACGCTGTCCGTTGTCTATCCTCACATGACCGGTCTGGGCGGGGACGCCTTCTGGCTGATCCACGAAGGCGGCAGTGGCCGCGTGCGCTTCCTGAATGGCGGCGGGCCGGCCGGAGCCGCTGCCGATATTGCGGCCTTCCAGGCCCGGGGCCTGACCGAGATACCGCTGCGCGGCATGCTGGCCGGCGGCCTCACGGTGCCCGGCGCGGTGGCCAGCTGGTGCGAGGCGCATGCTCACTATGGCCGCCTCGGTCTCGACCGCGTGCTGCAGGCCGCCACCGGCTATGCGCGCGATGGCTTTCCCGTCACCCGTCGGCTGGCCGGCTGGATCGCACAGTGCGCCGACGTGCTGCGCGCCGATCCCGCCGCTGCCGCACTATTTCTGCGCGATGGTCCGGCCCGGGCGGGCAGCCTGCTATCCCATCCGGCGCTGGCCCGAACGCTCGAGGCCATTGCGCGCGACGGCCGTGCCGGCTTCTACGAAGGCGCGGTGGCCGCATCCATGGCCGCCGATGTGCGTGCGCGCGGCGGCTTCTTCACCGAGGCCGATCTCGCCAGTCAGCGCGCTTGCTGGGGCGAGCCGCTGGTCGGCCACTACCGCGACCTCACGCTGTACCAGACGCCGGCGCCCACGCAGGGCTTCACGCTGATCGAGATGCTGAACCTGGTCGAGCCTTTCAACCTCGCCCGCCAGGGCTTCCTCGGCGCCGACCATCTGCACTTGCTGGTGCAAGCCAAACAGATCGCCTTCCATGACCGCGACCGCCATCTCGGCGACCCGCGCTTCGTCGATGTGCCGATGCAGCGGCTGCTGTCGAAAGTCTATGCAGACGAACGCCGTCAGCTGATCGACCCCGCCCATGCGCTGCGCTGGGACGCGGTGCCCTCCTACGGCAGCCTGAACGGCGATACCGTCTATATCGCCGTGGTCGACCGCGACGGCAATGCGGTGTCGCTGATCCATAGCCTGTACAGCGCGTTCGGATCGGGCGTGATGGCCGGCGACACCGGTGTGCTGCTGCAGAATCGCGGCGCGTATTTCACGCTGGAGGCCGCGCATCCGAATGCGCTGGCGCCCGGCAAGATTCCGGTGCACACGCTGATCGCCTCGATGGGCAAGCGCAACGACAAACTGTGGAGCGTGCTCGGCTGCATGGGCGCGGACGGCCAGCCGCAGATACAGCTGCAGGCCTATGTCGCGCTGATGGATTTCGGCTGCGACATTCAACAGGCGCTCGAAGCGCCGCGCTGGCTGTCCGGCCGCTTTGCACTGGGCGAGCCGCGCGACCTGCTGCATATCGAGGACCGGCTGCCGGACGCGACCGTGGCCGATCTCGAGAAACGCGGCCACCGGCTGCGCCACCTCGGCGCCTGGAGCGAGCGCGCCGGTCATGCGCATGGCATCCTGATCGATCCGGACAACGGTCTGCGCCACGGTGGCGCCGATCCGCGCAGCGATGGCGCGGCGGCGGGATATTGACCGGGCACTAGTAGCCCAAATCACAGCGGGTGGATCAATATGCACTTGAATTCGAGCATTAACTCGTTAATGCTCGATTTGACGAGCCTTAGCCAGACTCCGAACCAAGGCAATCACTAGTCCAAGCCCAGACGCGGACAGATGCTCGCCATCCTGCCGCAGGTGGCCACCGGGGGCTCTGCGCGCAAGCACACAGCACCCTCGCCGATTACGCCGATTACGCCAATTCCGGCGGCCGCGGTACCGGGTGCAGCGCCTCATACGCGCGCGCCGCACGCAGCACCAGCGCATCGCCGAACATCGGGCCGACGAATTGCAAGCCGATCGGCAGGCCGTCCGACGTCAGGCCGCACGGTATCGTCATCGCCGGCTGCTGCGTCAGGTTGAACGGATAGCTGAACGGTGTCCACCCCAGCAGGGCCTCGGCGCTCATGCTGGCCTGCCCGGCCGGCCGCGCGTCGAATGCCGGTATCGCGACCGTCGGCGTGACCAGCAGGTCGTACCGCTGCATGAACTGCCGCATCAGCGATCCAAGCGCGCCGCGCCGCTGGTTCAGCTGATGCAGCGCCGTGGCATCGAGCGCGCCGCCCAGCGCCGCCTCGGCCGCGAAATCCGGATCGGCCAGCGCCTGCTGCGCGGGCGTCAGCGAAGACCACAGCTGGAAGGCCACCGCGAACCACAGCCCGGTGGAAATCTCGATCGGATCTTCAAAGCCCGGATCCACCTGCTCCACCCGCGCCCCCTGCACCTCCAGCGAGCGCACCGCGCGCTCGACCGCCTGCGCCACTTCCGGATGGACTTTTGCATGGCCAAGCGTCGGCGAATAGGCGATACGCAGGCCGCGAATGCCGTCGTTGAGGCCGATCGTGTAGTCGGCCGGATCGGGCGGCAGCGCATGCCAGTCGCGCGCGTCGGGCTGCTTCATCACGTTCAGCATCAGCGCGCAGTCCGTCACGCTCATGGTGTGCGGCCCCAGGTGCGCGACCGTGCCGAACGGCGACAACGGATAGGCCGGCACGCGGCCGAAACTGGGCTTCATGCCGACATTGCCGCAGAACGCCGCCGGAATGCGCACGCTGCCCGCGCCATCCGTGCCCACCGCCAGCGGCCCGAGCCCGGCCGCCACCGCCGAGGCCGCGCCGCCGGACGAGCCGCCCGGCGTGCACGACAATTTCCACGGGTTGCGCGTGATGCCGTGCAGCGGCGAATTGGTCTCGGCCTTGCAGCCGAACTCTGGCGTGGTGGTCTTGCCGAGCAAAACCGCGCCAGCCTCGCGCAGCCGCGCCGTCACCGGCGCATCCACGTCCCAGGGCTGCGCAGGATCGATGGTGCGGCTGCCGCGCAGCGTCGGCCAGCCGCGCGTCAGGATCAGGTCCTTGATCGACACCGGCACGCCGTCGAGCTGGCCCACCGGCGCGCCCTCATGGCGGTGCCGCTGCCAGCGCGCCTCGCTGGCGCGCGCGTCCGCCAGCGCCGCCTCATGGTCGACCACGCAGAACGCGTTCAGCGCGGGATTCAGCCTGTCAATGCGCGCGAGCAGCTCGCTGGTGACGTCGACCGGCGACAGCTGGCCGCTGCGGTACAGCGCCAGCAGCTCGGCCGCGCTCAGATTGTGGATTGCCTGCATCGTGATGGTTCCTCGGGTTTGCGGTGCAAAGAAGCAGCGCCGAGTGTATGCGGCCGCGCCGCGCCGCTCAAGCTGCAGCGCAACCTGCGCGCGCGGGCGCGCGATGGCAGTTTTCTAACCGATACTTTTGCAATATAGTTCTTCACAAAATAATGATAAGCCGAGGAGGCCCGATGAGCTCTGAACGAGGCACCGCCGCACAGGACGAGCGGCAGCAGACCGGGGGACGGCGCCGCTTCCTGGCCGCCGCAATCGCCGGATCGGCGCTGGCCGCCAGCGGCTGCCAGACCGTGACGCTGCCGGACATCGGCATCGGCGTGAAGACCTCTGTGCCGCCCGGAGAGGTGCGCCGGCGCAGCTTCACCACGCGCGACGGCACGCGCTTGAGCTACCTTGAGGCAGGACGCGGCCGCCCGGTCGTGATGATCCCCGGATGGTCGCAGACGGCCGCAATGTTCAATGAGCAGATCCTCGCGCTGTCCGCACAGTACCGGGTGATTGCGGTCGACATGCGCGGCCACGGCGACTCGGCCAAGCCTGCGCACGGCTATCGTATTGCAAGGCTGGCAACCGATCTGCATGAGCTACTGGACGGCCTGGCGCTGGAAAAGGTCACGCTGGTCGGCCATTCGATGGGCTGTGCCGTGATCTGGAGCCACTGGGACATGTATCCCAACCGTCGCGTCCACTCACTGATCCTGATCGACCAGGCGCCGTGCACCACCTATGGCCCGCAATGGACCGAATCGCAAAAGTCCGAGGCCGGCGCCGTGTTCTCGCCGCAAACCTTGTACGAGACCGCCGCTGCGCTGGCAGGCCCCGGCGGCGATCGCGTCACTGCCGGCATGATCAACGACATGTTCTTCACCAAGGCCTATCCGGGATCGAAGCTGAAATATGCACTCACCGAAAACCTGAAATTCCCGCGCGAGCATGCGGCGGCACTGCTGATCGACCACGCATCCCAAGACTGGCGCGACACGATTGCGCGCATTGACGTGCCGACGCTGGTCGTCGGTGGCGAGGCGAGCTTTTTCACGCCGAAGTCGCAGCGCTGGATCGCCAGCCAGATCCGTGGCGCGAAGGTCGAGATCTTCGGCGCCGACGAAGGCGGCGCGCATTTCATGTTCATGGAGAACGCGTCGAAGTTCAATCGCATCGCGCTGGATTTCCTGTCAAAAGCCTGACACGCGAGAGCGCGGTTACGCGGTTACAATGCCGCGCTCGGCCTGCCAGACGTGACGACTGGCGTGCCTTCCTAACGATCCAGCACAAAAGAAGAACACACAATGAGACTGAAGACGACAGCAGCGATCCTGATGGCGGCAACAACCCTGGCCGCATGCGGCGGTGTGTACCGGATCTCGCGCGCCCCTGGCTACGAAGGCACGCGCGACGATTTCATGCGCGATGAGCTGGTCTGCAACCAGCGCAATTTCTTCGTATTTTCCGATCCGACGGACATGACGCAGACGATCTATATGACCGGCACCTTCCTCGACTGCATGAAGGAAAAGGGCTGGAAATATTCGCTGCGCGAGCGTACGTTTTCGCTGATGAAGCAGGCGGGGCTGTAAGCGTCACCAGTACCAGCGCCGAACAAGGGATGCGCTGCATCTCCCGCTTTTTGCGGGCAAAAACGGGGGGCGTTGTCCCGTCTGAGATTGAGCGTGTGAGCGGCTGTCCGGGAGCCTGACCTCTGACAATCGATCGCTGACGTGTCGCCGTTGGTGCTTGTTTCAGTGGGTAAATCAGTCCGTTGCCCACTTGAAGCGCCGCTTCAAATCGTTGCAATGCGTGTGTGGCAACGCCCCGTTGTGCTGCAGTTGCCCCACGACGATGCCAGCGCAAATGCCGAGCTCGCGTGCAAATTTCTCGATCGCCGCTTTGCTGAACGCCTTCTGCTCAATAAAGGCAGCCAACGATTTTTTGGGGATCAACTCAGCCTGGGCGAACTCATCCGCCTCGCGTTCCTTCGCCTCATCCAGCCCGTTGCCGCCTTCGATAAACAGCTCTTTTTTTCCATGAAGCAGAATATGACCCGCCTCATGGAAAAAGGTAAACCACAGGTGGTCATCGGTCTTGTATCTCAGACTCAATTGGATGACTGCCTTATGCGGACTAACCCAACGCGTTGCACCGCTCACGCCGGATTTGGGCAAAGCGGGCACAAACACAATCGCCACGCCGGCCCCGGCTCCTAAGTCCTGCATGCGAGACACGAAAATCTCCGGCGCCATTGTGGTCAGCCCCCGGATCTCGTCGAGCGCGGATCGGAATCGAGCCTTGTCGAAAGGCTCGCATTGCATCCGGGATGCTTCGATCTCCCCTTGGCGCAACCATGCGGATACGGCCTCCGGGAATACCTGACGGCTGTTGTGCTGGCGATATGCGACATTCAGGTTAGGCCACAGTTTCGCCCATTGGTCTACGCTGGCAATGCCAAAGAAGCGCAATACTTCAATCAACTGAGCCTTGGGATCTTTATGTTTCTGCAGCCAGCCTGATTTGGCCATCGCAGCGACCGGAATGCGCTTCAGCCAACCGAGGTCTCGTTCAAGCTGGTGCTCCTCTTCCAGCCGGGCCAGGTTTTCCTGATACTGACTCTCGAGGTTCATCCAGTATTGAGCAGGCATGCCAAGCGCGCGCTCGAGCTTAATGGCCGTCTCCGGAGTGATCGCCGACTTTGCTTTCGCGAGGGCGACAATGTGCTTTGGTGTCAGCCCTGTTCTCTTTGCCAGTTCTTGCTGGGTCATGCCTCGCAGTTCAAGCTCGGCCGCCAGCACATCGCCAGGCGGAACAGCATAGTCTGGCTGGTAGTCGTTCAATCCATGCTTAGCCATGGGTATCCTCAATTTCAATAATTTCTATTGCTGTCACTTGTTTCCAATCCAGTCCTCCCTCTGTCCGCATCGGCAAGGGATCATGACGCGGCCTGAACACCAGGCGATACGGATGATCGAGGTCAACAGTGAGCTGTCCCTTCCGGTCACCAGTCAACTCGTGGCATCGGTGAGGCGGGCTCATCGGCGGGGCGAAAATGGCCAGAACCGGGGCTGCGCGAAGCATAGCCAACACGATCTTGAGCTTCTTGGTTCTGAGCGGACCATGGGCCTTCACCATCGCCTTTTCCTCGCTGAGTTCCTTCTTGAGCTTTGTCGTGGCGAACGTGATGTCCATGGCATCCTAACAGAATTCATTAACCTATAAGGTTACAGTTTTTATTTAACTTTCTGCAAGGCTTACCATGCCTTTGCTTGTCTCGAACGACCAACGGTGTTGTCAGCCCGTAGCCGTTGATCGGCATGGGCTGGCTTGAGTACCGTGAAAGCAAGGATGTTGACGAGTGTGAAGGTCTGTAAGCGCGCAGAACGACGACGCGGAGAGTCGATCTGCATGACCGACACTTGCTTTGGCTGCGCGATGAAAAAGGAGAGCACTACTCGCTGATCAAACAGGCGAGGCTATACGAGCCTGTCCCGGTAGGTCGGTGGCAAGGCGGCAGTTCTGCAGACAGTTCAGAGTACGGCAAGGAACTGCCAACGCTGCCAACGCCGCCAGCGGCCTACCGGGACAGGCTCTAAGGCCGCCGCTCACAGGGCGCCGTAACAAGGAATCTCCGGGCACAACCAAAACACGGTCGCCCGCGTGCCGGGCGCGATTCACCGGCGCGGCTTGGTGAAAAACGCGATGGCGCGCTGGCGCCCGGCCAAATTTACTTGGTGAGATTAGCCAAACAATTTCGTCGCCGTCTCTCCGATGAGCCTGCCCTGATGGCGCGCGCCCTCCAGATCGATCGCGCTGGGTTGGCGCTGGCCTTGCCCGCCCGCGATGGTCGTTGCGCCATACGGGCTGCCGCCGACGATCTCGTCGAGCGTCATTTGCCCCGCATGACTGTAGGGAAGCCCGACCACCACCATGCCAAAATGCAGCAGGTTGGCGATGATGGAAAAGAGCGTCGCCTCCTGCCCGCCATGCTGCGTTGCCGTCGACGTGAACGCGCCGCCGACCTTGCCATTGAGTGCGCCGCGCGCCCACAGCCCCCCGGTCTGATCGAGGAAGGCTGCCATCTGCGACGGCATTCGACCGTATCGTGTCGGGCATCCGACGATGATCGCGTCGTAATGTTCAAGCTCGTCAACGGAGGCCACCGCCGCCGCCTGGTCAAGTTTGAAGTGGGCCGAGCGCGCAATGGTCTCGGGCACCGTTTCCGGCACTCGGCGAATATCCACCTCAGCGCCGCTCGACCGCGCACCTTCGGCAACGGCTTGCGCCATGGTCTCAATGTGGCCGTAGGTCGAGTAATACAAGATCAGAACTTTTGCCATGATGTCACCTCGCATGGAAGGGAAGCAGCGGAACCCCTGTCGCCATCGCCAAACTGGCCGGATCCATGGTACATCAGCCAATGCGAACCGCGCCCTTCCGGCCGCCTAATCCGCGGCATGTATCGAGACTCAGCAGGCCGACGCCGGGCGCCGACAACGGGCGCAGGCCACCCGTCACTGTCTGCAGGACCTGCCCGGCGAGGGCCGCATAAAAAAGCAGATGCGCGCGCCATGTTGAGGATCCGTCAAACAAATTAAAAACTGGTCGACGCCGGCTAGTCGCGTTTGAGATCAAATACCAGCACCTCGGCGCCATTACCCTCGCTGAGACGGAGTGCCGGTTCACCATCCAGCAGCGCACCATCGCCTTCTCGCAGCACATGATCGTTCACCGTGAGCTGGCCACGTGCGAGATGAACATAGGTCAGGCGCTGCGCATCGAGCGGTTGCTGCACGGTGTCCGCGCCGTCAAGCAGGCCGGCTTCGATGCGGGCATCGGCATTGACACTGACCGAGCCGTCGGCGCCATCGGGCGAGACGATCAGGCGAAGCTGTCCGCGCCGCTCATTGACAGGAAAGTGCTTCTGCTCGTAACCGGGGCGGATGCCCTTGAATTTTGGAAGTATCCAGATCTGCAAGAAGTGCACTGGCTGTTCCTGAGAACTGTTGTACTCACTGTGCAAAACGCCGGTGCCGGCACTCATGCGCTGAACATCACCGGGACGCACGATGCCGCTGCTCATGCCGGCGGCTTCGCCGTTGCCCATGCTGTCCTTGTGCGACAGCTCGCCGTCAAGCACGTAGCTGATAATTTCCATGTCCCGATGTCCATGGGTGCCGAAGCCGCTCGCCGGCGCAACGGTGTCGTCATTAATCACGCGCAGGTTGCCGTACCCCTGATGGCGCAGGTCAACATACTCGCCAAAAGAAAAGGTGTGCGTGCTGCGCAGCCATCCTCCGTGGGTGCTGCGCCCGCGTTCTTCCGCCTTGCGAATCGTGATCATTGTGTCCTCCGTTGTTCTGATGGCCTGGTTGCATTTCAGTCGTGGCCGCGCGCGCCATGCGCGCGGCAGTACCTCGACTGAACGATCACTGCACAGATGTCTGCGTGTTCGGCTTCGAATACCGGTGCGGCTCTGCTTCATTCACTTTTTTACCAGCGAAGAAACCGACCGCAGGCAGGTCGCCGGTTCGCTGAGCTTCAGCCAGCTCTGCGCGCACTTGCTCACGCGATTTGCCCGGCGCGGCCGCCGGCTGCGCATAGACGTTCGGCTGCACTTCATTCAGCTTATTTCCGGCGAAGATGCCACTGGCCGGCAGGTTGCCGGTGCGCTGTGCTTCGACGAACTCGGCTTGTACCTGCTCGCGCGTTTTGCCGACTGTCGCCGCGACCTTCGGATAGAGGTATGCCTGCACTTCGTTAAGTCTCTTGCCGCCGTGAATACCGGTGGCCGGCAGATCGCCGTTACGTTGAGCCTCGACGAATTCAGCATGCACCTGCTCGCGGGTTTTCGCAGCCGATGCATCGGCCGCCACGGCGATATTTGCGGACAGCAGCAGGCCGGCCAGAGTAAGCAGAGAGAGGTTTGCCTTTGTCATGATTCAGTCCTTTCAGCGTAGGTGAATGCGGTACTGCCAGAGCAGTAAATTTGTTGACCGCGTCGAAGCTGAATGCGGGGTAGCGTGCTTCGATGACTGAACTTTATTATTTCCAAAGACGAAGAAAAACCCCACCTCTCTCAATCAATCATTTCTAAAATCGGAATAATCTGAACGATAAAAGCGCGGCTGTCAGCGCTCTTCAGCATTCCATCCGGTCAGGAGTTGCATTACCGATGGCGATGGCGATGGAGGCGGAGGTGAGGGTAAAGAAGATGAATAAAGCAGGGCCGCGAGAGCGGCGTACCGGCAAGACGGCGCAACGATGTCCGAATGCGGCTGGCCTGTCGCCCTGTCAGGTCAAGGCAGACGTCACGACGCGAATGTCCCCATTCACAGCCCCATCCTAGCCCATACCGAGATAAATCCGCCGTATCCGGTCGTCGTTGCCGAGCTCGGCGGCGTTGCCCGACTGCGCGACATGGCCGTGCTCCAGCACATACGCGCGGTCGGCAATGGCCAGCGCCGATTGTGCATCCTGCTCGGCCATCAGGATGGCCACACCGCCATCGCAGATCGTGCGGATCGCCGCAAAGATCTCCAGCTTCAGGCGGTGCGCAATGCCGACCGATGGCTCGTCCAGCAACAGCAGCCGTGGCGCGCCCATCAGCGCGCGGCCGATCGCGACCATTTGCTGCTGGCCGCCGGACAGGGTGCCAACGACCTGCTGAGCGCGCTCGGCCAGAATGGGAAACAGCGCGTAGACCCTCTGCAGATCGGCTGCCACTGCCGCGCGGTCGCGGCGCAGATAGGCGCCCAGCTGTAAATTCTTCAGCACCGTCAGCTCGGAAAACAGGCGCCGCCCCTCCGGGCAGTGACAGATGCCCAGCCCGACCACCTGCTCAGTCGAATAGCGATGCAGCGACTGCCCGTCGAAATTCAGCGTGCCCTGCGATGGCAGCGCACGCGAAATCACTTTCAGCAACGTCGATTTGCCCGCGCCGTTCGGCCCCAGCACCGTCACCAGCTCGCCCGGCGCGATCTGCATGTCGATGCCTTCCAGCGCAATCGCCTTGCCGTAGGCAGCGCTCAGCTGGCTCAGCTCGAGCATCATGCGGCGTCCTCCGTGGCCTGCCGGCCGATGTAGGCTTCGATCACGCGCGGGTCGCTGACGATGGCCTCCGGCGTGCCCTCGGCGATCACCTCGCCAAAGTCCAGTGCCACTACGCGCGACACCAGCTGCATGAATTCGCGCAGCTTGTGCTCGATCAGCAAAATGGTCAGCCCGGACTCGCGATGCAGCTGCCGGATCAATCCGGCGATCGCCTCGATCTCGGCGCTGCCGAGCCCGGCGAACGGTTCGTCCAGCAACAGCAGCTTCGGGTCGGTCGCCAGCGCGCGCGCTATTTCGAGGCGCCGCAGATCGCCATACGACAGCAGCTCGGACGGCGTGTCTGCTTTCGCCGCCAGCCCGACCTGGTCCAGCAAGTGCATTGCGCGCTTGCCGAGATCGGCATCATGCACGCGCGGGCCCAGGCTGCCGACCAGCACGTTCTCGATCACCGACAGCCCGACGAAGGGCCGGCACAGCTGAAAGGTGCGCGCCATGCCAAGGTTGACGATGGTGTGCGGCTTCTTGCCGCGCAGCGAATGGCCGTTGAAGATCACCGCGCCGTCGTCGGTCGGAATGAAGCCGGTCAGCAAATTGAACAAGGTCGTCTTGCCTGCACCGTTCGGACCGAGGATGCCGACGATCTCGCCGCAGGCGACATCGAGCGTGACATTCTTCACCGCGTGCAGGCCGCCGAAACGCTTGTTCAGGTTCTGCACCCTCAGCAATACCTCGCCTTGCTGCACATCGCTCATCGGCGGCCTCCGGAAAAGGCACGGCGCACGCGCGCCCACAACGGCGCGACAATGCCGTTCGGCAGGAAAAACAGGATGAAGATCAGCAGCACGCTATAGATCATCAGTCGCCATTCGCCGAAATTGCGCAGGCCTTCGGTCATTACCGTCAACAGCAGCGCGCCGCCGACCGGTCCGAAAACCGTACCGATGCCGCCCACATACACCATCGTGATCACCGTGATCGACGTCACCACCGCAAACAACTGCGGGCTCACCTGCAGCTGATAATGCGCATACAGCGCGCCGCCCAGGCCGGCAAAGGCGGCGCTGATCACCAGCGACACGATCTTGTAGGTCGTGATCGGCAGGCCGGCCGCCAGGCAGGTGGCCTCGTCGCCCTTGATCGCGCGAAGGATCAGCCCCCAGCGCGAGCGTGCCAGCCACGCCAACAGTGCCGTCGTGATGCCCAGCAGCGCCAGCACAAACCAGTAGTAATGCAACTGATTGCGGATCAGCGGCGCAATGTCCTGTATGCCCTCTTCGCCGCCGCTGTATTCCCAGAAGATCAGCATCAGCCGCTGCATGATCACCGCTGCCGACAGCATCGCCAGCGCGAAATACGGGCCGCGCAGCCGCAGCGTGGGAAAGCCCAGCAGCAGCCCGAAAACCATGGCGACCAGCATACCGGCCGGCAGGCTCCACCACGGCCCCAGCCCCATCTGTACGTTCAGGAAGCCGGCCGCATACGCGCCCACGCCGATGAACAGCGAATGGCCGAAATTTTCCCGGCCGGTCAGCCCGGACATAAAGTCCCAGCTCACCGCCCAGATGCCGTAGATCGCCGCCACCGTCAGCACGCCGATCAGGTAATTACCGGGAAAGACCAGCGGCAGCGCCGCCAGCACACCGAGCATCAGCACGCCGGCAGCGCCGCTGGCCTTGTCGAGTCGTCGGAAGCCCGTCATCAGAATGCCGCCCGTTTGCCAAAGATGCCCGCCGGCCGCAGCACCAGCGTCAACAGCGTCGCCAGCACCGAGACGATCTCCGTCCAGCTGGTCGAGAGCTGATAGGCAACGATGGTCTCGGCATAGCCGAGCATGAAGGCCGCGAGAATGCTGCCGGGGATGGAGCCGAGCCCGCCGACCACCACGATCGCAAACGCCTTCACGATCGGCAGCAGGTGCATCGACGGCTGCACCGACAGAAAAGGCCCGGCAAGAATGCCGGCCAGCGCCGCCAGCGCGGCCGAGATCGCCATCACCAGCGAGAAAATGCGATCGCTCGGTATGCCCATGTATTTCGCCGCCTGCGCATCCTGCGAGATCGCCAGGATCGCGCTGCCCAGCCGGGTGCGCTGAATGAACAGATACAGCGCGCCGATCGCCACCGCTGCTACGAGCAGGGTCAGCAGCCGCTGGCCGGCAACGTCGACGCCGCCGATGTTCACCTTGGCGTCGACAAAAGCCGGCACGTTACGATATTCAGAACCGAAGGTCAGGAACAGCGCCTGCTCGACCACCAGCGAGATGGCCAGCGTGATCATCAGCACGCCCAGCTGCGAGTGGCGCAGCGGCCGGATCAGCACCTTTTCTGCGACCACGCCGAACAGCGCCACGCCGGCAATCGCCAGCGGCGCCGCCAGCCACAGCGGCAAGCCGGCGACCGAGGTCAGCACATACGCGCCGTACGCGCCCAGCGCATAGAACGAACCATGCGCGAGGTTGAGCACGCGCGCCACGCCAAAGATCAGCGTGAAGCCGACGGCCAGCATCGCATAGATGGCGCTGGTGACAGCGCCATAGATCAGGATCTCCACGGCCGCGCGCTTATTTCTTCATCCACGGCGGCAGGATGAAATTGCCGGTGCGTAGCTCCTTCGGATACAGCACCGCGCGCTCGCCCTTGGCCTGCCATTGCACGAAGATCAGGTTGTTCTTGCCCTTGCCGACTTCGAGGTCATGACTGGCGTCAAAGGTGATCTCGCCGGCGATGCCCTCGTGCTTCGTCTTCTCCAGCTCCTTGATAATCTTTTCGGTGTCCATGCTGCCGGCGCGCTTGACGGCATCGGCATACAGCAGCACCGAATCGTACGCATAGAACGCGGTGTAGACCGGATAGTTCGGCGAGTTCTTCTTGAAGTTATCGAAGAACGGTATGGTCTTTTTGGTGATCGGCGCACGCACTGCAAAGTTCACCGACACTTCAGAAATGCACTTGCCGCCGATGCGATTGAAGAAGTCGCCGTCCATGCTCTTGACGTCGATGCCGCCGTACGGGATCGGCACCTGCGCGTCATGCCATTGCTTGGCAAATACGTCGCTGGAGCCATGCGACAGCACCACGATCAGGTACTGCGCGCCGCTGGACTTCACCTTCGCCAGCAAAGGCGAAAAGTCGGAGGTCTGCGTATCGAACAACTCGGTGAGCCGAATGTCGGCGCCGACTTCGGTC
>JACCDT011040974.1_pt1 | contig 23261 bp, 26 predicted proteins | sample 7446291 | NCBI WGS metagenome assembly JACCDT01 (sample SAMN15323446, study PRJNA562643) | freshwater metagenome | isolation source: river surface water | place: USA:Blue River Watershed | collected 2017-08-17 | reverse complement strand
TTCGTCAGTATCGATTCGGATGTCGTGTTTTCTGCATCGCAACTTATCGAGTTGATTGAGTGCACTAAACTTCACCCAGTTGTTGCGGGTTATTACATGATGAGCAATAACAAGCATTTTGCGGTGGTGAAGGATTGGAACAAGGACTATTTTGCGAAGAATGGAACCTTTCAGTTTCTTGAGCCAAAGGAGACAGAGGAGGCCGTCAAGAAGTTCGCTGATGAACTGGAGGAGCGCAAGGCTGCTTCTGAGGCAAAGAAGGAGGTTAAGCCGCTGTCTGAGCCCGATTTCATGAAGGTATCGTATACGGGCATGGGCTTCTTTGCGTGCCGCAAGGATGTTCTGGATGACCTTTCGTACCCGTATTTTAATCGTGAACTCCAGCGTATCCGCGGCAAGGACGGTCTGGAGATGGTGGATATGTGCAGCGAAGACGTGGCATTCTGCAAGAACATTGAGGATGCGGGATATGACATTATGTTGAACACTCGTCTGCGCGTGGGCCACGAGAAGTCTGTTATTCTTTGAGCTTTTTAAGAAAAAGCTCGCAAAAAAGCCGTTGGCCACTTAGAAAAAAGTCCGCAAAAAAAACCAAAGGCCACTTAGAAAATCCAGCAAATAAATATATTGAATAAGATACGCTATATGTTATTCAATATAGCTAAAAGACGCAGATTTACGGCAAGTTCTCCTCGAACGCAACAGGTGCTTCTGCAATAGGCACGATCTCGACCGCAGGCGCAAAGTCCACTTTCTTCTCTGAAATCTTCGAATAATCAATGCCGAATAGTGCCAGAACCCATGTGATGACCGATGTGAACAGATCAATAAACCACTCGAACATTATACTTACCGTATACTAAATTTCATTCATATTCTATACGCATAATCAACTAATCACACATGCCTTTGTCCCATTCCATACTTTCATGCTCTTGACAGTGGCATGCCCGCATTTTGAACACGTGCGATGTTGATACTTATTGGAGTACGTGTTCCCAATGATAGTATAGTTGTGAAAGCATGTTGACTGGATATGGAGTGCTTCTTTCTCCTTTTTCTTCTCGATTTCAATGACGGTGTCGAAAAAGTTCTGTCTGAATCGATCGATGTCGTTCATCACCTAAACCCTCATCGCGTTTTTTATATAAAGATGAACGGCCGACTACAACGTTTTACTAAGCCCATTAATCTGAATGTACGACAGGAATTTGAACTTCCTGCCGTGTATACAAAGGGAAGCATCTCCGAAATCGAAGAAGCTCTTGTACTCGGCGCGACGGTTCAGACCTCAGTCAAGACGCGCCGTGCCAATGATGATCTGCGTCGATTGACAGACGAAAAAGATGCCGAAATCCAACGCATACAGACGTCCTATCAAGAACGCATTGGGAAGATGACGGAAGAGCTTACCTCGCTTGGATCAGAGAAGGCGGCGATCAGCGCAGAAATGCTCGACCGTATCAAAGGCGCGGCACGCGCTGAACGCGACGCTTGTTCTAAGGAGAATGAAGAGAGTATTCGTCTGCTGCGCAAGGAGCATGATGTTCTTGTGGCGCGTTATGAGATGCTTGAATCGCGCAAACAGGTTCTAGAAGAGTCTCGAGCGGAAGACATTCAAGAAGCCGTGAAGCGTACAGAAGAATTGATGGGGCGCGTGGTGGCATCGAAGGAGCAACAGCTCGTTAAAATGGAGGCGGCGTATGCAAGACTTCAGGATAGCATTGTGAAGCAGAGTGAAGAAATCGCTAAACTATCGTCCAACATGGGAAAGCGCGCTGCCAATGTGAAGACCAAGGGTAATGATTATGAAGAGCAGTTTGGCGAGAAGCTAAAACGATTCTATGGTCTTTCGAATGGATTTGGATTGAGAAGCACGGGCCTGGGCGCAGGACACGAGATGGATTTCGCCATGGAACTTGAGGGACATGTGGTGATGTGGGAACTTAAGAATTATACATCCCTTGTTCCCAAGGCAGAAGTCGATAAGTTCTTGCGCGATCTGAAGGAGAATGCGCAATCGAACATTGGTGTGATGATCAGTAAATCGACGGATATTCATGGGAAGAATGGCGGAAGCCCGTTGATTTGTGAGTTTGATGGGGACAAGATGATGATCTATATCAATCGCTTCGAAGAGTTCTGTGGGGAGGATGAACACAAGGTGTTTTCGATGTTGATGGGACTGTTTCGGATCTGGTGGGAGTATCATCGTGAAGAGAATAATGGATTTGATCGTGTGGAGATCATTCGTGAATTGGAGCGAGCGGTGGAAGAGATGGCGAAACGACGAACGGATTGGAAACGCCATCGAGCGCATCTGGAGGAGATGGGAAGATGGACAACGGATCTGATCGATGAATGTGAGGATCGCATTGATCGGATCTTGAAAAAGGTAAGGAATGTATCGGAAGTCACGGCACCATTTGTAATGCCTGAAGGAGTCTTTCGTGAATCAGGGGAAGAGAAGGAACGGATCTGGGTGACATCGATCATGAAGGTGTGTGTTCCTGGAGAACAGATCGAAGTACGTGAACTGGTGACGTTGCTCCAGGCACATCATAAATTGTCGGCGGATACGATCCGATCAAACATCATGGCGATTTTGCGTGATTCAGCGGTGATCAAGAAGGGCATTGTGAAGTATGTGAAGGGGATTTCAAAGTTTGTTCCGCCGTGCCAGATTCAAATGACCTAAAAAAACAAGACGATATCATGTTAATAAAGATGTCTCCCCTTCTCTTCTATGCTATTTCCTCATTTCTGATTGTAGGTATGGTTGCGTGTTGTCTTATGGATGATTCGAAGAAGCGTACAGCACCGCATCGTTACCCCACCCGATTCCAAGCCAAACGAAACGCATAAAAAAATTGACATATTCCACCACCAAAAAAAGAAATCAACTCCAATCCATGCTTGCTCTTAGTTTCCTCATCGTTTTCGTTACCATTCTCGCTATTAATCTGCTGGAATGGTGGACTCGTCCCACACCTCCAACCAGCGCAGAACAGAAAAAACATATTGAAGAGATGATGCTACAGTGGAAAATCAATGAAAAAAAAACAAAGGACATGTGGGCAGAGCGTCTTGCGCATCTGAATGCAACTGAAAAACTGACAGACGAGGAGAAGGAGGAGCGCGAGAACATGCGCGCCAGAGAGACTCATCGAAACGAATGCATTGCTATGAATAAAGGCAGTCTTCCATACTATAACGTCAATGCCATCTACTCTCCCGAGGTACGACGCAAGGACGAAGAGAAGTGCAAAGGCATTCCTTCATCGCTGGGTCTCAACATTCCATCAAAGAATCCCAATACTACTCGATGGGACACAGAAGCGGAAATTCGGGCGCGAGCCTATGTGGGAACTGTCTTTGTATGGCTGACATGTGACCTGATAGGCGAGCCGACACAGGAACGCTCGTATTGTATGATGCGCATCAATGGACGGAAGCGCTGGATGTATCTCACGCTGACGCGCGAGAAGAAGGAATCACTGAATGTCGTCCTCATTGAGTATATCAAGACACTGGACCGTGAACTGCTCTTTGGCATTGAGCCAGTCTATATCATTACAGAGAAGCCTGGACGGGACGAGTTTTGGAACCCTATCAAACAAAAATATATGTAAAAAAATAAAATATATCTATCTTATTTTTTGTACTACATATTATACACAGTTTGATAATCATGTTCATTTGCTTTCACTTGCTTATTGTAATATCGACATAGTACTGCGGATAGAATAAGTGTAAATGCTACTGCTACAGAAAGAGATACGACCACTGGAAACACGATAATGGATTCAGTGGTAGCATTGATTGTTTGAAAGGTGTAATTGGCAGGCGGCATTACTGCATAGGTTGACTGGAGCAGAAGTAGAATGGAGAGAAAGCGAAACATGAGTGTACTAAATTATTTATGGTTAGACGTGGTCAATTTTTCAGACCATCACTTCATGGTTAAGAGGTGGCGGCGGAGCGGTTGGAAATGGGGTAGGAGAAGTAGTAGGAGAAGCAGTAGGTGTAGGAGAAGCGGTAGGCGTCTTAGTTGGAGCTCCAGTAGGAGAAGTAGTCGGCACTTTTGTAGGAACTCCAGTAGGAGAGGCAGTAGGCGCACACATGAGTCCCAGGTTCATACAGGACTGTGTAGGTGTCACGCCATTCTTTTGATCCATGAGCAATTGGTCTGCGTTCTTAATCAATGCCGCAACACAAAGAATTTTCTGGTCGTCATCCTGTGTCGCATCCTTACATGACTTCACGGATGTCAAACTAAACTCTGCAGCGTTATCGGATGGTTTCACCATATCGAGTTGAAGGGCTTGAACACATACCGCACATTGTAGTTTCGCATTGGCGGTTGCGTACGCCATGATACAAGGCGGCATCTGTGTCGTTGTCATGGATGTAGCCGAGTTAGGGTCGGATAGACCTGTTGTGAATTGAGGCACCTGTCCAGGCGACCACTTACAGCAGGGATCACCCATTTCCAATCCGTTGGATTGACCGTCACCATCCGCATCCGCAAGACAGAATGCTTTGTTCCATGTTTGACCCATTGCGTAGAAGGAGGATGCGATGTTAGTGGTGCGACCGGTTGCTCCACCAGGATGACCCAGCGTTAGTCCGTAGGAATTTCCGTTGGGAAGCTTTGCGAGATCTTGACGATAAGCATAGGTCGATGCGAGCAGAAGGAGCGTGGAGAGAAGGCGGAGCATGGTTCTATCTAATTATTGATGGTCGGGTGTAGTCAATTTTTCAGACCACGCGCTCCATCGTGGATAGGATGCATTGAGCCAATCGGAATCGGTAGGTGGATGAACGGATTCTTCGGATGGTTGGAAAGAGTCTGGCCGCCATACATTGTCCCATACCTTCGTTATCTTTTCTCGAAATCGGACAATGATGGGATCATTTGAACCCGTGTCGACTGCCACGCACGGTACACCTCGAAAGAAACAAGGGAATTCGCCCATGTGAAACCGTGTCACAATCTCTCCGTTTTCATAGTGAAACACGGCATACCCGTCCTCTTGATCATAATAGGTGGATGGCTTGAACCGAACACGGTTTCCGTTGGCATCCACCAATTCTTCGGAGCGCGCACATCGAACACAAAAAGCATCGAGACTTCGCTCTTCATTTACCTCGGCCTGACAAATGGGACAATAAGCAATGGCTTGGAGAACGGAACCATGATATCGGCGTCTACATGTTATCCCTTGTATAACAATAACCAGTGGTCCCTCCATAGGCTTTTTCCCATTCACCCTATCAGCAATGCTTCTAGTCTCGATAAGCGTAGATGGATCACAATCATCGCATACTTGATTGGTCCAGTAATTATTAATGGGGCGAGGTTTCTCACAAATCGGACAGGGATGAATGAGGTTACGAAGAGGTTGAATGCGACGATCGATATGTCTTATCTTAAAGGGCTGGCTATCGGACAATCCAAATAGTCTCCAGAGCGGCTTGTCGTATACAAGTGTATGATTCACAATTCCATTATGCGATTTCGCGTAGTTTATGACCACACGTACCAGATGTCGTGTATTGAACCGATATCGTGGGTCCAGCCCAAAAAAAGTAGTGAACTCAGGCGACATCATGTAACGATAGGACCGATAGTAACTACCACCTGGCCCAATATCATCGTCCGAGTCCGACATTCTATGGATAGGAGGCTGGTGTAGTTTAGACTATGAAAAAATAGACAGTAATACGAAATGTTCATGATGAGTATTCTTTCAATATTTCAGTGATACCTACTAGTGCATTATGATACTCTATCAATTTAGGTCGAGTAGTGATGTCAGCACGTTCCAATATCTCTGGAAGACGTGGACCATATGTTGTACAGATACTACTGAGTTGTTGTAGAATCTCTCGATGACATTTTGGCGTGTTTCGAATATGAGCAGGAATATGGGTAACGGATGCAACTTGTGATGGAGCAGTAGGAGAAGGCAATGATGATTCTGAGGAAGGAGGTAGAGCTACTTGTACTACAACAGGATTTGAAGGGGGGATAGGAGCTGCCACTGGTTTTGCGGCAACTACAGGGTTTGGCGCAGCTACAGGGTTTGGCGCAATAACAGGGTTTGGCGCAGCTACAGGGTTTGGCGCAGCTACAGGGTTTGGCGCAATAACAGGCTTTGGCGCAATAACAGGCTTTGGCGCAATAACAGGCTTTGGAGCAATAATAGGCTTTGGCACAGCTACTGGAACAGTAACGGTAGATGAGATATGTTCTTCTGAATCAGTATCATCCGAATCACTCTCATCTGATTCGGTATTCTCCTGCGATTTTTTGGCAGATTTTGGAGGTAGATGGTCTGCTCTCTTACAGAGTAGTTGTTCAAAATCAAATCGTACTTGACAAATACCGGCCCATAGAGATTTGTTGATAGTATCTTCATCTAAATCTGATTTATCTACCTGTGTATTAAATACATCGTCCATTGTTTTGGAATTATCATCTACGATTTGTTCATTATGTACAGCATCGAATGAGATCCGCACTTTTGTATTTTGATGAGTGGATCTGACTCTAAAATCACCACTAGATTTCTTTTTGACTGGAAGCACTTTCGCCACCCTACCATTTCGCTTAATCTCAGTTCCTCCTAATTTTTCCGAAATCGATCCTTTTCCTTTTCCTTCTGGAACAGCAATGCCGCAATAGAGAAGTTTATCCTCAAGCATTGTTACCCAGTCAGATGAATAGGCTATTTCTTCTTTAACTGGCCCCAATGATACAAAATGTTCTGGATACTCTTCCACGATAAAGTTATCTTTTACTCCACGGTTTATTTTGAGACGATATCCAACTTGTTTAGTAAAGGGATCTTCATAATAGGCGCGGATGTCAGAAGAATCGTCTGGATGATGACATACACGAAACAAGACCGTCATTTTATCATTTTCATTGATAGAATCCCAACAGAGTCGATCAATAGGCATCGCATGGTAGGGTGTATCATCGATATTAATTTGATAAGTGATATCGTCCGACAAGGCTGTATAATAGGTAGTTCCGATATCAAAGAGGATATTATTTTCTACTGTATCTGCTTTAATCATGGATACGATCTCTTGAACAATACTTTTATCACTCGGTAAGTGAATGACGGTTCCTTTTCTTTTTGAATCAATCGCATATTTCTCCCACATATTGAGGCATTCTGCCTCAATCCCATGAGGATTAATCACAAGTTTATCCACCATAATTGCATTTGGATAATCCAGAGTGAGTTGTTTAAGAGAGTCTCCATTGTTCGGTCGTGTAAAGATACGCACAATGCTCTTCAACGATGTAAGGCAGATCATTGCGAATTTTGCACCAATTCCAAATCGTCCATGTTTCTTTGATGCAGCACTTCGCTCATGAAATCGAAAGGCAGTTGCTAAATCTCTCTTTATCCCAGCATTATCGGAAAAGCACAATGTATTTGTTTTTGTACAAATTGTCAGACGCATGACGCTAGCGTCGGCCGAAAGAGAATTATCCGCAAATTCAGAAAGACATTTTCGTGAAGTGAATCCATGATTCAACATATTTTTGAGCATACCACAGTGGCTCACGGCATTATCATTCATGGAGGAAGACATTATGGATGTGTGATGTTTTCAATAAAAAATAGATCATCAATTTTTTATCAACGTATGATCGGGCAATTAAATAACATCCGATTTACAAATATTTCTTTACGATTACCTGAACCAATTGAAGAAGACGATCATTTGTACGACAATCATTAATCACATTGTGAATGAGCCCTGGAAAGAGATAGGTAGAGTTTGCTCCATTCTGTAGCATCGTATGGAATGTATACATACTGCCACTATCGACATGTAGAAGGAAAGGCTCGATGAATCGTGCTATGTAATATAGATCATGTGTGGTTTGAACAATATACAGCAGCCCCTTTTGTAACTGTTCATAGTTCGGCTCAGAATTAGCGCGTTGGAGAAGTTCTTCGAATGACATGGTTCTACCAAACATATGTAGCATTGTATTCATCAAATTTATCAATCCGCCTCTTGCCCTTCAGGTGTCAGTCGAATCGGCACGTATCGCATTCCCTTATGTAGATGAATAGGTACATAACGTATTGAATGATGTGATGGTTTTACAGTGCTTTTCGCAATCGCAGCGCCTAATATAGAACCCATCGTAGCGCCCTTCACATGGCCCATTTTATTTCCAATGGATGGATTAGAAGATGGTCGATTTAATACTTTTGACGTTTCTGTTGTCTGGGATGGTTGTGATGTTATTGATGTGTGTGTTTCGTGAGGATTGTGTTGCAAGGTAGCGTAGATGATCACACCTATCATCGCGCATATTGCAATAATAATGGTGTATTCGACACAGCCAAAACTTCGTTTGTCCGAACTCATCCTTGGCAATATGATCGGAAAGGATGGGATCAAATTTATGAGTTTGTATTAGAAGATGATTGAATTTATTATTATGGTAATTGTAGTGTCTGGTGTGTTTATGTTATGTTCCATATTTATGACATGTGTCATTCGTGCGAGACGCATCTAACGCATATGATCCAAAGTAACCATGTATTCGTTCGACAGATTCAGCGACATCATCAAATTAATTTTATCTTCTTCATGTCTTTACCAAACACGATGCCCTCTTTCTTGACAACAAACATAACATGAGGAGCATACATGATGGGAGGTGCGTCTTTTAACGTTTTGTAGGGAACAGGAGGTTTTGAAAAATGGATCACTTTATATTTGGTTTCAGCGACTAGTTCGCCTAATATATATTTCTCATAAGCATCTAGTCCCTTACTTTCACGATCGGGTCGATAAACCCGTACTGTTTTTCGTGTGCGAAAAATTTCAATTAAATATTCAGGACGAGTCTTCGTTCCAACAAAATATGTTTCCATCTGTCTTCCTGATGTATTTTATTTCGGAACCTAAATCACAACGACAGTGGATAACTAATGCGAAACGTCGTTATTTTCACAGGTGCCCTTCGTACCGTCAAAAAGACCATTCGGTATTTTAAACAGAACGTTCTTCGTGACAACGTCGATGTATTTATATGTGTTCAAAACGATACCCAGCAGCCCAATGAAGAATGGGCTACCTGGTTCACCGAACAAATGGGCCATCATATGAAATCGATTGAATGGTTCTCATTGGCAGCACATCCCGAGTGGATCACACATCGTGATACGATTCTACAAAACATTCAATTGGACAATGGCTGGAAAAATTATCTTCGCAACAGTGGTTCGATGATTGAATATTTTCAATTACAGCTGGCACATATGAAGGTATGTCTATACGAACAAACGAATGGATTTCAATATGATTATCTCGTTCGTGCGAGAACGGATTCAATTTATGCTAAACCGGTCGATTTTCACTGGCTGGCTTGGACAGATGCGGAGGTGGCTACCCGTGTTCAACGAATCAAGGAAGAGATGACGCGATCTAATATTGAAGTCACGGAGCGAAGCCTTCTTCAATATTTTATGGCCACAGTGATCTCTGATACCACCATTCCAAACCTACCGCGTATCTTTGCGGACTATGTATTGAACGACGCAGATCGCCCACCGATCGGTGTGACGGATATGCCTTATGAAACGGCTCTCAATCAATATTTGAAACAGGGCAGATACATTCTTACCATACGAAAAAATAATTTGTATGTGATTCGACGCAATTTATTTTTTATGATTCCCTCCCTAGGTACCATGTATGGTCTACCTCGGTCTCCTGCAGCAGATGATTATTGGTTTAATGCGGAGTGTCAGTTTCGTTCGGCATGTTATTATTCTGGTATTTCCATCTTTGATTATAGTTCGCTATTTGAAGAGAAATCGCTTGAATATCCGAGCAAGTGGCGTGAAGCGGATTTTTTCGATTTGGAGTTCAATTTGATTAATCCGACGATGTTGTATTGTATTGTGCGGAAGTAATCTTATTGACGTGACTTATTAATTTTGGTTCCATTGCGTAACAAGGTGAAGTTATCAAGCTCGGTGAAGCGGTCGTTTAGACGAATCGGCGTGGCTGCTGGCGAGAAGAGAATGCTGCGGTCTGTAACGGGATTACTTACGATGCTTGGTATCTGTTGCACTTCCTCCTTTTCATCATCATTCGCCACAGGTGCGTTTCTTAAAACCCGATGAAAGTCGTGAAGAATTCCACCCAGATTCATGTCGAGGGCGTACCAACGATGTTCAATTTCTGTCCAGCGCATGGAAGTGACATCTTCTGATACATCAGCACGGTGTTTGAAAGAAATTGCGTCAATGGTATACACTCCATGAATCTGCTCATCTGACAGACATAGTACTTTTTGAATGGATTCACGAATGGTGTAATCCTTGTGAAAGTGGAAATCACCTGCAAAGTCCTCGATGACAATTTCATAGACATTGTTGTATCGTCGCCAGACATTGAAGTAGTGTTGCCCATACACGCGAACAGTGCCAAGGAAATCGAGCTTTTTCACGACATGACCGTTCGGCATGATAATCTCGGAGATGGTATCAAGTGTATGAGTGCGTGACATGGACATGAATGAGGAGGGGTGATTGTTTTGAAACATCCATCATAATTCAATTTTTATATTTTAATAACAACTTAAAACTTTTCTTCCTTCTTTTAGTAGAATGGGTATCATCAACAACGACGTATACGAATGCATCAACGGTGTCCAGAAGGCGGGTACCTATATTTCATTTGCAACCGAAACCATCTATTTGGTCCAGAACTATCCAGGTATGCTCGCTCCGATGCCCGATCAGTCCTTTCTTCCATCGCCTGATCGCAGTTACAGTGCGCGCGCTAACTATCGCATCTTCTGGGATCAGGCTGCCCGCGAAGCGGGCAGGTCATTTATTGATCTGAAGTCGATTAGTGTTATCCTTACGGAGGAGCAACTTAATAGCAATATTTATGAGCTTATGTATGCGGAGTTGAAGAAGATCTACCCGAATACGTCTGATGAATTACGGGTGGTTGCTCCATCAGAGGCCGCTCCCGTTGCGGATGCCCCTGCAGAGTCTGCGCCAGCTGAGGCTGCTCCCGCCGAGTCTGCTGCGCCAGCTGAGGCTGCTCCCGCCGAGTCTGCTTCGCCAGCTGAGGCTGCTCCCGCCGAGTCTGGTTCGCCAGTTGCCGATGCTCCCGCCGAATAAATCATATTATTCTATGTATCTCCTATGGAACATTGTTCACTGAGACATACATTACGTTCGATTCATCAGATTTCGCACTTCGTTACGTAAATCACTAACATTTGCCATGATTGTCTCCGGAGAATACGACATATCTTCGTTCAAACAAACCATCGGAGGAGCAGTCTTATCGGCAATTTGATTGCGATATAATGGATTTCCCTCCATATCTGAATTGGACACAGTTAGATTCGGCGATTTTTTAGAAGGCTCTGCACGGCACATCGATGGAGTATATACTAAATTCATCTGGTTACACAGCGAATCATTCCTTACAATTTCTGCCTTTGTCAGACACTTCTTACTGGTCGAACACCATGTACAGTGTGATTTATTCGCACAGGATACACATGTATCGTAATCTCCACATACATCATCAACAAAATGTTCTTTGTATTGTGTCGAGCGTACAAAAAGCAATAGAAGTAAAAGTAATATCAAAATAACAAACCGACCCATCCCTCTATTCATTGCTTCTTTATTGTATGTCTATGATTCCGATGAGTGCGTCTTTTTCCGCCACGGATCGCATATTCTTGAATCATGATATCCTGTATCGCATGTCGCATCAGTCGAACCCCATGATCATACGTGCGTTCCGTCGGATAGGCTTGTTCTGAACCTTTATGAATCAAACGGATCAGATCGCTTGAGACAAAACGAGACGGATCAACGGGTGTCGATTTTTCCTCCATGATTTCAGCGAGATATAAATACATATAATACATATTCACCTTTGCCTCCTCCAGAGACTTGATGTAGATTGCAGAGATCCGATCAAATGAATCGTGTATTTTATAGATCGGAACCTTATAATAATTGGTCTGGAGAGAGGATTGGAGGTTGGTGTGATCTTGATCATCGAAAAAAAGGACACGATTGGGCGAGAGATCAAGTGGCGCGCCTTGATCAATCAATACTGCTTTCAATGTACCCCATGATTTCGTGATAGAAGGCTGTGTTTGATGATCAGATGTTCTACAGGGATGATGCCAGTGAATACACGAACTAATGATAGGATTTCCAATCACATGATGAATGATGTCCCGTACCAATACAAGACTGGGAAGGTATCGATTATTACTGTAAATAACCACACCTTTTATGGCTGATTTCATTTTATCGATCTGACGCATGATTCCAAACATTCCAGGACGAATAATTCCCAGTGGATGCGATGACCTTTCTTCTTTCGCAATATGATGAACGAATCGTTGATAGGCTTGTTTTAATTGTTCCTCTAGTTCGCTTGGGAAATAGGCAACCATGTAGGGTTTGTGCTCTTCTAGATAGGTTCGAATCGTTAATGATAGTAAAAAAAGATGGACGGATGTCACATCTGCTAATGTTTGGTCTAGATCGAATGCGACATATCTCATCCCCTAATTCTTGTCTTTTTTATGTGTTATAGCTTTACATATGAGTAGGAGCAATTTTTGGACCCCTTGATGAAACGATTTGCTGTCCATCTACGCGCGCAGTAGGAGAGACGTATCGGAGTCCCAGAAAGCGGAAAATGTCTTGTTCTGAATTCATGGGAGGAACTGGTTTCATGCCGAGCTCAGGATTCTTAGCAGCAAGCGTGTGTTCATTCAGTGTATACCCCTTATTCAGTGCGTGTTGTCGAAATGCCACATTGAATCGATCTGATCCTGTGAAGTATAGAATAGAGTAGGCATATTCCTCCTCAGGCGTCATCAGTAAATCCAAGCGCCGCGCCACCGATGATCCGTCACGGCGGCAAATCGCCATACACTTGTGTTCTCCCATCGCTAATACTTCTTCAATGTAGTTTGCTTTTTTCAATGTTTCCACGAATTGTGCCAAATGTTGTTTGGATGCGGCGGGAGTCATGCCTGATGGTACGCGAATGAGAACATCAATGTCTCCTGAGGTAGCTAGTCCTCTGCGAAAACTGCCCACGATTTCGGCGGTAAACGGCTGTAAACATCGAAGAAGAATGTCTTGATGATGTAGCATCTCCTCGCGAGGAATTCGTTCCAGTAATTGTTCGTAATATTTCAATCCAACTGTTTGTTTGTCATTCAACAGCTTGGGATTCTGTTGCACGGCCTGCCGAAGTTCAGCGATGCTTCGAAACCCTTGTTTGATCAGGTCGGTTGCCTTTGCGGGACCGATGCCATAAATGTTCTGAAAAGCATCCAGAGCGTCGATGGGATAGAGCTCTTTGGCTCGATCGGCAGCGCGAAGATGACCCGTCTCTAGAATTTCTTTGATTTTCTTCTCGATTTTCTCTCCCATCCCTTTGAATGCGGCAACATCCTCGAATGATGTCACAGGAGTATTCAATTGTTTCAGCTGTGTAATAACGGTTTGATAGGCGCGCGCACTAAAGGGTTTTTTGTCCGCCAGATCCCGCTTGCGCAGAACATCAAGAGCTTGGATGATCGTGGTCTTGTAATCCATGGTTGTAACAAAAAAAGATAAGATAGTTGTATTTCAATTTTTTATACAGAACAGAGTTTAGTAGAATGGAAAGTCGGTGACCTCGTACGTCCATGGAATCTTAATCTCATCGCGCGGTGCGCTGATGGTATGAATCACCATGATGTTGTTTTCGTTTTTCATGTACTTCACGGTGGCGTGCTGGTATGAATCGATGAAGAAGTTCATCAGAATCGTGTCACCATGACGAGTCCGCGGCGCAATCTCCATCGTGCGTGCATAGGCTTCGTCCTCATGTGAGAGGCTGCGCTGGAGTGTTGGAGCATAAGGCGGAAGGTCCTCTGATTGGGAAAGCTCAAGAAGGGTTTGTGCGGCTTCTTCCATTTTCGTTTGTGCGATCTTGTAACGGGTCTGATAGGTCATGGTGATTATTTAACGATAATCGCACGCTTTCAATTTTTTAGAGCATGAATCGATAGGACATTTCAATTTTTTCATAGTAAAAATTGACTCTGATACGCAATAAAAATAAGATATCCATGTCTAACAAGGGGCCACGTATTGCCAAATATTCCATTTCACTCTTCAGTGGCGCAGGCGGCGATTCGTTGGGAATGAAACGAGCGAAATATAATGTGCGGGCCTTTTCAGAGTTCAAAAAGCCTGCGATTGCGACGCATTTGGTAGCGTTTCCTGACTGCCCGTTGCTCGTTGACCCAGAAACCGAATCGACTGACATTACCAAAATTCCTGATGAAGTGTTCTTAAGATACCAGAATAAAATCAACGTTCTCTTTGCGGGTTTTCCTTGCCAGGGCTTCTCACATGGAGGCAAGAAGAAAATGGACGATCCGCGAAACGAACTCGTCCATCAATTTGTAAGGGTCGCGCGTCTGATTCAACCGCAGTATATCATTGGTGAAAATGTATTGGGCCTGCTATCTCGTAGCGGAAAAGACCCGACCACGGGCGAGATTCGACCTGTAATTGATATCATTCGAGACTTGTTCGCAGGAATCGGCTATCATATTACGTATCGTGTCCTGAAAGCAACTGACGCAGGTGTCCCACAAGAGCGCAAGCGACTCATTATCGTGGGTACGAAAGCAGAGAAGGGATACCCGCATATGCCGTGGGACGACTTGGTAGAACCCACTTCCGTAAAACACGATGATATCCGATCCTTTTTGGAAACGCATCTGGAAGGCGCGGTAGAATTTCCGCCACAGGGTCTTCCACAGGAAGCATCGCCGCATTATTGGATCGCAACGACGGAAACGGAAGCAAAGGGAACTCCACACCCTAACCTTCTACGTCTTGCGGGTGGCATCCGAAATCGTTCAACGAAGGAGAAGGAGAAGGATGGCGACGATTCGTCACTGGTCGTGGAAGGAGGCCTGATTTCGTTTGGTGTTCGAAAGAGCGGTTATCATGGGCAGATTCTGGACCCAGACAAGGCTTCGAAGACGATTATCTGTACGTATGGAGTCTGTCCACGCCTCTTTGTAGGACTATACAATCAAGCGCAAAACAAGTATTGGGTGCGCTGCCTATCGGTAAAGGAACTGGCACAAATCCAAGGATTCCCCATCGACCACCCGTGGCAAGGAACCGAAAAAGACATCATCACACAAATCGGCAATGCGGTCCCGCCGCGACTGTGTGAGAAAGTCGTCTTGTCTCTACCAAAAATAATATACAAAGACACACCACAACGTACCGATAAGGAAGAGGAGGATGAGGAGGAAGATGAGGAGTAAATCTTATTTCAAATCAATTCGTATGTTGCTAAAACCCGCTCCATAACCCCATCGCAGAATACCGTGAACAACTACACCATCATCACACTCCACTGTAAATTCGATATCTTTCTTTTTTTCAATGGTAATACGCTCTACTTTCTGAATACGAATCGGATCTCGCCACGCAAAGTTGAAGTCTCCATTCTCTACAGATCCAGCAATCTGAAGCCAGACATCTTTCTCTGCAAACGAGGATTGAATGAGCGGAAAGACATCCTCTGTCAAGTGTGTTACATCTTCCTCGCTCCATTCAAATCCTTGTACGAATTCATCACGCTCTGCTTTCAAACTCTTTTTCTCACATCCGTCGCGCTCTTGATACACTTTTTTCAACTCTTTTCCGAATGGCGTTTTTGCCAGTGATTGTACCTTCGCATCCTTGGCAGTCCATTCCTCCTCTGTTGGTATGGGAGAAGTAAGACCATACCGCTCACTAAGAATTCCTGACGCAATAAGCTGTTGATACCACTCTCTGGCATATTTTTGTGAGAGACGATATTTCTCCATACCGCCATTGTAGAATTGTACGCCACCCGTCCATGGCGGCAACGACAGATCAATGGGATTTTTTTCTTTTGAGCCTTTGTGTTCCACCGTTCGCTCTGTTCCATCTGCCAGTTGAAGAACGAAATCATAGTGAATCGAACGACCGCCGCCTCGTTTTTGTTTTGCCTGCTGTATCGTTTTGTGGCGTGTCGCGCCAATGATTGTGAGGCCAAAGCGTGCCTTAAATGCGTCCCGCATCTCTTGGCCTTTGACCGACTCGGCATCATTCAGTAAAGCAATCAAGGCAGACACATCAACATCTTCATTTTTTTTCGCATTCCCTTTCGTTCGTTTTTCCTTTGAGGCGATCGTAGTAGCCTCCATATGGTGCTGGTCTAATGAGACCACTAATTTCTTGGGCGCAATGCGCGGCCCCTTTCGCTTGGCAGGTAGAGTTGCTTCTTGGATAGACATGGTTGATTACACATAAGGACTTTCTTTAAGCTTCAATTTTTATCGTAAGTAAAAAAATGCTTGATTACAAATTTCTGAAAGGGCCATTTAAGAAGAGTAGTTTTCACACATAAGGAACATGTTCTCAAGCATTTTTCGTTTTTCTGTCGCTTTCGCATTAATCATGGTATCGATATTGATGGTTGCCTCTTTTTCGGCAGCAAGCTGTAAGTGATATACTTTGACTACTTCGGTTTGTCCCATTCGAACGGCGCGCGCGATGGCTTGGTCCATCAATGCTGCGGTCCACCACGGGCTGACGAAGATGATGCGGTCATATTCTTGGAGATTGAGTCCCACGCCGCCTGCTTGGAGCTGGAGCAACATTACTGTTGTCTCCGTGGTTTTCTTGGAGGTGGCGAGGACGGCCGTTCGTTCGGCCTGGTTCATGCCGCCGTGATACATCAGGATGTTTTCGTCTTTCACCATCTCCAAGAGGGACTCGCGCATCAACGCCATCTCATCGATGAATTGGCAGAAGATGATATATTTGTGTACTTTGTCTGTCGTATCTTGTTTGATAATGTTTTTTACTCGCTCGACTTTCGTGCTGTCCGCCGTCCAATTCTTACGAGCGTAGGTAGGGTCCTCGCGGCGCTTTGCGTTGATGTATACTTGCGGATGAACGGAAATCTGTCGCAACCGCAGAAGCAACTTGAAGGTCTCAAACGGCGAGAGATGCTCGCTGCCATACTTGGCCATCATGGATTCAGTGGTACCTTGGATGCCGTGATAGAAGTCATCCTCTTCCTCAGTGGAAAAGGGCAGGACATCTTGATGAATTTCAGGGATGGGAGGCGCGCCCTTAATGACGGCGCGAAGAGAGTTTAGGGAGCGGTGAAGGACGAGTTGGGGGAGGATGTCGTTCAGTCGCACTTCCCATGACCACACGGGTGATACGGGAACGCCGACGAATCCCAAGAGGCTCACCACATCCCTTGGCGAGTTGACGAGCGGAGTTCCTGTGACGACCCAACGAATGGGTGCAATCACCTTGCGCGCATAGACGGCGACTTGGCCGCCGCCGTTACGAATCTTGTGGGCCTCATCAAGGACGACGCGGTCCCACGTTCGGCTAAACAAGGAGAAGCTGTGATACAATTTCTCGTAGTTGCTAATGTATACTGTGGGGCGGCATTTCATGAAATGACGCGGAATGCCACCGTCTCCATCACCTACGCTACGAGCGACCCATTCTCCTTTCACGACCTCATAGACTTTCATTCCTGCCCGCTGGCAGACTTCGGCCCAGGTCTCGATCATGGCCAGCGGCGCAATGAGAAGGGTCAACTTCTTGACGTGATTGGCCATGGTGGCCGCGATTTGGATGGTCTTCCCTAGACCCATGTCATCGCACTGGAATCCGCCGCGAACGACCACGACGTCCTTACCGTCGCGCGTGGGGACCTCGGTCCCCGTTTTTTCTTTCTCTAACATCCAACGAATCCCATCCTCCTGATGGGTGAAGTAGGAGAAGTCCTTCCAGAGAGGGAGTAATGTGGAAGACGTGGAGGACATGGATATGTGTATGTACTGTGGTTACCTGAAAAAAGGCGCCTCCTTTCTTCAATTTTTATTTTCCGATTTTCATTTTTATGACAAGGATAATGGGTTAGTCCATCCAGTAAATATCGTCGTGATAAAGTGGGATGGCTGGCGCGACATGAGCAACAACAGGAGGCGATGAACTCTCCACATGTCCAGGTCGGCGTTCCGCCCATTGTTTGACGGTATACAAGAAGCACTCGTGGATGGATCGGACGGTATGACCATCTTGAACAGTATATTGAGGGACAAGCTCCATGATGGAATAGTCGGACCACTCAATCCACACGAGAGCACTATGAGGAATGGTTTGCTTGAAAGGGGTTTCATAGAGTCTTTCTCCTTGAAATTCGGACATATGCCCCTTCAAGTAGTCGAGGAGCGCGGTTCGGTGAAACGCCTGAAACTGTTCTCCTACACGAATCAGAATGTGCCAACTAGAATCTTGTAAGAATGTACCGCTGTCAACATCCTCGTAGGCAAACAAATCAAATGCAGGCTGCCCTATCAAACAGGAGATATCTATTCGCGCATCAGGATCGTAGATACTAGGACAAGGGAGGCTAACCAGCCGAAACCCACGCGCTTTGTATTTTTCGATGCGCGCCACCTCACGCTCGGTGATGTCTCGAGTTGGATAGAAACACATGTCCTTTCGAAGAGTCTCTCTCTCCATTGTCGTCTCAAATGTATTGTTATCCGAATTCCACCACGTCATACAAGGAGTCAGATCAAAATTGTCATGGATGTAATGGAATAGATTTTTCTGTTGTAGAAGGATGAGTTGGATGGTTTTTCCCTCTCGATTGACGAAGGAGAGAATGTGAGTGATACTGTGGAAATTCTCGTAATCGGTTTCTCTGGGATCGCATTTCATCGTGACGTTGAATCCGTGCTGAATCAGAAAGTTCGAAAAGAGGTAGAGGTTACCGTGTTGTTGATAGGCCCCACGCGCTGCTACGAGCTCTTGGGTATCTTCTGCCCAGATGTCCATGTCACCAGGTGTAAACCCAGGATCCACGCCGTGTTGCTGGAGGTAAAGGGCCAGTGCCGCACTGCCTGCTACGAGAGAGTTTGTCGCATTGACGAGTTCTTGGAACGGGGCGAAGGGAATGCGATACGATTCGAGAAAGGCCTCCATGGATACCATTAAAAAGAACCGCCGTCTTTTTCAATTTTTATGATTTTTCTATGATTTTTCTATGTTTATTTGTGTGTTTAGAGGGATTCAGGGAGGAAGGGGAAGTGTACCGCTTCGCCGCGTACCAGAGAGGCGCCTGCGGAAGTGGGATGACCATTGAAGATGGTACCCTCTGTCAAGTTAATGCCGTGTGAAACGGCGCTTCGCGCCGAGTAGACGACCATGGATTTCATTGTGCCCTGTTGGACTTTGGTATAGAACACCTTGGTTCGGTAGTTGATGAAGACGCTGACGTCTGTATACTTCGTGAACACCAAATGGGATGCTTCGGTCGTATCCAAGACCACGTCGGTCGTGTTCATCAAGAACACCTTGCGTCCCAGCCACGTTGAAGGAAGCTGCCACGACTCCACGTGTTTCTCCTCCATCGTGACAATGTGTCCTTTGGACTCGATGATGCTCAAGAGCTGACTGTCCTTCTTGTGAAGGCCATGCTCTCCCTGACTCACGTACCACGCGTAGGCCTCAGGATGTTCGGTAATGTTGTAGATGAAGGAGTTCGTCAAGTGAATGGCGTCGGCCAGACGTTTCTGAACGGGGAGACGCGCAAGTTCATGGAGAAACTCACGAAGGCAGCGGTCCTCGTAGGTGACATCCACCCAACGGTCCACGCGGTCAATGGAGTGAAGCCACGCGGGAATCGGCGTATCAGGGTAGAAGTACTGGTGCGTTTGAAGGGCGGCGCAGTGTTCGGTGTGAATCGGGCACGCATCGGCGGGCCACTGTTCGATGGCGCTGGCGTGATGGTCAATGCATTGGATGGAGCGCACTCGAGCCTCGGTCCATTCCTCCCGAATATAAGCGGGCACGGAGACATCAAGGAGCCACACGTCAGTGCCTTCCATCACTTCCGCGGCGGGCCAGGTGTTGGGCTGCGAGGGCGCGATGGGGAACATCTGAATCCCGCCAAATTGGTTGAGCTGGCAGTAGGCGAAGTAGGCAGCGAACCAGCCGTCGATGCAGTTTCCGTGGAAGAGAATGGTCGTTTGAAAGCGGGCTTCGTCGGACATCTTGGAATGGAATGGAAGTGGGTTTGATTCCTGTCTAAGACGGCATCAGGCTTCAATTTTTTTCAAATACAAAAGAAAAAAGGGGATGGCCCCTCGTTTTCTTTTATTTTTTTAGTTTGTAGTTGTTCGTACTTGTATGGATTCAAATGGTTATTCATCGTCTTTCTCCTCATCTTCGTCGTCCGAGTACTCGACTCGCTCCACCGCAGCGGCTGCTGCGACGTCTGAGGGTGCGATGGTAGTAGCGGGTGTAGTAGCTGGCGCAGTAGCGGGCGTAGTGTCGCGATTTGCAACGTGCTCTCGAATCACATCTTGGAAGCGCTCGGACGGCAGGTGACGAACGCAGTATTTATTCCATCTGTGGGGCTCATCGACACGCTCCAATGCGTAACTGATGAGAACGCCACTCGTGTCCCACGAACCTGTTCCGTTCTTCGCGAAGACGATGTCGCCGATGCGGACGTTCATATAGCCTTCTTGCTCCTGTCTCCATCGGCGTGAGCAGATGGTATAACACAGGGAAAGCGGAGGCGGAGGCCCTTGCGCATCTACAGGTCCACGTCCCTGTAGAATGTTCACTCCTTGAGAGTAGATGCCGATCTCGAAGGAGTAGGGGCCTTCGATGGCTCTCTTGTGGTCGGCAAGATTCCACACGTGCCAGAGTTGCTTGTTCACGCGTTTCTGAAGAAGGAGGTGCGCAGCGGGCATGTTCTGTACGTATTCGAAGTCGGTCATGGATGCTTGTGATGCTTGCGCTTGAGCGGACATGGATGGATGGCGTGGATTGCTGGGCGGGTTTGGTTTCTAGTAGGGCCGCATTAGATTTCAATTTTTAAAAGCGGCTTTCGGCCGCTCAAAGAAAAAAGCCGCCGCCTTTTCTTTGTCTTTTTTGTATTTTTCTTATGTTGTTCTATCATTTTTATTAGATGAAGCGAAGTTCTTCCTTGATGTCGGCGCCAAAGGAGCAGGCGAACTTCACGAGGGAGCGAGGGATGCAGGCGTGCTGTCGAAAGCGTTCGTCCAACTTCCTGGACTCGTCGGCGAGCGTGCGGAAGCGTTCAAGGACGAGAGGAATCGAATCCATCACGTCATTGTCACAGTTGACAGTGAGCTGTCTCTTTTTGTACTCGTAGCAATCCTCGATTGCCCAGCACACGCGAGTGAGCCACGAAATGGCCTCAGCGGTCAACTCGTCAGAAGGGTCAGCGCGCACCTTGAGAAAGAGTATGGTGTTTCGAATGGCGTAATCGGCATCAGGAGCAGCCGTGTCCAGCGCGGCCACCAACGACTTGGCATCAGCGCGGACGGCCTCCTTCTTGGGGGCCGGCGGGCACACCAAGGGAGCGGACGACTTGGTAGGAGTGGTCATGGAAGCGATGCGAGCGGAGCGACGGTACGAAGTAGTAGCAGACATGGAAGGATGGGAAAGCGGGTTTGGTTTCTATCAAGGTGACACGCAGCTTCAATTTTTTTATAAAAAGAAAAACGGGTTGCCCCTTTTTTCTTTTATTTTCTTCTTATGCTTCTTCTTATTGTGTGTCTGGCTCGGGTACTTGTTCTTCAGGGCTTGCCACGGCGCATCTCTGGCAAAATGTGTGCCTGCGAGCGGCAGCGGCGGCGCGGCTGTTATCTAAAAGGATTTGTAACTGTCGTTCTGATTCGACAAGGGCTCGACGAGCGTGGTAGACCTTGGCGGATGCTTTGAGTTGGTCCCATGCTTCCTTCTGTTCGGCTTCCGTGGCTTGGAGGAGTTCGGCGCAAGAGTAGGTGTCTTGAGACATCTTGTTGGAAGGCTTGGATTGCTTGTTGCGGGTTTGGTTTCTTATATGAAGTGACAGTGGTTTCAAATTTTTCATTAAGAAAAAAGGGTTGCCCCTTTTTTTTTTCTTGGTTTTCTTCTTATGTTTCTTCTTGTTTTTGTAGTCGTATTTGTTTAGTTACCATCCGTCGCGAGAATGCGCCGCCCAGGAAGGCGGCGCCGACTGTGGCTGAAAGGTGTACGACATGGAATTGAACGTGCTCCCCTCAAAGGGGTACTTCTTGGCGGCTTCCTTGGCTTGTGCTTCTTTGAAACGCGCTGCATGGCTGGCGCGCTCTCCTTCAGCGACTTTCGCCAGAAAGGCGGCGTTGGCTTCGTAGCGCTTCATCTCGGCCTCGTGCTTCTTGATCTCAGCGGCCAAATCAGCGGCTTTTTGCTCTTTGGAGCGAGGAACGGGCTGGCCATACGGGTACTTGGAGGCGGTGCGTGACATCGTGGATGGCGTGGATTGCTTGTAGGGCGCGCGGGTTTGGTTTCTTATAAGGAGAGACTCGTCCTTCAATTTTTTTGTTGAGCGAATGAACCATGCCGTCTCGTTGTTACAATGACAAGTAAAAAGGACCGTACCTTTTTTACTTGATTTTCTTCTTACATCATTTTATAGTTACTTGTATCGATTATGCCGCGTCGTGAATTGCGTTCCACTGTCCGTAACAGCAGTAGTGAGAGGTGTGAGGGCAGCACTCCGAAGAGTCGTTGGACCACTCCACGCATTCCGATAGATTGCAGTCGCGATGACAGTTGGGGCACTCAAAGTACAAAGGAGGAAGTTCTTGGATATCCACGAGAAGGTCGAGAACGTTGCCTTTCGCCTCCAGTAAGGGCTGTATCGTGTAGATGCGATCGAGGTCGTTCAGTTCCGTGTAGTCCAACGCCAAATGGATATTGCTGAAAGCCAGCCACGTCGATTGGGCGATGTGATGGCGTATGTCGTGGACGATTGCCGTTCTCTTGACCGCCAAGAATTGCTCCTGGCCGGCCATGTTGCGAAGAATCACAAGAATGTGGGAGTCCTCGATAGGGTCGGTGCGATTCGGAAGTGACACGACGAGTTCGGTAGTGGATGACATGGATGGTACTGTGCGTAATGATACGTGTCTAGTAGTATCGTTAGGCATCACATGATTTCAATTTTTATTTCAAGGGACACTACATTCTCCTTGATGTCACAGACAAGTAAAAAACAAGAAGACACATCATTGTTTCTATTTTTTCAATTGTTTCTAATAATCACACGTACCTGATCGCGTG